>Ga0160427_10000112_pt1 | contig 60223 bp, 39 predicted proteins | sample SolpanmetagenomL_FD_108194 | JGI IMG/M metagenome (GOLD analysis project Ga0160427, IMG submission 108194) | Solar panel surface microbial communities from Lawrence Berkeley National Laboratory, California, USA - L | ecosystem: Engineered > Built environment > Solar panel > Unclassified ...
CACGTCGCCTACTACAACGCCGAGCGGCGGCATGCTGCCCTCGGCTACTGCTCACCCAACCACTTCGAAAATTACCTGCAAACAACGTCCCAACTCTGGCTGGCTTAGCTAGACCACCTCAGTTAGTCGTTGTGGCTTATTCTTTTCAGGCTGCGCTGGGGTTCACTAATTGTCTAGCGGCCAAATTCCAGCACCCGAAACGTGCCAGGCACGATGCTGGGCCGCGGGCGTGGGTTTTCAGTGGTAGCTGCCGGCGCGGGGCCATAGTCGGCGGTGCAGGTAAAGAGGTGGTGCGTCTTAGGGTCTTGGGCGGCGGTGCGGGCACCCCTCGCGGTGGGAATGGTCGCTACCACGCTGTATTTAGCGGGCGAGTCTTGGTGGATGACGGTGAGCGTGCCTTCGCCGTTGGTGGTCACAATATTGCCGGTAGTAGCATCGAATATTGCACCATCGGCGCCTTTGCCGATGGGCAGCACGGCGATTTGCTTGCCGGTTTTGCTGTCGGTCACGACCAACTTCGCATTGGCGCAGGCGCTGAAGAGGCGATGGGTTTGGGGGTCGAAGGCTAGGCCGGTGGGTTCGGTACCGGGGGCTAGCGGGTAGCGGTGCTGGACGGCCAGCGTCTTGGCAGCGAACTCAATAACCTCGCTTTTATCCTCGATATTCACAAAAATGTGGCCCTGGCCATCGGTGGCAGGCTCTTCTACATCGCCGCCCAACTCGGCGGTGCCTACCACCTTGCCGGTGGTGGCAGCTAGTACCGTACTCTTGCCACCATCATTACTGAAGGCGAAGACGCGCTGCGAATAGGCATCGAACAGGATGGCATCGGGTTTAGGACCGGTGGGGATAGATTGCAGATTTTTGAGGGTTTTTAGGTCAAATACCACGCAGGTATTGGCGCGGCCGCAGGTGATGTAACCCCGGCCGGCGCTCGGCACCACGGTAATGCCATGCACGCCCGGCGTGTTGGGCACCGTGCCGATGAGCTTACGCGTGTGCAGGTCGATTACTTCGGTTTGGATGCCGTGCGACACATAAAGGCGTTCGCCGGTGGGGTCCACGTAGAGGTAATCCCAGCCGCCCTCACCACCTACCGGAATGGTGTGCAGCAGGCGGTAAGGGGCCGTTTGGGCGGTAGCGGGGCTAGCCAGCTCGAGCAGGGCTAGCGCGGCTAGGGCCGCAATAGGCAGGGTTTTCATAGGAAGACGATGACAAAAAATTAAGTAAGTTGCTGGCCAGGCTCTTTGGCGGTTACCGGCTCGGCGGGCTGCGGACGCAGCGTGGTATACACGACCAAGGCGACTAGCAGCCCTAGCAGAATGAGCGACGAGCTCTGCGTGCCAAAGCCCAGGCCGTGCTTGGCAATGGGCTTGGTGAGCAAGTCGCCAAACGTGGCGCCAAACGGCCGCGTGAGCACAAAGGCAATCCAGAACAGGAACACGCTCGAAATGCGGGTGAAAAAATGGGCTAGCACCACCAACGCCAGCAGGCTGCCAATGAGCAACGCCCCGCCGCTAAAACCTAGGCCCGAGTCATCGGCCAGAAAATCGCCCAGGGCCGTGCCCAAGGTGTTGGAAAACAGGATGGCGGTCCAGTAGAATAGCTCGCCTCGGCGGGTCGTTATCTCCGTTACCGAGAGCGACTTTTCGGTGAGGCGCCACAGGCCCAGCACTACTAGCAGGATGGTAACCAGGATGGCCGAGCCGGTGGCGTAGCCCAGCCCCAGGGTGCGATCCATGTAGTCGGACATGGTAGTGCCAGCCGTGCTAGTGGCTAGAATAACCGCCCAATACAGCGCCGGGATGTAGTGCCTGGCCGCCAGCTGCCCGGCCAGCGTAACGAAGAAAACCCCGCTAAACAGCAGCGAGCTGAGGGCGTAACCCAAGTTTAGGGTCTGGGCAAGCAGGTCGCCGCCGGTTTCGCCCAGCGTGGTGGCGCAAATCTTCATCACCCAAAACAGCAGGGTGACTCCAGGTATCTTTTTCATAAACAAGAAGTAAGCAGGTGCCAATGCTAGCGGCGAAGCAGCTGGCTAGCAAACGTAACGGCCAATTCTGGCGAAAACTTGGTAGCTGGGTTGTCCATCTACGGGGCCGGGCTGGCCTGGTAACGGCGTGTCAGATTAGCGCCAGATTTGGCTGCTAGGTTTGGCTTCTAAAAGGACTGCAACGCGTGGCCTTGGGAAGTGAGGCAATTCTTTTTAGTTAAACCAAGCAGTATGCTAGCAATAGGCAGGGAATGGTGGCTAGGGGGGCTACTAGCCCTCGGTCCAGCCTTAGCTGGGGCGCAGGCGCCCGCCACCTTCCCCGCCCGCGACCTGAACTTTTACTTGACCCAGGCCCGGCAAAACAGCCCGCTGCGCGCCGACGTGCGCAACCAGGGCCGCGCCGTTTACACCAAGGCTGCCGGCACGCTGGTGGGCAACTACACCGCCGTGCCGGTGCTAACCCGCGACATCGGCCACACCCGACTCAGCTACGCGGCCGATGCCACCACCAACAGCTACGTGGGCTACGACGTGGCCCTGAGCAACGGCGCGCTCTACCAGGGCCACACCCAGCTCACGCAGCCGCTCTTCAGCCAAAAGCGCTTCGAGGCCTATGCCCAGCAGGCGCAGGGCTAGCCTTGAGCCAGCAGAATCTGTCGCAGCTGTTGCTGCATGATTTGGCGAAGCTGGTGGGCGACCAGTACATCCTGTGCCGACAGGATGGAAACCAGCTCAGCTACGTGCACGAGCTGCTGGGCATCTTAGACAAGCAACGGCTGCCGGCGCACAAGCTGGTGAAGGCTAGCCTGTTGAAGCAGTCGGACTACACGCATAAGCTGGGCTGGCTCACGAATTTGTTCGCCAGGCCGCTGCTGGCGCTGGCGCTGGTGCTAGGGCTCGGGGTCAGCGCCTAGCTGGCCGCCTTGAAACTGGCTTTTTGCCTGACCTTGACGAGGAAACCATCGTGCTCGACTACCACGTACCGCCCGGCACTTCGCAGGCTGAAGTAGACCGGATGCTGCGCCAGATTGAGCGCGATAGCATCACCAAAAACCCGAGGTGCAGAGCTACTCGCGGCGCACCGGCAGCGGCCTAGCCTTCGACACGCGCCCGCCCGAGTACGGCGACTACCTCATCCAGCACAAGCGCGACCACAAGCTGAGCACGCCCGGGGTTATCAACCACCTGCGTCAGCGCATCGAGGCCACCCAGCCGGCGCTCACCGTGGACGTCGGCCAGCGCATTGCCGACCTGCTGGGCGACCTGATGAGTAGCGCCAAGCCCATCGAAATCAAGATTTTTGGCGACGACCAGGCCACGTTGGAAATGCTGTCGGAGCAAACCGGCAAGGTGCTGGAGAAGGTGCCCGGCGTAGCCGACATCAACGATGGGCTGGTGCCTTCGGGCCCGAGCAGCGTGTTTCGGCCCGACGTGGCCAAGCTGGCTCGCTACAACCTCACGCCGCTCGATTTCAACGCCCAGCTCAGCAACTTGGTAGGCGGGCAAATCCTGGGCAACGGCACGGCGCCGGCCAACATCTCGCCAGCGCAGGCGGGCTCGCCAGGGGGCATTCGGGTGGGGTAGGTGCAGGATGACGAGCAACTGCGCCAGGTGCTGCTGCGCAACGTGGATTTCAGCCGCAACTCGCTGGCGCAGTTGCGGAAGCAGGGTATTCTTCTGCCCAACGGCAGCCCTAGGCCGCTCACTTTCTTCGCTACCATCAGCGTGGAGCCCGGCAATGCGGAGCTGCGCCGCGAAGACCTGAAATCAGTAGCCGTGCTCACGGCCTGCCTCAACGGGTGCGACCTAGGCTCGGCCGTGCAGGCCATTCGCCAGCAAGTGAGCCGGCAAGTGACGCCGCCTGCAGCAGCCGCTAGCCGTAGCCGTCATCGGCGGCTTCGTGGTAGCACTACCCATGCTCCTGTTTGTGCTGCCCACCGGCAGGCGCCTGATTTACCATCACATTCGGCCGCCCGAGGCCGTGACCGAGCCCGAGCCAGCCGCAGCGTAAGCCACGTTGCGGGGCCCTAGCGGCGCGCTTCAGCCACGTCTTCGCGCAGCGCGTGCCCTACCTGGCGCAGCTCGCCGAGGTAGCGCGACGTAGCTAAGTACCAGGTTCAGACCCAGGCGGTAATGACCAGCCACCCGGCCAGCACATCGGATGGGTAATGGACCAATAGGTAGAGGCGCGACTAAGCCACGCCCAGCGCAAACAGCAGCCCCCGCGCTCTAATGCTAGCCCGCGCGTGGGCCAGCATTGGAGCGCGCGCCGGCCAGCGCCAGCGAAGCCATGGGGTGCCCGCTCGGAAAGCTTGGGTAAGTGAGCAGCGTAGGCGTTTCGAAGCCTATCTGATGATAGAAATTAGGCCGCAGGCGCTCGAAGTAGTACTTCGCCAGCAGGTTAATACCCATGGTGCCGCCTACCGCGCCCCCTACGGAGGCCAGCACCCGGTAGTGCCACCAGTACACCAGCCACGCCAGTCCCAGCGCCCCGAGCGCATACACTTCCAGCCACACCTGGCCACCGGCACGAGTAGGCCCTGCACGTGGGAAAACAATTCGTCCCCGTCAACCGTGGCCGGTGGGCCTTATAGCACCTTTACAAGCAGCTGCGAACCGTGCTCAGGACTATAATAGAGGCGGTGTGTCGCGGCCTGAAAATCCGCCTCCTGGGCCTCGAAGATGTTGGGCACGTAGGTTTGGGGGTGCGGTAAACGAGCGGAAACCACGTGCCTTGCACTTGCACTATGAGGCGGTGGCCCTTCTCAAAGGTGTGCATGAGGTCTTGCACCACGAAGTGCACGGCAGTTACTTCATTGGCTACAAAGGGCTTGGGCTCGGAGAAGCTGTCGCGAAAACGACCCCGCATCACTTCGGAGCGCACCATTTGCTGGTAGCCCCCTAGGTGCACGCCGGGCGCGGTGGGCAAGCGCTTGCACATCTAGTTATTCTCAGACTCACCCTAGTAGATGCTCGACTCAGCTTGGTAGTAGGGCCCGGCTCAGTCCAACAAAAACCCCGCCCGGAAATCCGGGCGGGGTTTTAATACGATAGCGTGACCAGCGCCCGAAGCGCGCGGGCCGGATTGGTTAATTTTTCGCGATTCGGCGAATGGCCACTGTTGTTCCCTGGCGCACTTCTAGCAGGTATACCCCACTGGCCAACGAGGCCGGCAGCAGCAGCTGATGGTCGGCTCCCAGCGCCGCGGGCGCCAGCACTAGGCGGCCCGCCAGGTCGCGCAGCGCCACCGTGGCTGGAGCCGAAGTAGGTAACTTGATAGTGAGGCGGTCGGTGGCGGGGTTCGGGAACACCGTCAGGCCGGGCAAGGCGTTGGCTGCCAGCGTGGCCAACACCAGGTCGAACGGCGTCGTGCTGGTGGCCGTGCCGCCCGGCGTTGTCACCGAGATAAAGCCGCTGACGCTGCTGCTCGTGCCGCCCGGCACCACAAAGGTGATGGTGGTGCCACTCACTACCGTGAAGTTCGTCACCGCGAACGTGCCAATGCGCACTGCAGTGGCGCCCGTCAGGTTCGTGCCAGTCAGGGTCACCGTCGCGCCGGGGCCGCCCGTGATAGGCGAGAAGCTGGTAATGGTGGGCGCTGGTGTCGTCACCGTGAAGGTAACGGTCGCTGAAGTGCCGCCACCGGGCGCTGGGCTGGTCACGGTCACGTTGTAGGTGCCGGCCGTGGCCACGGCCGAAGCCGGTACGGTAGCCGTGAGTTGGGTGGCCGACCCAAACGTGGTAGCGAGCGGCGTGCCGTTGAAATTAATTACGGTGCTGCTGATAAACCCCGTGCCGGTCACCGTGAGCGTAAAGTCTGAGCTGCCGGCCACGACCGTATTGGGCGTGAAGGCGGTAAGCGCCGGGACGGGGTTCGGCACAATCACCGTGAAAGTGCCGGTGCTGGTAGCCGTGCCGGTGGGCGTAGTTATAGCAATGGGACCGCTAGTGGCGCCCGTCGGTACGGTGAAGGTGAGGGTCGTGCTATTTACCACTGTGAAGCCGGTGATGGCCGCTCCGTTCAAGGTCACGGCGGTGGCGCCCGTGAAATCAGAGCCGGTTACGGTCACCGTTACCGTGCCGTCGGCCAAGCCACTGGCAGGCGTGAAGCTGGTGATGGTAGGCGCCGGCGTCGTTACCGCGAAGGTAACCGCCGCCGAAGTGCCACCTTGGTTAGCTGAGGGGTTAACAACAGTCACCCTATAAGCACCCACCGTTGCTACAGCGGAAGCTGGTACCGCAGCCGTGAGCTGCGTAGCCGATACGAAAGTTGTCGTCAGGGCTGCGCCGTTAAAATTAATCACCGAGCCAGCGAGGAAACCCGTGCCGTTCACGGTGAGGGTGAAAGCCGCCGCGCCTGCCACAACCGTGTTAGGCGCGAGGCTGGTGATGGTTGGCTGCGGCAACGTCACCGTGAAGGTGCCGGTGCTGGTACCCGTGCCGGTGGGCGTGGTCACGGCAATGGGGCCACTAGTCGCGCCGGCCGGTACCGCGAAGGTGAGGGTCGTATTATTTACCACCGTGAAGCCGGTGATGGCCGCTCCATTCAAGGTCACGGCCGTGGCGCCCGTGAAGTCAGAGCCGGTTACGGTCACCGTTACCGTGCCATCGGCCAGGCCGCTGGTGGGCGTAAAGCTGGTAATGGTGGGCGGCTTCGTCGTTACCGTGAAGGTGACGGCGTTTGAAGCGCCGCCTAAAGCGTCTGAGGGGTTTTCCACCGTCACCTCGTAGCTGCCGGCCGTGGCGACGGCCGAGGCGGGTATGACCGCCGTGAGCTGCGTCGCCGACCCAACCCTGGTGGGCAGCGACATAAAGTTAAAGTGCACCTTCGAGTTGGTGAGGAAGCCCGTGCCATTCACCGTGAGGGTGAAAGCCGCGCTGCCCACTGGTATCGTACTGGGCGTAAAACTGGTGATGGTCGGCTGCGGCAGTATCACCGTGAAGTCGCCGACGCTAACATCCGAGCCGCCGGCCGTGGTCACGGCGATGGGACCGCTGGTCGCGCCCGGCGGTACGACAAAGGTGAGGGTCGCATCATCCACCACCGTGAAGCCGCTGATGGCCACCCCGTTCAGGGTCACGGCCGTCGCGCCCGTAAAGTCAGTACCCCTCACGGTCACGGTCACCGTGCCATTGGCCAGGCCGCTGGCAGGTGTGAAGCTGACGATGGTGGGAATAGCCGGAGTAGAGGATTCCGGAGCAAAGGCAGTGCCCCGGAATGCCGTGTTTGCGGGTGCCGTGGCCACCGCGCCGGGCAGCGTGGTAATGTGGGGCGCAACGTTATAGCCCGTATCATCGCTCAGAATGAACAGACTAGTAGGGCTAGTGGCTACCAGCGATACCGTTATGTCACCGTAATAGCCGGTGGTGTTGCCGTCGAGGCCGCGCACCTGCACCCCCGACGGACTAGCAATCGTGCCATTCAGCGTCCAGACGCCGTCTACCAGGCTCCACTTCTGAATGCCGCCGCCCGCCGTACTGCGGTCGTCAGCAATATATACTACGTCAACCCCCGGTACGTCCTGGCTCAGGTCGGCGAAATACAAGCCAGCTGGGCTTGCCGTGGTAGTGCTCCCGCCGAAGCTTGGCAACAGCGTTACCGGTTGCCCCTCAGTGGTGGGCAGACCGGAGCCCACCTGGCTCACGCCGTTGTCGGGGCTCGTGGCTGCAGACAAATACAGGTCGCCATTCGCAATCAGAAGAACTTGGGAAGTGATAGAGGCAGAAGTGATTGCCAGGGGGCTGGAACCACCCAGGGGCACGTACTGCACATTGGAATGACTCCCGGTGCCCGCCACGTAAAAGTTTGAGCCGTCGGCCGATGCCACCGTGCGGGCAGCGCTGCTCATCGTAGTGGTTCCGCTGAAGGCCGAACCTAGGGTAGTAGAGGTATTTATGGAGCCATCGGCACCGACCAAACCCACCACGCGAACGGCAGTGGTCGAACTTGAGTTGGCTACTACGTCGATGCCGGGCACCGCACTGTAGCCGGCCAGTATCAGCGCCTGCCCATCGTCGGTGCGGGCCAGCGCTAGCTCGGCCGCGGCCGAGCCAGTGGCCGTCAGGGCGCGGTTGCTGCCCGCGGCAGCCGTGGGCAGCGCCACAGACTGTACCAATACGCCGCCGCGCGTATACTCGTCCAGAAACACGGCGGTGGAGGCCGTTGTGAGGGCAGTTTTGCCGTCGCCCACGCGGGCTATCACAATGTTGCCGGGGGTGAAGGGCGCGGCCATCGCCACGGCGGGCCGCAGTAGCACTTGGACCAGTAGGCCCAGCAACAATGCCAGTTGGTAAAGATGCTTCATTTGAGGGGGGTAGAAATTGTAGATAGAAAAATCTGTTGGAGGCTAAGCGGGGCAGGTTGCCACCAGCCAGGTAGGCTTTGTGCCCGGTCAAAGCGTCATCGGCCATTTGGGCTACCGCTGCCCAATAAGGTGGTGGAATGACGAGGCAATGCGTTTGCTCGTCAAGCAACCCTCCCTACCCTGATTCACCGCTGGGCGCTTATTTCGGCCGTGCGGGCTGATTCTTGCCCAGCCCCAAGCACGGCCAACGCGTACAGGTAGCGCGTGTTGGGCTTGGCTGTCAGGTCGAGGTAGCTGGTTTTGGTGCTGGCCACGGTGGTCAGGCGTTCCAGCTGGGGCTGGTCGAGGGTGCGGCGGTACACTACGTAGCCCTTCGGGGCTTGCAGGGCTTCGCTCCAGCTTAGCTCTACGCCGGTGGGCACGGCCCGGCCGTAGAGGCGCGAGGGTGGCAGCAAGGGTGGGGTTTTCAGCCCTAGGGCAAAGGCGGGCGAGAGCGGGCTTTCGTGCTGCTGGGCATCTACGCAAGCCACGGCGTACTCATATATAGTGCCTGGCTCGGCCGTGGCATCGTCGTAGGCCGCGCCGGGCACGTTGGCAGCCAGGCGCACGTAGGGCGCCGGCGCGCCAGCCGGGGTGCCGGCCGGCCGGGGGCGGCGGTAGAGGTGGTAACTTTGCACGTCGGCATCGCGCAGGGGCACGTCTTCCCATTGCAAGTGCACCTGCCGCCCATCGGCGTAGCCCGACAGGCCTAGGGCGGCGGTTACGGCCACCGGCACGTCGGGCTGGGCAAAAGTCAGCTCCGAGAGCGGGCTTTCCATCATGTTCCGGTCTATCTCGCGCACGGCGTAGGCGTACTGCCGGCGGCCGTCACGGGCCGTGGTGTCTTTGAAGGTCGTCGCGTCGCCTTCCAGCATCCGCGACACCACTTTCATCGTGTCGCGGTCGGAGAGGCCCCGGTACACTATCCAGGCGCGGTGGTCGGGGTTGGGGCCGGCGGCCTGCCAGCGCAGGCGCACCCCGCCCTTTTCGGGCACCGCCGCCAGCTGCACCGGGGCCAGCGGGGCGGGGCTGCGGCCGGGGCCGCCCTCGTGGGCGGCAAAGGCCCCGCCCCCACCCACGTCGGGGGTCACGAGGCCGCCGCGCAGCAGGGGGCGCAGGCGGTAGTGGTAGGTGATGTTGGGCAGCAGCCGGGTGTCGAAAAACGAGGTGGCGGTGGCCGGGATGGTGTCCAGGCGCACGTAGTCGCTGGTGGTGTTGCGCGAGCGCTGCACCTCAATGCCCAGCAGGTAGCCCTTGGGGGGCAGGGCGGGCCAGCGCAGCACGATGCCCGTGGTGGTGTCGCGGGCTGTTACCTGCGTCACGAGCGGGGTATGCTCCACCGACACGGCCAGCACGAAGGCCGTGTCCGAGGCCGGGCCGGGGTTGCCCACGAAGTCCAGCGGCTCGAGGTAGAAGTGGTAGGCGGTTTCGGGCACGGCGGCCTGCTCGAAATAGAAGTTGAGCGAGTCGCCCTTCTCGGTCTGGGTGGCCAGCAGCAGGCCGGCTTCCTTGAAATCGGGCTCGTTGCCGGTTCGGGCCCACACCTTGCCGAAGAGGGTGCCGAGGGCGTCGCCCGCCGGGGCCACCGGGGCCATCCAGCGCAGCCGCACCACCGAGTCGGCCCCGACTACGCGCGTGGCCCGGGGCACCAGCAGGTTGCTGCGCTGACCAATGGTAACGGTCTTTTCCAGGGGAGTAGCGGCTTTCAGCTCCTCCTTGCCGGGGGCTTGGCCTTTGGCGAACTCCGGCTCGACGCGGTAGATGAAGCGGGTGCTGGGGGGCACCAGGGCCGGGGTGGCCTCGGCGTCGAGGGCCGCCGTGCCCATGGCCACCCGAAAGCCCATGTCCAGGGCCAGGGCCCCGTAGTCATCCAGCTGGGGGTGGGCCCGCACGTAGGCCCAGGCGGCGTCCTCGCCGGCCAGCTGCCGGGCTTTGCTTATTTCGGCCAGCACCGTGGGGCCCGCCAGCTTGCGGAAGGCGTTGATGGAAGACGCCATCCGCACCTCGGCCACTTCCCGGAACCTGGTGGTGCCCTCGGCGGCCCGCAGCAGCCGAAAGCGCACGATGCCGCTCTCGCTGGGGTGCTCATCGCTGACCCCGACGGTGCTCATGACGGCATACACCCCTTCGGGCGAGGGGAAAATGGGCACTTGCCCCATCCCTTCTTGCTTATCGGGGGCGGCTAGGGCCGCCGGATGCGCCGCCGGCTTGCCTTTGGAGCGACCAGCAGGGGGGGCAGCCGGGCGAGTGGCCGGGCGGGTGGTCTGGGCGTGGGCCAGCAGGGGGGGCAGCAGTCCCAGTAGGGTGGGCAGCGCGAGCCGCCGCAGAAAGAGCAGGTTCATAAACTGAGTATCAGGAAGTAGTCGGGAGCGGGCCGGGGGCAGGAGCGGCTACCGGCTCAATAATTCATGCTCATGGTCACCTTGCGGGGGGAGCGGTAACCCACGTTGAGGCTGGGCCGCAGGCAGGCCCGGCCGCCCACCGGAATCGGGCAGATGCGGCAGCTCTTCCAAAAGCACGGGTTGAAGCACCCGCCCCAGCAGATGCCGTTGCTGCACCCATCGCCGCAGGAGCCAAACCAGACCCGCATCGAGGCCGCCACTTTGCCGTCCAGGTTCCAGCCGGCGCTTTTGGTGTACGTTCCACTCAGGTTGCCGGTGGCCAGCACTTCGGCCCCGCCAAGAGGTTCGCCCCGGATGGTTACCTCGGCCCCGCCGCCCCAGTAGCATACCATGTTGATGGCGGAGCGTTTGGTGCTGAAGTTGGTGTTGAGCAGTACATCGCCCCCGGCCCCGTACCACACCTTGCCGCTCACTTCCCAGAAGCTCACCCCATACGCATTAGCGTGGTTGTTGCCGATGCGGGCATAGCCCTTGGCGTGGGCCCCGTTGAGGGTTTTGTTACTGGTGAGGTAGCTGCGGTCCACGAAGTCGGTGTACGCCTTCAGCTCGGGGTGGGCGCTCACGTTCAGCCCCCCGCCCATCACCATCAAGGCGTTGGCGTCGAAGAGCCCGGCCAGATTGGCCTTGGCCGTCAGGCCCATTACCCAGTAGGTGTCGTTGCGCTTGCCACTGAGCACCATGATGCCGTTGACCGTGGCGGCATCCATGCCCGGCAGCACTTCGATGGACGATTTGACCTTAACCGAAATCAGGTTGTTGGGGAAGTCCAGCGTCATGGTGGCCTCGGCCACCTTCTTGGTGGATATCACGAGCGTGGCGCTGCCCTCAATTACGGGCCCCTGCGCCACGGTCAGCGATACCGGGTCCAGGTCTACCGTGCCGCGGGCCCCCAGCGACACCGAGCCGCTGACGGTTACCCGGCTGATGCCGGTGTCGGTGCGGTACGTCATGCCTCCCCCCACGCCGATGAGCGACAGGCCCGGTGCCAGCGGCACGGCCGGAAACTTAGAGGAGATGTCCACGCTGAACTCCTTGTAGTTGCTTACCCGCGAGTTCGTGTACTTGAAAGCCGCTTCCAGGGTCATGAACTTCTGGATGTCAATCTTCAGGCCCCCGCCCAACGCGGTGAGGGTGGCCGTTTTCCCGTTCACGGTTTCCTGAGTTTCCTTGTAGAGCACGTAGCCGGCCAGCTCGCCCACCTTGACGGGCACCGTCAGCCCCACGCTGTCCACCGACACGATGGGCTTGCTGGTGCCCGGCCGGTAGTGAATGCCGCCTACGCCGGCCTGCACCAGGGGCAGGGCCAGCTGCACGTCGCCGTCCACGTCCACGCTCACTCCCCCGATGGTGTTGAAGCTCACTTCCTTAAGGGTGATGGTGGCCAGGCCTTTCAGAAACTTCGCCTCCAGGTCGGGCCGCACGGTGGCCTCAAAGGCGTTGTCGGAGCGCACCTCAAAGGATTTGACTTCCAGCTTGCGGTCAATGAGCAGCATCGACACTTCGGCAGCCCCCTTGACGAATAAGGTGCTGGGCTTGTCGGCCACCGTGCCGAAGGAAATCGGCGTGTCGGCCACGGGCATGAACTTGACCACGTTGAACACGTCCACCCCGGTGGCGGGAATAACGAAGCTGCCGCCGTAGGTGGCGCTGGCCCCGGCCGCGTTGCGGCTCACCAGCAAATCGTCGAAGTTGAGCACGGTCGTGGCTGAGCTTTTAGGCGACACCGTGAGGCTGCCGCCCAGGCGGAAGCCGTCGTCAGTCAGCTCGCCGGTTTTCAGGGCAAAGCGAAACCCGCTCACCGTCACCGCCACCGGGGTGCTCATATCCAGGGTGGTGCGCTTGATGGCAGCCTGAGCATCCAGCCAGAGGTCGGTGAAGGTCAGCTTCGGGGCCTGGTTGGCCGCGATGTTGCACACCACCTGCCCGGCAGGTGCAGGCCGTCGGGGCCGGCGGTGCTGAGGGTCGGGTCGATGTCGGCCGCGAAGCCGTACAGGTCGGCGCAGCTCACGGTCGTCGTCGCCCGCAGGCGGCCCGGCGGGTTGGCCAGCGTGCCGCTGGCCGTGAGCACGACCACGGCGGGCGGCGGGCCGGTGCCGGCCGCCGCGCTCAAGAAGAGGGCGCCGCCGCTGGCCCAGTCCAGGCCGGGGGCGAAGGTGCTGAGCCGCACTTCGGGGGTGCCCAGGAGCTGGCCCTGGGTGGGATCGGAGCCGGCCATCGTCACGCGCAGCCCGGCGGGGTCGCTCAGCCGGATGGGCAGGTAGCCGAAGGCGTGCAAATCCAGCTCGGTGGCGTCGGTCACCACGTAGTCCTGACCTTTGGGGCGCAGGTTGCCGTCGGCGCCTGTCTGCACGGTTACGTTGGTGAAACCCAGCCGCGGGCTGTTGTCGGCGGTGAAGGTGGCGTTGTTGGGCAGGCGCACGAAGTAGCCGCTCACCACCGCGTCGGCCCCTACCATGCGCAGGCTGCTCACCTCAATCGGAAAGCCCAGCAAGTGGGTTGGGGCCAGGTTGCCGTCGAAGGCGGTCAGGGCAAAATCAACGGTGGCGGCCTGGCCGGCCGTTGCCAGGGTGGCGGTCCGGGTCTGGCCCGTGGCCCCCGGCCCGGTGGCATCAAGCGACCAGGTGGCGAGGGGCACCCCCACCAGCTCGTAGCGGCCGTCGGGGCCGGTGGTGGCCGTCAGCTCGGGCCGGCCGCGCACCTGCACGGTGGCCCCGGCCAGGGGCTGGGCGCCGCGCCGCACCGTGCCGCGTACTATGCCGCCGGCTGCCAGGGCCACGGTGGCGGCCGTGGCGGGGCCATCGGCCACCACCCACACGTCGCGCTGGCCCGGCACGTAGCTGCTGCCGGCGGGGCCGCGCACGAGCAGGGTTTGCAGACCTTCGTCGAGGTTGACGAAGCGGGCCAGGCCGCTGGCATCGGTGGTTTGACTGCTGGCCGGGGCGGCCCCGGCCAGCGTCACGAGGGCCCCGGCCAGGGGCGGGCCGCCCGGCCCGGCCGTCACCAGCACACGCAGGTTGCCGGTGGGCCGCACCAGCTCCAGCCGGCCCATGTCCAGGGCCTGCCCGAAGGGGGTGTCCTTGGCCCGCACTTTCAGCGTCCAGGCCTGGAGGGCACTGACGTTAGTCAGGGGCTGATGGAGGCCGGGCAGGATATAAGCGGGTTCGCCGGCCGGCTGGAGGCGGGCGTTCAGGGTGGCAAGGATATCGGCCAGCTTCGCGCTCGTGGTAGTAGTGGCTCCGGTGCCGCCCACCGTCACGCCCACCCGCCGGGTTACGTAGCCCAGCTTGCTTATCAGCAGGGTGTCAGTTCCGGCCGCGTGGGTGGTGAGAAACCGGCCCCGGTCGTCGGTCAGAAACGTGCCGCCGCCCGAGGCCCAGCGCAGCGTGGCCAGGCGCAGCCCCCCGGAGCCGGTGGCCCCGGCGGCGCGCACCACGCCCGCCACGGGAAAGGTTATCCGGTCGAGCCGGATGGTGTCGCGCGTTACGACCCGGCCCGGGCCGTCCGCGGCCACCACCACATTGTCCTGGCGCCACACACTCAGGCCATTGGCACCTTTTACTTCCAGCGACAGGGCCGTGCCGGCGGGTATTCTGGTGTTGGCCAGGGGCAGGTTGAAATAGCCATTGGCATCGGTGTAGGTGGTGACGGCATCGCTGGTCAGCGTTCTGCCCCGAAAGGTGAAGGGAAACTGCCGCCCGCCGGCGGGCCACAGCATCACCCGGGCGTAGGCCACGGGCGCACTGCCGGGCCGCTCCCGCACCCGGCCGCGCACCTGGGCCGGGGCATTCTCCACTCTGAAGGTCGAGGTGATGGTCACGACGCCGGCCCGGAAGTCGTCTCCCTGGGGCCAGGCGCTGAGCCTGGTGGTCAGCGGGACGGCCCCCGCGCCGTTGATGCGCACCCAGTACTCGTCATTGGCCCCGCCCGTGTTGGTGAGCAGGCGCGTAATGGGCTTTTCCGCCGCGCTGCTGGCGACTACTATGGTCCCGGCCATGGGCGTGTTGACGGGGCCGAACTGTTGGGTTACGGCGCCGCCCGCCGGGGCGGTCGGCAGGGTGGGCCGGCCAGCCAGGGGCAGGTTGCCCTCGGCGGTGGCGTAAGGGGCGCTGAGGTACCAGGTCGGGGTCCGGCCTATCTGCACCTGCGCGCTGGGGTCGGGCTTGCCCTTCTCATCCACCACCTTCACCAGCAGGCGGTAAGACCTGGCCAGGCACACGGCTTCGCCGACCGTGAAGTTCGGCCCATCCGCCGCGACCGGGTAGCTGCCGGGCTCGTTATAAAAGTGCGGGTCGTCGATTTCCACCCGCATCTTGGTAACCCGTTGAATCTTAGAGTCTTCAGTAAATTGTAGCACCCCGTTGGTTGGCTTGGCCATCACGGTAATGGCGAAGTTGCCGTCGCTGTCGGTTCTGCCCGTGCCCATCACCTTGCGGCGGGCTTCGGTGTGGGCGGGAGCATAAACCATTCTCCCGGCTCCATCCCGCACCCACGTGGGGCTAACAAAGACCGCATAGTCCAGCACCAGCCGCACGGTGGTGTTGGCCATCGGGAACCGGGCCTGGCCCATCACGGCGGGCAGCTGCCGGCCGGTCCCGCTGGCCGCCACCGCTGGGCCCACGCTGACGGTGCTGGTGCCGCCGCCGCTCACGGCCGTGACCTGGCTCAGCGCCTTGGCCACGTTGCCGGCCGTCGTGTTCGGGGTTATAGCCGCCTGCCCCGCGTAGTAGGAATAACCGTTATTGGCGTAATTGTTCATTCCAGACAACGCTCTCAGCAGCGCCTCCGCCGCGCTTGGTCCGGCGCTGGGGTCGCGCAGGGCCTGCAAGGCCAGACCCGACAAGCTCACGCTTGGGCCAGCCACGGTGGTCAGGGCGGCATTGGTTTCCTCGCTGGCCCGCCAGCCCCACTTCAGGGTGCCGGTAATGGTGCTGGTGAGCGGATTAGACGGCACCACCACCGTCGGGGGCACTACCACCGGCTTGACGGGCGCGGTGGACAGCAGCGCGGGCACCGTGCCGTAGGTGAACGCCTGCACCTCCGAGCGGCCGTTGTTGCGGAACAGGGTGTTGCCGACCGGGTCGACAGCCTGCACGGCAATGGCGTAGCGGCGGCCCAGTATCAGGGCGGGCTCGGCGGGGCTGTACAGCAGCGACGGGGGCCCGGTCACGGTGCGCTCGTAGAGCACGGGCACGGTAGCCGACAGGAAGGCATCATTGGGGTTGCGCTGGTTGCCGCTCATCTCCACGAGCCGAAACACGTACTCCGTGCTGGGCGGCGCGCCGGCGGGGCGGGTCCAGGTAAAGAGGATGTTCTGGGGCCCGTTCACCCGCACTACCTCGTCGGCCACGGGCCGGATGAGGTAGGGCGCTTCGAGCGAAGCTAGCCGCACGGGCCGGCTGCACCCGCCCGGCGCGTCGGCCGACAGGGGCTGGCGCGTGGCGTAGTCCAGTGCCTGCACGCAGATGGTGTACGTGCCTTCGGGCAGCCCGCCCCCGCGCGCGATGTCGGCTACGCTCAGCCCTTCGTAGGTCAGCGAATTGGCCTCGAATAAATCCTTCAGCTCATCCTGGCCGAGCTGCCGGGTTTGCAGCGCATCCAGGGTAAAGGGCCGACCCGATTGGTAGCCCGGCTTGGTGAAGATGCGGATGCCAACATCGCTGCTGAGCGAAGCGGCAAACTGCACGTCAATGGCCGTCGTCCGCAGGTTGGTTACCGACACCATCATCCGGCCGGGCTGGTCCACGTAGTCGGCGAGGTGGGTAGAATAGGGCGGCAGCAGGTTTACGTTGACGCGCACCGTGGGAGTCTGGGCCCGCACCCCGAAAACTACCAGCCACAGCGCGGCTAACAGCAGGTAGAAGTTTGATTTCATGCAGGAAATGAAGTAAATAGGCTAGAAAAAAGAGGAGGTACTTAGTAGCTCGGCAGGCTAACAGAGCTGTTTTTGGTGCAAGGCCGGTTGGGTTTTGGTTGATGGAGGAGTTGAGGTCAGAACTCAGCCCCAAGCATTCATGAATCCCAACTCCCTAAAAGCTAAACGTGTAGCCAAACTCGCCCCGCGTTTCGGCGTAGCGTGGGGTGGTGAGCGTAACCGTGGTCGGGTCGTAGCTGGTGTAGGCTATATCGGCCCGTAGCGCGTTGTGCCGGCCTAGGCGCAGCGTGGCGCGGGCACCGCCCAGGCGCACGGTGCTGGGCTGCCCAAAGCGCTGGGCCATGAGGGCGGAGGCCCGTAGCCCCAGTCGAAAAACCTGCTGCTTGCCCAGGCTTTGGTCGGCGGAGAATTGCAGGCCCCGGTTCTCGTCCGTACCCGTGGCGAGCTGGAGTTGGGTGTAGCTGCAGGTGGCCCCCAGCGTGAGCCGCGCCGCCAGCACCGTGAGCTGGTAGCTGGCAAAGGCGTTGAGGCTCGTGAACTCGTCGCCCCGGTCGTAAACGTTGTTGCCCAGCGCCCGCAGCGTCGAGCGGTCGACCGAGAGCAGCACGGTATGGCCGTAGTGGGTGCCGGTATAAGCAAAGCGCGGCCCCACCGAGAGGCTCTGCGTAGACTGCGCCAGCCGGAACGTGTCGCGTACCACCACGGCCTTCGCCTGCTGCTGGTCGGTGCTGAAGTTGGAATAGCTCGCGTCTACCCCGAAGTAGGGGCCTAGCTCTACCGTCCCGTTGAGCGAGGCAATAAAGCGCCGGCTGGTGAGCTGCTTTTGGTTGCGCAGGTTGTCTTGTTGCAGCCCGAAGCTACCCCCCACCCGCACCTTTCCCTTCAACAGCGAGAGCGAGGGAGCCAGGGTCAGGTTCGACACGTCACTTTGAAAATAATAGGCCCCCATGCTCTGGTAGCCGGGCGATATCCGCTGGTAGCTGAGTTGGAAGCCCTGGCCGTTCCGCCGAAACGCCAGCGCGGCCTGCCAGGCGGTGCTCACCTCGCTCGAACCGTTCACGGCGATGAGTGGGCCGACGAACGTGTTGAGGTAGCGCACCCCTGCGCCCTCGCCGAGCGTGAGCCGGCTGTTGGGCTCGCGGGTGTAAACGCTCAGGCCGCCCGCCGCCGTGAAGAAAAAGTAGCGCCGGTGGCCTAGGCCTACGCGGGTGTTGAAGCCGAGAACGGCGTTTTCGGCGGGCCGCACCAGCGACCCCACGTAGCCGGCCGTGCGGCGCTCGGTGAGGGGTACGCTAGAACTGTCGTCGCGGGCCACCACCAGGCTCACATCGAAGGAGGTGGTGTCGTTGCCAACGCCCACCCGCGCCGCGTAGCCACTGCGGTCGAAACCAAAGGGCACCACAGTGCCCAGGCTCTGGTCTACGGTGGTGGCACGGTTGAACCGCCCTTTAATGAAGCCGAGTCGGAGTTTTTTGGTCGTGACTTCTGCCCCCGCGCCGTAAATGGTGTGGCCGGCCAGGGTGAAAGGCGACCAGGTTAGGTTGCGGTAGCCCAGGTGCAGCGTGAGCCACTTGTAGGTAGGGCTGAGGCCGAATTGGTTGAATGGCTGCCGGACGGAGCGCTCCTGGTCGCTGAGCACCACACTAAGCGGAATAGCCACCCCGTAGATACTGAGCGTGGCGTTGGCGTTGAGGATGTTGGCGTTGGGGCGGCGACGGGGCGTGATGCCGCCGGAATAGGTATAGACAATCGAGCGCAGGTCTAGGGTGCCACTCAGCGTGAAAGGCTTTTGCTTGCCCAGATTAGCTAAGTCCTGGGCCCGCCCCACGCTAGCCGGGGCCACCACCGCCACCGCCGCGAGGGATAACCATAAGCGGTAGATGTTTCTCATTAGATAATCCTTAGAAGATGAAAAAAGGATTTGGTGAGAAGCAAGGCAGTGACTGCTGAGCGCTTTTTACTAGTTGCGCCGAGAAGAGACAAGAGCCGGGTAGGCCCGAGACCCGCGTTAGAGCGGGCCGGGCGCCCAGCCTCTGGCAGGTAGCCAGGAAGCGTAAAGTTGTTTTCATGCAAGCGCAGCCTAGAATAGTACAGGGATTATGGTCACCACAAAGCACGGCGTAGCGGGCACGCGGCGCCATGACACGAAAGTGTCATACTAGCTATTTATTACCTAGCTAGATTACCTAGCTAGCCGCGCCGCTTCAGGGCCAGGGCTAGCAGTTCGCCTTTGGAGTTGATGTGCAGCTTGCGGTACACGGCCCGCAGGTGGTTTTTGACCGTGTCAAGGGTGATGCCGAAGGCGTCGGCAATGAGCTTGTAGCTCAGGCCCTGCTCCACGGCTGTCACGATTTCCTGCTCGCGGGGCGTGAGGCGGTTCTCGGCCACCGGTGGCCGTAGCCGAAACGCCTGCAGCACGTGCCGCGCCACGGCTGGCGATATGGGCGAGCCGCCCGCCGCCACCGCCAGCAGGTGGGACTTGAGGTCGGGCAGGGGCGTGTTTTGCACGAGGTAGCCCGCCGCCCCCGCGTAAATTGCCTCAAACACGCGGGCCGCGTCGGTGAACATGCTCAGCAGGAGCACCTGCGCTTCGGGTAGCCGCTCCAGGACGAGCGGCAGGCCCTCGATGCCCGAGCGCCCCGGCAGGCCGATGTTGCAGAGCACCAGCACCGGCGGGGCGCTGGCCGTGGGCAGCCGCTGGAAAAAGTCCTCCATCGACCCGGCCGTGAGCACACAGTCAAACTCGAGCTGGGCGCACAAGTAGTGGTGCAGCCTGTCCCGGATGGGCGTCTGGTCTTCGGTAATGGCTAAGGGTAGGCGAGGTGACATGCAGCAGAAGTAGCGGCCCTAGCCCGGCGGCAGGACCCGAAAGAAGAATAGCTGGCCCGCGCTACCTAAGCTGCGCGAGCTAGGCGGGTAGCTGCGCACGGCCAGTAGAAGTCCTGAAAACGGGAACTGAAAGCGGTAGCGGGCAACCTCGGCTGCTGCTTGGTGCGAGCGGCAGCCGAGGTTGCCCGTCAAGGGCCAAGCCAGCTAACGCAGCGGCGTGGAAGCTGCTGGCCGACGGACACCCAACAGCTTTCCGTAGCTAAAAAGGCTGGCCGTTAGTTGTTAACCTTGGCAGGGTCTGCGGCGATATGGACGTACGTAAGCTGCCAGGTAGCCCCCTGCTTACGGGCAAGCGTCATGTACGAGCCGTGGCCCACCCCGCCTTTCGGCAGCGTAGCGGTCGGCCTAATATCGTAGGTGTAATAGCCCGTGTCGTAGCCCATAGTGGCGTCGCTGCCCGCTTGCAGGTGCGTGAGTTTGACGTTACGGCCGATGCGGAAGGTCTGCTGCAACCAGGCCATACTTACCGAATCGCGGCCACTTACCACCGCCTCCGTATTCACGTGAAACCGCACGTTTTTAGCCAGGCAGACAGTGGCTTTCGCCAAGTCTTGCTGCTGCAGGGCCTCCCTAAACTGTTGCGTCAGGGCGGCCATTGTGACTGGCCCAGCGGGGAGAGGCGCGGCGGGCACGGCGGGGTTGTTGGCGCCAAACGATAGTGTCGCGGCTAACGCCACGAGAAGAAAGGTTTTCATAGCTGGAAAGTGAAGTTAGGGTGAAGCAAAATACCTAAATTGCTTAAGGAAGAGTGTTTATTGCGCTTTGTAAAACGGTTTAGGCCACGGCGCCAGTTGCTCGACTTCCTCTGCTCGAAGGCCGCGCATAGCTAAGTGGTGAACGAGGTGGCTGTTCGAGCCAGCGGTCCCCGTAGGGGGATAGGTAAGATTGTTTTCATAGCTCAGAGAGGAGGGATGTGCGAGTAAGAGTGCCTATTAGTAGTTACTGCCAGCTTCAGCGCAACGACTAGTAAAACCCGGGTGCTACTGGGGCTCCACCAGGGGCATACTTTCAGGCGGCGATATATATATACCCCTGCGCAACGGGCTGGCTAGCGACCTGTGGCTTTTGGGAGTCCAGCTAGTGAGGGCACCAGGAGCCCAGCCCGAGCGCGTTACGTGGTCAGGTAGCGATACTATCCCCTTGCGGGGTGGCGGCTCCCGGCGGGAAACCTAGCTAGGTGGCAGGGCAAGAAACGGCGGGGATGGTAGGTAGTTCTTAGCTTGCCGATGGGGAGAAAGAAGGTGCACAAAGGTCCCTCCCTACTCGTTCTCACCCGGTTTCATACTTGCCACTATTGGGTAAATACTGCATTTTGGCAAGCACGGCACCAGTTTGGCAGAAATGGCACCGTTTAAGAAGCTTGCTTAGCAAGCGCTTGCTGCCTATTAGCCAACACCCGTTTAGCTGCCCGCTCATGTGGCAGAAATGAGTCGTCCCGAGGGCAGGTTTCGGCCAACGGCCCGGGCACTCGCGCAGGTTCGTCGCGTTGCACCCCGCATAGGCTATCACCTGCCGAACCGCCCGTGCTACTCTACTAGGAGGGGCGATGCAACACGGGCGAGTAGCGTCGTAGCAGTCCTTGCTGCCGGGGCGGGCTCCCCTAGGGGCGGTAGGTGTGGGGGCGCCGCCCAAACCGCTCGGCATACCGCGCGGCGAAGGCCTTGGCCGTGACAAAGCCCGCGGCGTCGGCCACGTCGGCCACCGAGCGAAAGTTGCCGGCCTCGAGCAGCTGGCGGGCATAGTCCAGGCGCAGCTCACGCAGCCAGGCGGCGGGCGTCAGGCCGGCCAGTTCACCCAAGCGGCGGTAGAGGGTGCGCTCGCTCAGGCACAGCAGGTCGGCCAGCTCGGCCGGGCCAAAAGCGGGGTCGGCCAGGTGCGGCTGCACCTGCGCCTGCCACCGGCCTAGTTGCTCGCCCCCCGCCGCACTGGGTAGGGGCGGGGCTGGTCGGTCTGCCGTGGCGGCAGTGGCCGGCCCAGGGCTTTCTTGGGCCGGTGGGGGCTCCACGGCTAGCGGCGCAGCGGCCTCGGCAGTCGGCACCACGGGCAGCTGGCTGGCAAAGTGGCGGCGCACGGCGTGGCGGCGCAGCAGCGCGACCACCCGGGCCAGCAGCTCGGCCGGCCCGAAGGGCTTGGTCAGGTAGTCGTCGACGCCCAGCGTGAGCGAGGCCAAGCGGTAGGCCTCGTCGGCGCGGGCCGTGAGCATGAGCACGGGCAGGTCGGCGTGGGCGGGGTCGGCCTTGAGCCGAGCCAGCAGCTCGGTGCCGCTCAGTCGGGGCATCATGGCGTCGGTGGTGACCAGGTCGATGGGCGTCTCGTGGGCCAGCACGTCCAGCGCGTCCTGCCCATCGATGGCGGTGAGCACCTCGTAGGCGGGGCTCAGCAGCTGGCGCAGGTACTCGCGCAGGTCAGCTTGGTCCTCCACCACCAGCACCCGCGGCCGCCGGCCCGGGCCTAGGGCGGGCGCCAAGCCGGCCTCGTCGTCCGCCTCTTCCTCCCCGGCGGCCAGCAGGTCATGGTCCAGCTCTGGCGCGGCGGCTGCTTCTGCGGGCAGCACCGGGGCGGGTAAGCGCAGGGTAAAGGCCGCCCCCTGGCCCGGCTCGCTCGCCAGCGTGAGCGTACCGCCGAGCAGCGTGGCCAGTTCCCGGCTCAGGGCCAGGCCTAGGCCAGTGCCGCCCTGGGCCTGGCGCTGGGGGCTTTGGTAGAAGCGCTCAAACACCCGTTCCTGCTCAGCCGGCGCAATGCCGGGGCCAGTGTCGCGCACCGTAAGCACGTACTGCCCGGTGGCGTCGGGCAGGGTGGCGCCCACGCTAACGGCCCCGCCGGCCGGGGTGTGGTTGAGGGCGTTGATGAGCAGGTTGGTCAAGATTTGCTCCACCTTGTCGGCGTCGAGCAGCAGCTGCAGCGCCTCGGGCAGGGCGGGCGGCAGTACCAGTACTACGCGGCGCTCGGCGGCCAGCGACTCGAACTGCGTCACGACCCGGCGCAGCAGCGAAGCCAAGACCGTGGGCGCGGGGTGCAACTCCAGGCGGCCAGCTTGCAGCTTGGTCAGGTCCAGGATACGGTCCACCAGCTCCTGCAGGCGGCGGGCGCTGCGGTGGGCCAGGGCCACGGGCGCGCGCACAGCAGCGGGCAAGGGCGGAGCCAGGGCGGTGAGCAGGCCGTCCAGGGGACCCAGCACCAGGGTCAGGGGCGTGCGCAGCTCGTGGCTGACGTTGGCGAAGAACTGGTTTTTGGCCGCGTCCAGTTCGCCCAGGCGCTCCTGGCTGGCGCGCAGCTCCACCAGCGAGGCTTGCAGCTCGCCGGTGCGCTCGGCCACCTGGGTTTCCAGCGTCTCGTTTTGCCGGGCCAGCAGGGCTTGCTTTTCCTGCTCCTGGGCCAGGGTCTGGGCCGAGAGGCGCTCGACTTCACCCAGCTTGACGTGCAGCAGCTCGGCATCGAGGGCAAACTCGCGGGCCAGGAAGAGCGAAATGCCCAAGGCAGACAGCACCACCGCCAGTAATAGCAACGTATTCAGTAGCAATTGCGACGGAGTGTTAACCAGGTACAGCACGAGGCAGTAGGCTAGTGCAACCAGCAGTTGGCCCGCATAGCCTGCGGCAATAAGCCGCGCCCCCCGCTTGTGCTGGCGCAGGGCCCGCACCGTCAGGCGCAGCTGCTCGGCTGCGCACACCACCACCAGTATTGTCCAAAATACATCTACTGCCGGATTTAGCGAAACACCCAGCACTACGACGAGCACGCCGTAGGCCACCCACAACCCGCTGTACAGTCGGCCGGGCCGGAAGTGAAACAACGCGTACAAGGCCCGTATTCCCCATAAGCCATGCATCGCGGACACTACATTGGCTAGCACAAATAGGACGAGGGAGGGACCCAGTGAGGGAAATGGTAGATTCCGGGAGCAATAGGCTAGCAGCGAGGCCAAGGCTATCGTGAGGGCAAACCGCGCAAAGTAGCGGTTGGCTGGCTGAGAGGGGTTGTAGTAAAAGAACGCGAAGTGCAGAGCGGCCAGCAGCGCTGCAAACCCCAGCAGCACCAGGAAAGGCAGGGCGCTGTCGCGTTCGCGCACTCTGCTTTCCAAGAATTGCTGTGGAGTAAAGAGTTGCATTTGAAGTTGAGGCGCCGTGTCGAGCCCTACCGGTAGCAACGGTTGCCAGGGCGCATAGCGCACAGCTAGCACCTGCTCGGCAAGCCCCCCTGCGGGCACGGTGCCCGCAGGGGAGCGGCGGCCTCCGGGCTGTACGCGCGTAGGGTTGGCACGAAGTACTCCTTGACGCTGCACCAGCCGGCCGTTGAGATACACTTCAACAGCTCCTGTCGCAAACGTACTGACCAGCGCTTCTCGCTGGCGCAGGCTGTCGCCGAGGCGGAAGCGCAGCCGCAGCCAGCTGACGCCAGTGCTTAAGGGGGGAGGTAGCTCGCGCCGGGGCCTGGCGGGGTTAATCGCGTCCCAGGCCGTGTCGTCGAAGTCAGGCCTAGCCCAGGCGGGGTTGTCGCCAACGTGGTAACGCCAGCCCTGGCTAAGTAGCAGCCCGGTTGGGGGTAGGCGCTCTATCCGCAGAGCAGTGGTGGGCTGGGCGGCAGCGGGAAGGAGTACCAGCAACCAGAGGCTACCAAAAAGCAGCAGGTAACGCCGCAACTGCCGGAGTAGTGGAACTGGAGAAACAGGGCAGCCCAAGTGCGAAGTCGGTATCCGTAATTTGGTAGGAATCAAAGGTAAGGACAAGGCTACGTGGCCAGCCATTTCAGTAGGCTGATTACGCTTGTTTTGAGTTTGCGCTGACGTAGGCGGGTGGTAGCTGACCCTATTCAGGCTTCTCGTCACCGGGTACGAAGGGTGCAGTGGCTGATGCAGAAGTAGGTGGCAGGCTAGCGGTACCTTAGGTCGGTGCAGGGCCACGAGCAGTTCGTGGAGTAAGTCGCGCTGCGCTTCCGCTTGTCGGAGCGCGTGCCGCCGCCGCAACAGCGCTACCGCCGCCTCGCCGAGCTGCTCGACTGGGACTTGCGCTAGGCCCCCGCCCTGCTACAGCCACCCCGGCCCGCCCTCGCTCGACCCGGTGGTCTTTTTCAAGCTCCCGCTGGGCAGCCAACTGGAAAACGTGGGCAGCGCCCGTCGCCTCGTCGCGCCCTGCAGCCTGCGCCGGGCCAGCCGCTACTTTCTGGGCTATGAGGTGGACGAAGACCTGCCGGGGCACTCGACCAGTAGTCGTACGCGCCTGCCCTGCACGTAGCCGCCCGCCCAGCGCCGGCGGCGGCAGATACTCCGGCCCGACGCGCCAGCCCGGAGCACCACCTGCGCCGGCGGCAGGTACCCACGCCCGCTACGCCCGCCAGGACAGTGGCCCGCGTGGGCGCGGCCGCAGGCGCGGCGGCTGAGCAACAAAACGCACTACAGCCCCGCCGACCCCGCCGCCCGCCTCTCGGGCAAGCCCGGCAAGGCCTGCGCCCTCAACTAGCGCTGTAGCCGGGCCGTGGCCGAGGCCCCTAGGCTCATCAGCCCCATCCAGACTGATTTGGCGGGCCGGCGCGACAGCACGGCACGCTGCTGCCCAGCCTCGTGGAGCCGCTGCACCAGCGGGGGCTGGCCCACGACCTGCCCGGCGGCGAGGTCGTGGCCGACACCAACTACTCGAACGGGCTGAACTACGCCCTGCTCGAAGCCCGCGGTGGCACGCCCTGGCTTCCCGTCTTTGGCCAGTACAGGCCCGAGCTAGCGGGCTTTACCTACGAGCAGGCAACCGCTTGCTTTGCCTGCCCAGCGGGCAAGCCGCTGCCCGCGCAAGCCCGCCTGTGCCCCCAGGAGCACGACGCGCAAGCTGACGCGCACGGCCTGCGACACGCATTGGCGCCGGGCGCTGGCCCCCCGGCAGCAGAGGCGGCCCGGCCGGGGCAGGCGCCGGCTGCGGCAGCGCCCGGTGCAACCCGCGGTGGGCAGCTTGCTCCAGCACTACGGTATGCGCCGGGGCAACACAAAAGGCCGCAGCAGCGCCCCTGAAACGATGCTCTTGGCCGCCAGCGCCCTCAACCTCAAGAAGCTGCTCAAGCACCAGCCCCAAGAGACGCTACGCCTGGCCATCGCCCGGCCCGAGCCAGCGGCTGCGCCGCAGCTTGGGCCCTTTTAGCGCAAGTAGTCCCGTCGGTAGCAGCTGAGCAACAGAAGGCACATCGGGCCAGAAGTTCTGCAACAGCCACTGCACCTTTCTGAGTCACTCACAGGCAGACTAGTGCTTTCTTGGGTTCACTAACTGGAGTAGCTTGTTTACTGAACGTGGAAAGCGCACCTGCGCGGGCCATCACGCTGCCGAGGTAGCCGACACGAGAACCTGCTAGGCTCTATCGCTACTCGCCTCCCGGCTTGGGCTTGGTACCTTTTGCGGCCTGCGGCGCTAGGTGAGGTCTTGGTGCAAGTTGCCGCTGCACCTTGAAAGCGGCGGGTAGTGGTTGGGCCGCTTTGGCTTGTAGATGGTGATTAACTACTGCTTCCAATTGCGCAAACGTGCGGGGCGCCGCCGCTTGAATGGCGGCCGCGATTTCCCGATAGGTGGTTCGCACGCTCTCTTCCGGCACATCGGGCTGGGTACGATTTGTCGCGAGCAAGGCTTCGTGCATTGGCTGCCGCCAGAACTGGATATGCGGCAGCCAGGCCCCGATGCGCACCCCGGCATACAGCAGCTCGGCCTGCACCGCTGGACAACCGCCGGCCAAACAGGCTTGGTAAAACATCTTATCGGCTGCCGCCCGGGCCGCACCAGGGTCGGCAGCCCGTTGGGCTTGGTCACATGCTACATCATGCACAAGGGAAGCCCGACGGTAATGGCCGGTATAAGGCGAGCCGATGGTGGACCACAAGGCGGCCGGAATGCTGGCCCCATCCACGATACTGTCTTTGGGTGCTTTCCAGACCGTGCCCGCGGGGTCCTTATACCAAAACTCGCGCAGCAGCTGCATGCGCCGGTCGGTGGGGTCATGGGGGGCCGTGAGCCAGGTCAGTTGGGGGTCTTCGGAAAACGAGCCAAGCGTAGCCATACAGCAGGGAATAAGCGTGAAAAGCAAGTTAGGCTACCGCTGGTCAAGTCCCTGCAGGGCAGCAGCAGGCGCAGTACGGGCCAGCTGCGGCAAACAAGAGGCGCGCTGCCGGCGCAAAGGTTACGCTCGGAACGCTGCCGGCGCCTCCGTGCCGGCCCGGAGTTTAGCCGCGTACCGGCAGCTACCGCAGCCCCAACGGGGCTCCTTCCTCAACGACAACATCCGCCGCTGGAACTATAGCAGCGTGGATTTCCGGTCGCCCGCCAACCCCAGCGGGGAATACACCATGAAAAGCCTCCCCAAAATCGCGCTGCCCCTGCTGAACGTTACTTCCTGCAAGTAAAGAGTTTCTAGGAGCAGTTCACTGTTGATAAACATGTAAACAGAACGTCCCGCCTATCTGGCGTCCGCGTAGCCGAAGCAGCTCTATTGTGCCGGCCGAGTACCCCTAGGGCCGTTATTCGGGCGAGCTGCTTCGGCTACGCGGACGCCAGATAGGCAGGATGTTCTGTTTTGCGACTGTGCACACGCCCTAGTTAAGTTTTACAAAAACTTGGTAGCGTAGCGCCACCGGGTTTTTGTAAATTATTAAACGTAAGTATTTTATGCTTATTCATAAAATAAGTTAGCGGTTAAAGGCCGCGTCCAGCAGCTGGCGCACGGCCCGGCGCGTATCGGTAGGCCGCTCGATAAAGCCCAGGTGGCCCACGCCAGCCAGCCACAGCACTGTGCAATAGTCGGGCAGCAGGCTCTCTTCGTGCGTCTTTTCGGGGGGCACGGCCCGGTCGTCTTTGCCCGCGATGAACAAGACGGGGTAAGTCGCTTTTTCGAGCACGGCGCGGCGGTCGGGGCGGCGGGCCATTGCGTCGAGGTTACCCAATGCCACGGCCAGCGGCACGGCGGCCGCCAAGCGTTGCAGCTGCGTCACCGAGTCGTTCAGCGACTCGCGGTGGGTGGGCGAAAGTTGCGGCTGCAAAAACTCGTTGGCAAAGGCTACAACCCCCTGCTCTTCCAAAAAAGTGCAGTTGCGAGCCCGTCGCTCGGCGTCCTCTGGCGTGTCGGGCAGGGCGGAAGAGTGAAACAGGCCTAGGCCTGCCACCAAGCCGGGATATTTTTCGGCAAACGCGAGGGCTACGTAGCCGCCCATGCTGTGGCCCACCAGCACGGCGCGCCCGATGCCCGCCGCCGCTAGTTCGGTACGCACGGTCTCGGCTGCCGCTTCGAGGCTGTAGTCGGTAGCAGCGCTAGCTGCTCCGTAGCCTGGGAGTGCGGGCGTTAGCACGTGGCAGTCGGCAAATGTATCGCCAATAAAGTCAGGCCAGATGGCGGGGCTTTCAAGGTAGCCATGCAGAAAAACAATGGCCGGTAAGGGAACAGTAGACATAGAAAACCGGGTAGTGGGTAAAAGGGTACCTGTTGGGGGAAGGCTTTGTGGGCGCTGTACGCTACTAGGAGCAGTTCACAGTTGATAAGCAGGACGTTCTGTTTTGCGACTGTGTACACACCTTAGGACATTGCCGGGTGAGGGCTACCGTCACCTTAAGTAGCCAGCAGCGCTTGAAGCTGGCGGGCGTTGTGCACACCTGCCCCTCCAATACCATTGTTGAAATACAGGTACACTTGCCGCACGTGTGGCAGCCCTTTTATTTCAGCGGCAATACGCGCTAGAAAGTCGGGGCGGTAAGAAGATTTATATAACTCGGGCACACCGTGGAAGCGGTAGTAGAGCACCGAAGTATTGGCCACTACCTCATCGGGCAGCGCCAGGGGCGGTGGGTAGCTCTGGCCCACAAACGCAATGCCGTGGCGCGTAAGCAAGCGCTGCGGCTCGGCTGCCCACCAGCTCGGGTGGCGAAATTCTACCACATTCGTAAACGTGGGGTCGAGGTGCTCGACCAGCCGCTGGGCCAGCTCGTCAGTATAAGCAGCCTTGGGCGGGAGCTGAAACAGGATGGGCCCGAGCTTTTCGCGCAGCCCCTCGCGCACGGTGCCGTAAAAGTCGGCCAGAATGGGCTGCGCCTCCGCGTTGAATTTCTTATAATGCGTTACCTGACGCGGCGCTTTTACGGCAAAGCGGTAGGCGATGGGGCTTTGCTCGTACCAGGTTTCGAAGGCCTTTGGGGTCGGCATTCGGTAGAAGGTAACATTGAGCTCCAGGCTGTTAAACTGTGCACAGTAGTAGGCCAGCCACTTGCGTGGTGGTAGCTCGGGTGGGTAAAACACGCCCTTCCAGTCGCGAAACGAAAAGCCGGAGCAGCCGATATAAATAGCAGCAGACATGGCAAAAAGTTAAGCTTAGTGCCTAGCTACTACGCTGACGGAGGACTCTACGGGCTGCGGGCGCGATAACTGCGCCAGCAGGTAGGCAAAAGCCGCGCCGGCCACCGCCAGGCCTACCCCCACCAGCGCAGGCGAGCGGTAGCTGTACCCCAGCGCGATGGGCAGCCCGCCCAAAAACGCCCCTAGGGCATTACCCATATTGAAGGCCGCCTGCGTGATGGAGGCCCCCAGCATCTCGGCTCCCTTCGACGACTGAATCATCAGAATCTGGATGGGGGCGGCCAGCGCCATCGAGCAGCTGCCGGCCAGAAATGTCAGCCCCAGCGACAGCACCTGGTTGCCCGACGCGAAGTAGATAGCGAGCAGCGAGCCGGCCATCGCCAGCAGGAGGGTAGTGGCGGCTGCCAGAGGCGAGTAGCGGTCGGCTAGCTTGCCTCCAATCACGTTGCCCACAAACATGCCCAGGCCCACGAGCATCATGATATATGGCACGTAAGCGGCCGCAAAATGCGTTACTTCCGTCATCAGCGGGGCGATGTAGCTTACCCAGGCAAACATGCCGCCCGTGCCAATAGCCGTGAGCAGGATGATAAGCCAGGTTTCAACCCGCTTAAACAAGCCCAGCTCGGCCTGCCAGTTGCCGGTTTGCTGCACGGGCAGGACCGGCAGAAAAAAGTGAATAGCCAGCAGCGTGAGCACGCCTACGCCCCCCACGCCCCCCAGCGCGTAGCGCCACGAGTAGTGCTGCCCGAGGTAGGTACCCAGCGGCACCGTGAGCAGGTTGGCAATGGTGAGGCCTGCAAACATGGTTGAGATGGCCTGCGCCTGCTTGCCCTTCTCGGCCAGCCGGCTCGCCACCACCGACCCCACCCCGAAAAACGCTCCGTGCGGCAGCCCCGCCAGCAGCCGGGTGCAGAATAGCACGGTATTGCTGGGAGCAAAGGCCGAGAGCGTGTTGAAGACCGTGAAGAGTAGCATCAGGAGGATGAGCAGCCGCTTGGGGGCTAGGCCGCGCCCCAGCACCGTGAGCAGCGGCGCGCCAATGACTACCCCTAGCGCGTAGGCCGAAATAACGTAGCCCACCTCGGGGATGGTAACGCGAAAATCCTGGGCAATACTGGGCAGCAGGCCCATCATCACAAACTCGGTGGTGCCGATGGCTAGGCCACCCAAAGCGAGCGGAAGTAATTTGGTATTCACTAACTAATAAGGAGTTGTTGAGAAAAACAGGCTGGCAAGCAAACAGCACTACCCAGCCAGCTCGATTAAACCAGCGGGACCCGGCGGTGGACAAACCGCTGCTTGAGCCACAAAAACGGTGCGCCCAGTTCTGCGATAAAGCCCCAGGCGGCCCCGCGGTTGAGCACGTGCACGGGCAGCACATCGCCAGCCGGCTTTTTGGCGGCCCCCAGCTGCACGGTCAGCCCGATAACTTCGTCGAGCGCCACCAGCTCTTGCTGAAGGGCAGTGCTGATAACAGGCGGTATGGTGAGTTCGAGGGTGCGGTGCATAGCAGCGAAAGAAGAGAGCGCTACAAACTGCAACGATGGGGCTGCTTACGCAGCCTTGCGGCGGGCGTTGGCCCCCCAAAACTCCCACCTTTTCCTACCCGCTGGTTTGGTGAGCCTTAGTACTTGCCAAAGCGGAGGCAAAAAAGAATGTCGGCCAAACGCCCAGCCTATTAGTCAGCATCTCTATTGCTAGTATAGCAAGAGGCTGACTACCTGCTGGATGATTATCTCTAGCAAGTTTTACCTACTGCCGAGCAGGGCCTTTGCCTTTCAAAAGCAGGTAGGTAGCAAGCCTTTCCAACTTTCTGGCTACCACTGCCTGCTTAGCGGCTTTCCTACTGCCCATGAAAACAAGTGAAGCGGCCCTTTGGGGCCTAGTGGCCGGCGCTGCCGGCGTAGCCGCCATGACCCTGGCCGAAAAAGCGGAGCAGCACCTCACCCACCGGCCCGACTCGTACGGGCCGGCCCAAGTAGGCGCTTAGGCCCGAACTAGACGATGCACTGGGGCACGGGCATCCTAGTAGGGGCTGCGCACGGTATCGTGGCTTATAATCTGCAGAAGTATCTACACGCTGCTGCCTCCAGCAACCCGCTAGCGCCGCCATCGCTCTTCCGCTACCCGACCTCCTTTTTGAGATTGCACAAGCCTTTTGCAACAGCCGCTACCGCTATCGTAAGTGGATGAACGACTAACGTAGGTTACGCAACGAACCCACTTCTCGCTGAATATGCTAATGGTGCAGTGTCTCCTATTGCCGCTTCGTCGGCCAGGAGCAGGCGAGTCATGAGCAATCTTCCTGCGCTATGCTGACGAGGGGAGAGGCGCAAGATTCGTTGCATGTAGGAGCAGCAATAGATTCCCCGCTAGGTAGGGTCACAGGAGCTTGCAGTGCCACGGATGTACTCGCTAGGGGAGAATAGCCCTGTGATGCTGACAGGCTGGAATACTGCCACCAGCCCAAATAGGGTTGCGCTTCCCCTACGCTGCTGAAACGGCCTTCCTCGTGGTATAAGGTAAGCGAGCAACACCTATCACTATAGCTTACTTAATACTCAAGATAAGCGCCCCATGATGCCAAGAGGTATGAAGAAAGGGCCTGCAAGTGTCTCCTACAACGGGCACCCGCGAAACGGGGGCGGCCGGCGATTTGCCGAGCTTTCGCAACTGGGAAAACCCCGTGCACGTGCAGGAGGTACGTGACGCCCGAGCGCTACCGCGCCAACAACCCCGCCGGCCGCGCCATTAGGCAGGGGGCTGACTACCAGCCGCCCAACGAGCAGCCCGACGAAAGCTATCCGCTGTGGCTGACCACGGGCCGGGTGGTACATCACTTCCACCCCCACACCAAAACCGGCCGCGCGCCGGCCCTGAACGCCGCCGCGCCCGAGGCCTTCGTGCAATTGTCGGAGGAAGATGCCGCCCGCTACGGCATCGAGCCCGGCGACTGGGTGGAAGTCGCCTCGCGCCGCGGCACGGTCACGGAGCCCGCCCGCATCGGCGACATCGAGCCGGGGCTGGTGTTCATCCCGTTTTACTACGGCTACTGGGACGACTCCAACCACTCGCGGGTGGCCAATGAGCTGACCATGACTGAGTGGGATGCCGTGAGCAAGCAGCCGCACCTGAAGTACGCCGCCGTGCGCATTCGCAAAGTTTCTGCCTCTTGGCTTGCCTGCCCATGCACCTCGGAACCTACCTTGCCCTAGCCGCCACCGGCGAGCCGCTGCTGGCCCCTTGATGGACGACGACTGGCGGATGGTAAGTCTGCTGCTCAGCCCGGCCGAGCGCTACCAGGCCCTGCTGGCCAGCGGCAACCCCCACATTCTGGCGCGGGTCCCCAGCACCACATCGTCAGCTTCCTGGGGATGACCCCCGTGAGTTTGAGTTGCATCCGCCACCGCGCAGCGCGGCAAGTAGCGCCGTTTTCTTCGCACTGGCGCTCGTGTTGAGGAAAGAAGGCTGCGGAATGTTGTTCCGCTAATCACTCTTGCCCTTCGCAGGCAGCTCCACACCATTCGGGGGGCCAAAGGCACTATCACCAACCAATTACTTTACTGGTGCTTACAGCTAGTTTAGCGCAATCAAGTATTCTTTCTGGAGTTGAAGAAGGCAACTAGCTTCTACTTCCGTGGTGGGTGCAGACGCCCGTCAGCTGCCTGGCCGGTTAGCTATGCGCCGAATTGAAGTGCTGGTCTAACAGGGTCGCGACCTTTTCCTGGGTAAGGGGTTTGGTCAGAAAGCCCGCAATGGGGAGCTGCTGGGCGCGGGCAATGTCAGCCGGGTGCAACGAGGTCGTGAGTACCACAATTACCGTTGTCTGCTGCTGAGCCAGCGGTAGGTGCGCATACGCTTCCAAAAAGCCTAGCCCATTGAGCACGGGCATATTCATATCCAGCAAGATAAGTTGCGGACACGTATCACTTTCCGGCGCTGCGCAGGTCTGATGGAGGAGCCGCAGGGCCTGCTCGCCGTTTTCGGCTACGAGTACCTGCTGCGCGACCCCCATCCGGGTGAACAAGAGCTTGTTGAGGAAGTTGGTCGTAGGGTCGTCATCGACCAAGAGGACGCTGGCTAACGGAAGCATAAGAAAGGCTAAGAGGCCTAGGCGGGAAACGTGAGGGTAAAGGTGGTGCCTATATCGGGCTGGCTCTGGACGCTGATAGTGCCCCCCGCATTTTCTACGAGGCGTTTGGTGATGTAGAGCCCTACGCCCGTGCCCTCGACGTGGGTGTGCAGGCGCTGAAACAAGCCAAACAGCTGACGCTGTTGCAAGCTGCTCATGCCCAGCCCATTATCCTGCACAGTCAGCTCCACAGCGCTTGGAAGCTGCGCGGCGCGAATCGTCACCTGCACTGGCCGGTCGGGCGCGCGGTATTTGACAGCGTTGCTGAGCAGGTTGTAGATGACGCTGCGCAGGTTGGCGGGCGAGAAGGACACGACTAGTTCGGGAGTTACCTCCACCGTAAACTGGGCCTCGGCTGCTCGGATGGCCGGGGCTAGGTCGAGGCGCACATCGTCCAGCACCTGGGCTAAGTTCACCGGCTCGACCGGTCCGGCGTGGGCCAACTGCAGCCGAGAAATATCGGTGAGCTGTGCGATGGTGAATTGAAAACGAGTTACAGTCTGCTCGAGCAGGTGGAGCAAGTGGGCCACAAGGTCGTCTTGCTGCACGGCGGGGGGCAGCGTGTCGCGCAGGGCCAGCACAATGCTTTCGATATTGGTAATCGGCGCCTTCAGGTCGTGCGAGGCCGTGTAGACGAACGTGTCCAGGTCCACGTTGGTGCGCGTGAGGCGGGCGTTGCTTTCGTGCAGCTCTTTGTTAGTAGCCGCGAGTGCCTCGTTTAGGTGCTGCACCTGTTGGCGCGCCAGCACTTGGTCGGTCGATTCCGTCCACATGACGGCAACCCGGGTGACGCGCTGATACTCGTCGCGCAGGGGCTTGAAGATGATGCTGTAATAACCTGTGTTAGGGAGGCCCGTATGGGCCCGGTTTAGCACTATCGGTACCTCATGTACCACCACGGGTTCGCCCGATGCTAGTACGCCCGTCAGCAGCTCTTCGAAACCCTGGCCAGCTGAGTCGGGGATAGCCTCGAAGTGCGGGCGGCCCAGCACCTCGGCAATGGTGCGGCCCCAAATGGCTTCGGCATTTTCATTGGCTAGCTCAATGATAAAGGTGGGGCCACGTAGCACAACAATGGCCATGGGTGCTTGCGCAAAGAGCCGCTGCACCTCCGCTTGCTGGGCCTCGCGCTGCTGGCGGACTAATACCTGCTCCGTCACGTCATAGGCAAACACGGAAATTCCCGTTACTTGGCCCTGTTCACGGTAGGCCTGGTAACTGAAGTTCAAGTATGTCGTCACGGGCTGGCCGGCCTCATCCAGCACCGTTAGAGGTACCTCATTACCTAAGTAGGTCTCGCCTGTCTGGTACACGCGGTCGAGCAGCGCCACAAAGCCCTGGGCAGCCAATTCGGGTTGGCTCTCGGCAATGGTGCGGCCCCGCAAGTCGCGGCCGGGAAACAGGCGCTCGGCCGCCGCGTTGAGGTACTCGATACGGTGCTCGGGCGCGCGCAGCAGCAGCACGACCACCGGGGCTTGAGTAAAGACTTGGTACAAGTCTTCGCGCTCCTGCACCTGGCGCTGAGCGGCGGCCAGCACCTCGGCTTGCAGGGCTGCCGTGGCGCGGTGGCTGGCTTGCAGCTCGTGGGTGCGCTGCTGCACGCGGCTTTCCAAGTCGGCATTCAGCTGGCGCAGCTGCTGCTGGGCCTCGCCTAGGGCCGTGTTCACGTGCGAGTACTCCTCATTACTAGCCGTTAGCTCTTCGTTAGTAGCCGCCAGTTCTTCATTGGCGGCGGCCAAGTCTTTGTTGAGCTGCTGCACCTGCTGGCGGGCCAGCACCTGCTCGCTCACATCACTGGTATAAATCAGGATGCCCGTTGACCGGCCGTCAGCATCACGCTCGGGCAGATAAGTGATATTCATGTACCCGTGATAGGGCTGCTGCGGGTGCGCAATGGTAACGGGCTTCTCTGGCTCCTCATATGCTTGCCCGGTGGCAAACACCGTTGCCAAGACTTGTTCGAAGCCCTGGCCGGCTAGGTCCGGTAAGGCCTCGAAGTGCGGCTGACCCAGCATTTGCTCTACCGGCCGCCCCCATATTTGGCCCATACGCGCATTGGCCATCTCAATGATAAAATCGGGACCCCGTAGCAAACCCATAGCAACGGGTGACTCGGCAAAAACGCGCTGCAGCTCTGCCCGCTGCCGCCGGGCCTCGGCCAAGGCCTGCTGCTCGCGCGCTTGGCTCTGGCGCAGGGCCTCCTCCACCGCCGAGCGGGGCTGGTCGTTGGTGTCGGTAAAGCTGACTACCAGCAAGTCGCCGTTGCGGCGGGCCACCAGGAAGAAGTAGCCATCTAGCCCGTCGCGCTGGTAGTTGCTTTGGTAACGCTCGGTTTGGCCAGAGATGAAAGCTGCCGCATAAAAGGCAAAAATGCCCGTTTCGTGGGCGCCTGGGTAGAGCGTCAAAAATGTGTGGGCAGGGCGCTCGGGCAAACTGAGCATGCGCTGGGCAGCCGGGTTGAGGTATTCATAGGCTAAATCCTGTATCGGCCCACCAGGCGCGGCGTAGATGGGGCGAAACAGAATGAAACCGGTCAGAGACACGTCCAGCAACACCTGAGCGAAATCAGTAGATGTTGCAGCGCCCGTTGGTTGCACAGCCGGAGTAGTAGTCATGAAGCGGAAAGGAATACTAGTAGACGTTGATTATAGGAATAGTAGCAGGTATAGGAATTGCGGGTGGCCAGCTTATTTATTCTCTACGAGCAATACGCTGCAAAAGGCGTTCCTGGCGGGCTCGGGCGGCAACTGGCAGCCACTACCGCATACCGCACTACCCAACTGTGCTGCCGAGTGCCTAGTTCAGCGAGCGCTCCACCACTTAGCGGGCGGGGCGGGGCACGTACACGCGAAAGGTGGAGCCCACGCCCAGCTCACTCTGCACCTCGACGCGACCCCCTAGGTTCTCGGTAATTTTCTTGACCGTGTACAACCCCAGGCCCGAGCCCTCTACATGCTGGTGAAAGCGACGAAACAAGGCAAACAAGGCCGCTTGTTGGCGCGCTTCTAAGCCCAGCCCGTTGTCTTGCACTTGTAGGTACCAATACTCGTCCAGGGTCAGGCAAGTCAGGCGCACGTAGGGCGGCCGGTCGGGGTGGCGGTACTTAAGCGCGTTGCTGAGCAGGTTATATAGCACGGAGCGCAGGCTTTTGGCGGGGATGGCGACGATAGGACAAGCGGCCGCGTCTACTTCTAGGTGGCCGCCCGTTTGCTGCAGCGCGGGGAGCAGGTCCTGGCGCACGTCGTCCACCACAGCCGCTAATTCTATGGGCGGGGTAGCCTGGTCAGCGGCCTGGTGCACTTGCAGAACCGCGCCGAGTTGTTCTAGGGTGCGCTGGAAGCGCTGCACCGAGTCTTGCATCAGCTGCAGCAACGTGCCTACCACCGGCTTCGACGGGGCGGGCAGCTCTTCGCGCAGCATGAGCACGAGGCCTTCTAAGTTGTTAATGGGACCACGCAGGTCGTGGGCGGCCATGTACACGAAGCTGTCCAGGTCGGCATTCACGCGCGTGAGCTGCTGGTTGAGGTCCTGCATCTGCTGGCGCGCCCGCACCTGCTCGCTCACCTCAAAGGCGAACATATAGACCCCATCCACCTGCTGGTGCTCGTTGTAGCGCGCCTGAAAGCTGTGATTGAAATACCGAATTGCCGGTTCGCTGTCGGCAGTTTGAACGAGCGTAACGGGCACCTCATGGTCGTGGTGGGAGTGGCCGGTGGCGTATACCCGCTGCAAGTGCTCCCAGATAACACTCGCCTGCAACTCGGGCACGGCTTCTAGCAGCGGCTTGCCCAGCAGCGCCCGGCCAGCGAACAGCTGCTGGTAGCTGGGGTTTACGAGCTCGTACACGTGGCTAGGACCTTGCAGCAGGCACATGGCCGCCGGGGCTTGCAGCACCAGTTGGCTCAGCCGGTGCCGTTCCCGTTCGGCTTCGAGCAGGGCCTCGAGCGCGCGGCCTTGGGCCTGCACCATAGCACGCTGCGCCTGCACTTCCTTGGTGACGTTGACGGAGCTGTGAATGATATAGCGCAGCTGGCCCTGCGCATCGAACACGGGCGTATTGCGCGGCAGCCAGTGGCGCTCCACGAAGTGCCCTGGCTGGTCAGGGTTTAGCACATCGTAGTGTTGGGGCGCCATCTGGTGGGGCTGGCCCGTGGCGATGACGTGCGCGAGCGAGGCGCGCCAATTACGCACGGCATTGGCCTCGGGCGCGGCCGGATTGTCGGGAAACGCGTCGAAGAGGTAGCGCCCTACCAACTCGTCGCGCCGTTTGAGGGTGTCGGCTAGGTAGGCGTTGCTAGCGGTAAGAATAATGAGCTCGGGAGAGACTACGATATAGGAATCGGGCACCGTTTCCAGCACGCGTAACTGCTGCGTCAGGGTAGCGAGGGAGTCGGTGGGCTGCATATAACAGCTTAACGTTGACTTTCAAAAAAAGCTACCGCCAACGCCGATAAGCCGGGGCCTTGGTACTGCCAGTAAGCATAAAAGGACGCCCTGCCAACGCACGACGTCCTTTGTAGAAGTAGCAGGCCCTAGGCCGGGTGGCGGCGGGCCAAGGGCCTAGGAGTTATGCTCGAAGCCGTACTGCTTAAGCACGTCGTCGGGCACGCCGGTCCAGCGGTTGGGGGTGTTGCCCGCGTAGCCGATGTCGGCGATGCCCATTTTGCTGCTGAAGAAGCCCGTGGCCGTCAAGTCGCGCATCCGGTTGAAGAAAGCTACGCCAGCTTGCATATCGGGCGTTGCTTTCTTAGGATAGGCGATTTTAGTAACCATCTCCAGTTGCTGGGGCGAGGAGCACGACACGAAAGGCTGGCCGTAGCGGGTGGCGCACTGCAAATCGAGCCAGCGCAGGCCACCCCGCATGGGCAGCTGGTGCTCGGGCATGTCCTTGACGATGAACCCGATAAACTCGGGCACCTTCGCGTCGGAGGCGCTGCCCGACTTTTCATCCTTGGGGATGATAATGTCGGCTAGCGTCGTGATGGTGGCCATCTCGTGCGGGGTGAAGAACGTGGCGGCGTGCAGCTCCTTGTCGCGCGCTATCTCAAACGGCTGGCGGCCTGCTTCGTTAGCAGGCGCATCGGCGGTTTTAGGGCTATCGGGCGCGTCGGCAGTCGTTTTGGCGGCGTCCTCGCGGCAGCCTTCGAGCAGCAGCCCGGTGGCCAGGGCGCCTAGGCCAATGGCCTTGAATGAATCTCTTCTTTTCATGGGAGTGGGCGCTACGAAAGGATGAGGCGTTTGCGTTGGTCGAGGATGTACTCGCTGGTGCGCATCGACAGGGCCAGGATGGTCCAGGTGGCGTTTTTGTCGCCTTGCTGCACGAAGGGGGCCGCGTCGACCACGAACAGGTTACGGCAGTCGTGCGCCTGGCACCACTTGTTGAGCGCCGACTTTTTGGGGTCGTCGCCCATGCGCACCGTGCCTACTTCGTGGATGATGCGGCCGGGGGCCTCCAGGCCGTAGTTGGTGTCGGCGCCGGGTATCTTGGAAGTGATGGTGGCACCCATGCCGTGCATGATGGACTGGAACGTCTCCTGCATGTGCTTGGCTTGCTTGATTTCATCATCGGTCCGCTTGTAGTGGAAGCGCAGCACCGGGATACCGTACTTATCCACCACGTCGGGGTCAATTTCGCAGTAGTTGCTTTCGCGCGCAATGGCGGTGCCCCGGCCGGCCATGCCCACCTGGGTGCCGTAGAAGCGGCGGTAGTCATCCTTGAGCGAGGCGCCGAAGCCCCCGGCTTCTTTCATCTTGCCGTCGCGTCCGGGCACTAGGCCGTTGAGCTTTTGGATGCCGCTGCCGAAGCCGTAGGCGGGCATGTGCATGCCGCCGCCGTACTCGATATGGTAGCCGCGCGGGAAATCCAGCTTCTTGTTGTCGAGCCACCACGGGGTGTAGATGTGCACGCTGCCCACGCCGTCCTCGTTGTAGCGCTTGCGGTCCATGAGCTGGGGCAGGAAGCCGCTGAGGCTGGCCCCGGTCGAGTCGTGGATGTACTTGCCAACTACGCCGCTGCTGTTGGCCAGGCCGTTGGGGTGGCTCGTCGATTTGGAGTTGAGCAGCAGGCGCGCCGACTCGCCGGCGCTGGCCCCTAGGATGACCACCTTGCCCTTGACTTCGTACTCCTGCAAGTCGTTCTTATCCACGTACGACACGCCGGTGGCCAGGCCGTTGGCGCCCGTCAGCACCTCGCGCACCATGGCGTGGGGGATAACCGTCAGGTTGCCGGTTTTGAGCGCCGGAATTACCAGGCACGACGAGGCCGAGAAGTCGGCGTAGACTTTGCAGCTGCGGCCGCACTGCCCGCAGTAAAAGCACACGCCGCGGTCCTTGTTGCCGGGCAGCGCCTCCGTGAGCACCGAGCCCCGGCCCGGCAGCACCGGAACGCCGACTTTGTTGGCCCCGCGCTTGATAAACAGCTCGTTGAGGCGGGGCTTGGGGGGCGCCATGAAGATGCCGTCGGGCTCATTCTCCAGGCCCTCGGCCGTGCCGTACACCCCAATCAGGCGGTCTACCTTGTCGTAAAACGGCTTCACGTCGTCGTAGGTGATGGGCCAGTCGTCGGTCAGGCCGTCGATGTGGTGGCTCTTGAAGTCCTTGGGCCCCATGCGCAGCGAGATGCGGCCCCAGTGGTTGGTGCGCCCGCCCAGCATCCGGGCCCGAAACCAGTCAAACTGCGTGTTGTCCTTGGTGGTATAGGGCTCGCCGTCGAGCTGCCAGCCCCCGTAGGCGGCGTCGAAGTCGCCGAAAGGGCGGGTGGTAGAAGCCCCTCGGCGCGGCGACTCGTACGAAAACTTCAACTGTTGCGCGTCCTTCCTAGGGTCGAAAAACGGCCCGGCCTCTAGCATGAGCACCTTCAGGCCAGCGTGGGCCAGCACGTAGCCCGCCATGCCGCCGCCGGCCCCCGAGCCCACAATGACGGCATCGTAGACCGTCCCCGTTTTCTTGATGTGGAAATTATCTGTGCCTGCCATCGCGCTTACAGTTGTTCAATGGTGATGTTGCGAAACGCTACCTGGTGGCCGTGGTCTTGCAGGGCAATGTGGCCCTTGGGGTAGGCGGCGAAATTGGTCCAGGTCTTGAATTTGCTATTCTCCAGCAGGGTCTTCCACTCGGGGCTGCCCATCTGCACGTCCACTATTTTGGCGTTGTTGAGCACGAAGGTGAGGTGGCCGTTTTGCTTGCGCAGCTTCACCTTGTTCCACTCGCCGGCGGGCTTAGCCACGTCTTTTGACGGGGCCAGCATGTCGTAGAGCGAGCCGGCCAAGTGCGTGGGCTTCTTATTGTCTTCGGCGCCTTTATTGTCGAGCACCTGCATCTCAATGCCCGAGTCGTAGGTGGCGCGCAGCGACGGGTCTTCGTGCACGCCGAAGATGATGCCGCTGTTGCCGCCGGGCGAAATGTTCCACTCCAGCGCCAACTCGAAGTTCTCGTACTCGCCGTCCGTCACCAGGTCGCCCTGGCCGGGCGCCTTCGGGTTGAGCTGCAAGGCGCCGTTGACCACCTCCCAGGCGGGCGTGGCAGTTGGCTGCAGATAGGTGTGCCAGCCTGTGGTGGTTTTGCCATCAAACAAGGGTTGGGGCTTGGCCTTGGCCGGCGGGCCGGGGGTGAAAGCCATCTGGCTTAAACCGGCCGTAATCAGCAAACTACCTAAGAAAACTTTCATACTGGTTGGGTGGAATTGGAAGTCGCGTCAACGTCATTTCGGCTAAAGATATAGCTGCCAGCGTGGGCGTTGCTTTGCTAAAAAAAGTCGTTGTTTTTTAGCTAATGCCAGCGCCGTAAACCAGCGGCAAGTTCTACCGCAGTTGCAGGGTGGCCCGGCGGCCGCGCCGCCCGCAGGCGCCTTGCCCGCCCGGTTGCAGCAGGGGCCTAGGGTAGGCTACCGCACCGCAAGCCCACCCGCGCGGTACAACCAGCCACCAGCTAGTCCTACTGCCCAGGGCGGGGCTAGGCAAACGTCACGCGCAGCGTGTGGCGGGCCGGGTCGGCGCGATACTCGTAGGCGACCCGGAAACCGTAGTAGGCGCAGATGTGCTGCACAATGCTCAGCCCGAGGCCCGGCGAGTCGGACGCGGCGTTGTGCTTGCGGAAGCGCTCGAAAAACCGGGCTGGGTCGCCCACCACGGCCGGGCCGGTATTGCTGACTTCCAGCATATCGGACGTGAGCGACACCTGGATTTCGCCGCCCGGCAGGTTGTGGCGGATGGCGTTTTGCAGCAGGTTCTGCACCAGCGAGTCGGCCAGGCCGGGGTGCAGCAGGCGCGGCGGCAGCGCCGGGCTGGTGGCCACGGCCAGGTGCAAGTTGCGGGCATCCAGCAGGGGCTCGAGCTGGGCCAGCCGGTCGCGCACCACCTGCTCGAGCTGCACCGGTACGGCCTGGCTGGACGCAAACTGCCGGTTTTCGAGCCGGCTAAGCAGCGTCAGGGATTGGTGCAGGCGCGAGAGGCGGCGCGTGGTGTGCAGCAGTTCGCTTACCAGGGTCAGGGCGGCTTCGTCGTCGGCCAGCGCGGGCGTTTGCAGCAGCTGCTCGAGCTGCGCCTGAATGATGGCTAGCGGCGTTTGGATTTCGTGGGCCGCGTTTTCGGTAAACTGGCGCAGGCTCTCGTAGTCGGCCACCAGGCGCTCGCTCAGCTGGTTGAGGGCCTGGTTCAGCTCGGCAAACTCGGTGATGGGGGCCCTAGGCAGCGCCAGCGCCTGGTGCTGGTGCAAATCGTAGGCCCGCAGCTGCGCCAGCGTGTGTTGAAACGGCTGCCAGAGCCGCCGCGCCAGCCACGCATTCAGGGCCACCACGCCCAGCAGCAGCAAAACCAGGCCCGCCAGCATAATGCCCAGCACCACCCGCAGCAGGTCGCGCGTTTCCACCAGCGACTTGCGTAGCGTCAGCCACTCGGGCGGGCTCCCCGCCTGGGCCGGCACCCGAAACGTGAGCTGCCGAAACGGCACCCACTCGTACTCTAGCGAGTCGAGCAGCACCGTGTCGCGCAGGCCCAGCGGCCTGGGTTGCCAGCTGCGGTCGAGCTGGTAGGCCAGCAGCGTGGGCGGTAGCCCCCGCCCGGTCGCGGCCAGCCGGCTCACATACACCTGCTCGTTGCGCAGCTGCTCGTCGGCTTCGTGGCGCAGCGCCCGTTGCAGGCCCCAGCACAGCAGCCCGCTCACCAGCCCAAACAGCGCGGCCGCCAGCAGCAGGTAGTAGCGAGTGGTGGCCGTCAGCAGGTTCATTCTTTAGTGATTAGTGGTCAATGGTTGGGAACGAGTACCGAACTTGGGCCTTAAGCATGAATCATTTAGCCACTAATCACTGGACACTACTCGTTAACCGCTAATCACTAGTACTCAGCTTGTAGCCGATGCCGTAGAGCGTGCGGATGTAGTTGTTGGCGCCCTTGTCTTGCAGCTTCTTGCGTAGGTTTTTCAGGTGCGTGTAAATTAAGTCAAGCGAGTCGGCCGCGTCTACCTGGTCGCCGCTCAGGTGCTCGGCAATGGCCTCCTTGGTGAGCACGCGGCCGGGATTAGCCAGGAAATACAGCAGCATGTCGTACTCCTTGCGCGTGAGCACCAGCGGCTCGCCGCGCACCAGCACCTCGTTTTGCTCGGGCCACACTAGCAGGTCACGAAACACGAGGTGGTGCTGCCCCTGAAACTGCCGCCGCCGGATGATGGCCCGCACCCGCGCGTTCAGCTCCGAAAGGTGGAAGGGCTTCACGAGGTAGTCGTCGGCGCCCAGGTCGAGGCCGCGTACCCGGTCGTCGAGGCCGTCGCGGGCGGTGAGTACCAGCACGCCCGCCGGCGACTGCTCGGCCTTGAGGGCGCGCAGCAGGTCGAGGCCGTCGCCGTCGGGCAGCGTCAGGTCGAGCAGCACGCAGTCGTAGCGGTAGAGGGTGATTTTTTCGTGGGCTTGGGCAAAGTTGGCGCTCACCTCCACCACGTAGCCCGCCTGGCGCAGCGACTCCGTAACGGTCTGGCGCAGCCCGGCCTCGTCCTCCACTAGCAGCACTTTCATACAACGATGGTCAAAAAACAGCAACTGCAAGCAAAGGTGGAATTCTGAAGCAATTATGAGGCGATGCAGCGCCTAGGGCCTTACCGGTCGGCGTGGCCCGCCATACTGCTTCTCACAGGTCCCTCCGTTCCCGCGCCCTAGCCGCCCGCGCCAAACTTGCCCAGCAGCAGGCCGATACCAAACACGATACCGCCCCCGAGGATGACCTGCGAGATGGTGGAAGCCAGCGAGGTTTTCATAAACCGGTAGCGGATGTAGGCAATGACCAGCAGCTCGATGCCCACCACGGCGTAAGCCACGTGCAAGGCCAGCCCGAGGCTCGGAATGAGGAAGGGCAAGGTGTGCAGCATGCCGCCCACGGTGGTGGCGCCGCCCGTGATGAGGCCGCGCACCCAGGGGTTGCCGCGCCCGGTTACGGTACCGTCGTCGGAGAGCGCCTCGGCCAGGCCCATGCTGATGCCCGCGCCCAGCGAAGCCGCCAGCCCCACCAGAAACGCGGCGCGGGGTGAGTGCGTCAGCTCGGCCGCCGCAAACAGGGGGGCCAGCGTCGATACCGACCCGTCCATGAGGCCCAGCAGGGCGGGCTGCACCTTTTGCAAGACGAAGGTGGCCTCGTCGGCGGCAGTGGGGGAGGGGGCAGGCCGGTTGGGTTCCATGCGGGTGAGCTTGAGATATTACTGATTACTTGCTTATTGTGAGCCTAGGGCTAGTCGCTGCCCTGGCCCTTGCGCAGCTCCGAGTCGATGAAGAACGCGCCGCGCCGCACCAGGTGGGTAGTGTCAGCCAGCGGGTCGAGCACGGTTACGGCCACGTCGCCGTGCTGGGGCTGGCCGGCCCGCACCTGCACCCGGCGGTAGAGCGTGCGGCCCGAGTCCTGGCCCACGCGGCAGTAGAGGTAGCTCAGCTCGCCGACTTGCACCAGGGCCGCCTCGGGCAGGGTGCGCACCCGCTGGCCCCCGGTTTGGATGCGGGCGGCTACGAACTGACCAGGCAGCAGGTCGTGGCGCTCGGGCTCGAGGTGGGCGTGCACGCTCACGGTGCGGGCCTGGTCGTCGAAGGCCTTCCCAATCAAGAACACCCGCGCCGTCAGCTGCTCGCCATCGCGGCCCGCGCCCTGCACGCTAAACAGTATCTTCTGGCCGATGCGCACCTTGTTTACGTCCTTCTCAAACACCTTCAGCTCCAGGTGCAGGTCGTCGCGGTTCAGCACCTCCACCAGCACGTCCTGCGGGTTCACGTACTGGCCGGGGTTAATGTTCACCGCCTTCACGTAGCCGCTGATGGGCGTGGTGAGCGGCACGCTGGCTACCGGCCGGCCGGTAGCGTCGAGCTGGGCGGGCGAGATGCCGAGCAGGCGCAGCTGGGCGGCCGTGGTGCGCAAGGTGGCTTGCTCGGTGGCGTAGTCGGCGCGGGCTTGCTGCAGCTTGCGCTTAGCCCCCACGTCCTCCACATCCAGAATGCGCTGGCGCTCCAGGTCTTCGGTCAGGAAGCGCACTTTCGCTTTGCTTTGCAGGTACTGCTGCTGCAGCGTCAGGTACTCGGGGGCGCGCAGCGTGGCCAGCACCGCGCCCGCCGCCACGTGCTGGCCGGGCAGCACCTGCACCATCTGCACGTAGCCGCCCATAATGGCCGACACCGACACCCGGTTTTGGGGCGGCACCTCCACCGAACCGTTGGCTTGCACCTCGGTGGTCATGTTTTGGCGGTCGAAGGTGCCTAGCTCGATGCCCGCGGTTTGCTGCTGCGCGGTGCTCATGGCCACTTGGTTGGCGGGGGTGGGCGCGGCCGTCCTAGGGGGGGCAGCCTGCTCGGAGCCTGCCGAAGGCTTGGAGCCGCAGCCGGCCAGCAGCGCCGCGGCGGTAGATAGAATAGAAAGCTTCAGGAAAACGGACATGGGGCACAAGGGCAGAAGAGAAAGGCGGCCACTACTTGGCCGGGGCGGCGGGCAGGTCAGTGCCAACGAGGGTTTGAACGTTCACCACCAGCTCGTTGTAGCGCTGCACTTGGTCGAGGTAGTTGCTTTGGATTTGCCAGGCTGGCTCGGTGTTCACCACATACGTCACGTAGTCGATGTCGCCGGCCCGGAAGCTCTTTTCGGCCGTGGCAATGATGAGCTGGGCCTGGGGCAGCGCTGACTGCTGGTAGTAGTCGAGCGAGGTGCGGGCCCGGCGTAGCTGCTGGCGCAGGGTGCGCAGCTGCGTGCTGAGCTGGCTGGTGGCGTAGGTCAGCTGGCCGGCCGCCACTTGCTCGCCCAGGCGCGCAGCCGCCACCCGTGCCCGCCCGGCCCCGCCCAGCAGCGGAAACGCCAGCCCCAGCTGGGCCACATTCAAGGCCCGAAACTCGGGCCGGATGCTTTGCTGGAAGTAGCCGGCGCGCACGTCGGGCAGGCGGCGTAGGCGCTCCACCCGCGTTTGCTGCTCGCTCACGGCCACTTGCTGGCGCAGCAGCCCTAGGGTAGGGTTGCTCTCGGGCGAGAGGGCGGCCGTGTCGGCGGGCGCCAGCGGGGCCAGCAGCGTGGCCGTGGTGTCGATGGCAGTGGGTGCGGTGTTGCCCAGCAACTGGCCCAGCTGCTCGCGCTGCACTTCTAGGTCGGAGAGCACGGTGAGCAGGCGGTTTTCCAGCTCGCGGGCGCGGGCCTCGGCCGCCACCTGCTCCAGGCGGTTGGTTTCGCCCACTTGGTAGCGGATGCGGGCGGCGCGGGCAGCGCGGCGATACAGGCTGTCTTGGCGCCGCAGCAGCGCCACCCGGCGGTAGCTCACCAGCAGGGCGTAGTAGCCGGTGCGGATGGAGCCGGCCAGCGTGCGCCGGCTCAGGCGGGCTTGCTGCTCGGCCGTAAGGCTCTGGCTAGTAAGGAGCTGGCGCTGCGCCGCGTACACGCCCGGGAAAGCCGCCTGCTGAATAATGTTGAACGTGTGGTCGGTGACGTTGCTCGATATCTGGCCAAGCTGGAAGTCAACAATGGTGCGCGGTATTTCCAGCCCGGTGCCAATCAGGGCGCGCTGCTGGGCGGTTTGCAGGCCGGCCGTTTGCAGCGACAGGTTTTGGGTGCCGGCCGTTTGCAGAGCTTGCCCCAGGCTCAGGGGCGCGCCCGAGTCGCGGCCGGCGGTGCTGCCTAGGGTGTTTTGGGCGCGGGCGGGCAGCACCAGCCCTAGGCCCAGCGCCAGCAGCAACGCCAGCGCGGCGGCTACCGGGGCCGCGGGTTGGGGCTCGGGCGCCTCGCCTTTCTCGGCGGCTTCGTGGGCCTTGGCTTCGGCCTCGGCGGCATCACGCGGGTTGGGCTCGTTGTCTTTCGTAAACAGGCTGTAGAGCACCGGCAGCACCACCAGCGTGAGCAGCGTGGCCGTTATCAGCCCGCCAATGACCACCGTGGCCAGCGGCTTCTGCACTTCCGCGCCGGCCGATTTGCTCAAGGCCATCGGCAAAAAGCCCAGAGACGCTACGCTGGCCGTGAGGATAACCGGCCGGAACCGCTCTTCGGCCGCCCGTAGCACCCGCTCGCGCACGTTGGCCACCAGGGGCGTTAGCTCGTTGAGGCTGGCCAGCAGCACGATACCGTTGAGCACGGCCACCCCAAACAGCGCGATGAAGCCCACGCCCGCCGAAATGCTGAACGGCATGCCGCGCAGCCACAGCGCCAGCACCCCGCCAATGGTAGCCAGCGGCACCCCCGTGAAGATGAGCAGCGCCTGCTTCACCGAGCGGAAAGACAGGTAGAGCAGCAGGAAAATCAACCCCAGCGAGATGGGAACGGCGATTTTCAGGCGCTGCAGGGCGTGGTTCAGGTTCTCGAACTGCCCACCGTAGGTGATGCTGTAGCCGGCCGGTAGGCGCAGGCCACGGGCCAGCTTCTGCTGAATTTCCTGCACCAAGCTTTGCACGTCGCGCCCGCGCACGTTGATGCCGATGTTGATGCGGCGGCGGGCGTCGTCGCGCGAAATCTGAATGGGCGCGTTGAAGTAGCGCACCTGGGCCACTTCGTCGAGCGGGATTTTCTGGCCGCCGGGCGCATCCACGTACAGGTCTTGCAAGTCGCGCAGGCCTTCGCGGTGGGCGCTGTCGAGGCGCACCACCAGGTCGTAGCGGCGCTCGCCCTCGTACACTTGCCCGGCCACGTCGCCCGCAAACGACGAGCGTAGCAGCTGGTTCAAGTCGCTCACCTTGAGGCCGTACTGGGCCATTTTCTGGCGATTGTAGGTGACGCGCAGCTGGGGCAGGGCCGCAATCTGCTCCACCTTCAGGTCGCCCACGCCCCCTAGGGGCCGGATGAGCGCCGCGGCCTCGTTGGCCTTTTCGTAGAGGATGCCCAGGTCGTCGCCGTAAATCTTGATGCTTACGTCGGACTTCACGCCCGAAATCAGCTCGTTGAAGCGCATCTGGATGGGCTGCTGAAACTCCATGTTCACGCCCGGAATGCCGGCCAGCGCGGCTTGCATCTTGTCGGCCAGCTCCACGCGGGTACTGGCCGAGGTCCACTGGCTGTGGTCTTTCAAAATCACCATCTGGTCGCTGTCTTCCAGCGACATCGGGTCGGTCGGAATCTCGGAGCTGCCGTTCTTGCCCACAATCTGCTCGATTTCCGGAAACTGGCGCAGCAGGATTTTCTGCACTTGCGTGGTGGTGGCCACGGCCTGGCTCAACGACGAGCCCGGGGCCAGCGTCACGTTCAGGGCAATGTCGCCCTCGTCGAGCTGCGGGATGAACTCGCCCCCTAGGCGCGAAAACACGAAGCCCGCCAGCACCAGCAGCGCCATGGCGCCGCCCACCACCAGCGCCCGCGCCCGCAGCGCCCCCCGAATAATGGGGTCGTAGCCGCGGTGCAAAAAGTGCATAATGCGGTCGGCCAGGGTGCCTTCTTCCTTCAGGTCTTTGCGCAGGGCCCAGGCCGTGGCGGCCGGCACGTAGGTGAGGCACAGCAGCATAGCCCCCACGATGGCAAAGCTCACGGTGAGCGCCATCGGCCGGAACATCTTGCCCTCGATGCCGGTGAGCGACAAAATGGGCAGGTACACAATCAGGATAATGAGCTGCCCGAACAGGGCCGACTTCATGAGCCGGGTGGCCGCCGTTTCGGTGATGCTGTCCATGGTTTCGTGCGCGGCCGTGGCGCGCTCGCGCACCAGGTGGAAGATGACGGCCTCCACGATGATTACAGCTCCATCCACAATCAGCCCGAAGTCCAGGGCCCCTAGGCTCATCAGGTTGGCCGACACCCCAAACACGCGCATCAGCCCGAGGGCAAACAGCATGCACAGGGGTATCATGGTGGCTACCACCACGCCCGCCCGCCAGTTGCCGAGCAGCAGCAACAGCACCACCAGCACAATCACGCCGCCCTCCACGAGGTTGTGCTCGACCGTGGCAATAGCCTTGTCGATGAGCTTGGTGCGGTCGAGGAAGGGCACGATTTCCAGGCCCTTGGGCAGCGTCTGCTGAATTTCGGCTACCCGCGCCTTCACTTGCTTGATGGTCTGCTCCGAGCTGGCACCCTTGAGCATAAGCACGATGCCACCCACGGTTTCACCTTTGCCGTCGTGGGTCATGGCGCCGTAGCGCACGGCGTGGCCCATGCGCGGGGTGGCTACGTCGCGCACCAGCAGCGGGTGGCCTGCCGAGGCTTGCTTAATCACCGTGGCCCCTAGGTCGTCTAGCGAAGTGGCCCGCCCCTCACCCCGGATGAAGTAGGCCGAGGGTCCGCGCTCGATGTAGGCGCCCCCGGTATTGCCGTTGTTGTCTTGCAGGGCCGCGTACAGCTCGGCCATGCTCACGTTATTGGCGGCCAGGCGGTTGGGGTCTACGGCCACCTCGTACTGGCGCAGGTAGCCGCCGAAGCTGCTCACGTCCACTACGCCTGTTACCCCGGCCAGGCGGCGCTTCACCAGCCAGTCTTGCACGTCGCGCAGCTCGGCCAGCGAGAAGCGCTTCTCGTAGCCCGGCTTCACGCGAATGGTATATTGGTAAATCTCGCCCAGGCCGGTGGTGATGGGGGCCATGCTGGGCGTGCCGGTGCCGGCGGCCAGGTCGGCCTCGGCGGCTTTGAGCTTTTCGGCTACCAGCTGCCGGGTCTGGTAGGTGCTCATGCCATCCGGAAATACCACCGTGATTACCGACAGCCCGAAGCGCGAGATAGAGCGGATTTCGGTGACGCCGGGCACCGTGCGCAGCTGCAGCTCCAGCGGTACGGTTAGCAACTGCTCTACCTCCTGCGCGGCCAGGGCCGGGCTTTGGGTGATGACCTGCACCTGGTTGTTCGTCACGTCGGGGATGGCATCGAGCGGCAGGTTGGCCGCTGCAAAACCGCCCCAGGCGATGAGCCCCAGCAGCATCAAGGCTACAAACAGCTTGTTGCGAACGCTGGCGGCAATAATTTTTTCGAGCATGAACTAAAAGACTGCGCTGAAGCGGACATGAAGCCGCAAAGAGGACAAAATTAAGACACATCGCGTAGCCCCTACGTGCCCTTCATGCTAGCTCCAGATTACTTGCTGCATGTTTACGCTAAGCTGATAAACTTGTCTTTCAATAATATAGCTCATCGCCTACAGTTGGGTTAGAAGCTGCTTTACCTACCTTGCTGAGGTGGCTGATACGCTGGCGCCCGCGCCTGGCCACGGTTGCTTTGCGCTCGGTATGTTAGAAAAAGAAGATGCAAGCTTAGCTCGCTACCTACGGGTAACTTGTCGGCTTAAACGGGCCGCTACCTTAGGCCAAGCTTAGCTACACATTAAGATTCGCTTAAAATCGGGGCCTAGGCAGCCGCCTGGGCATCCTGGCTTGGCCGCCGCACGTTGCCAGCCCATTCACCTTTACCCCTGCCCGTACCTCCCTTGCCTAGCCCCCCGCGCCTGCTCGTAGTCGAAGACGAACCCGGTATTGCCCGCTTCCTGCGCCAGGGCCTGGAAGAGGAAGGCTACGCTGTGGAGGTGGCCGCCACCGGGCCCGCCGGCCTGGCCCTGGCCCTAGGCGGCGGCTTCGACCTGCTGCTCGTGGACTGGATGCTGCCCGGCCTAACGGGGCTGGAGCTGTGCCGCCAACTGCGCGCCGCCTTGCCCACCCCGCTCATCTTCCTCACCGCGCGCGACACGGTGGCCGATACCGTGGCGGGCCTGCAAGCCGGCGCCAATGATTACATCCGCAAGCCCTTCCACTTCGAGGAGCTGCTGGAGCGCGTGCGGGTGCAGCTGCGACCCATGCCGGTTGTGGCCCCAGCCGAGCGCTTTGCGGTGGGGCCTATTGTGCTCGACGTGGCCACCCACCAGGTGCACAAAGACGGCGAAGAAATTGCGCTCACCCAGAAGGAGTTTGCCCTGCTTGAGTACCTGCTGCGCCACAAGGGTAAGGTGTGCCGCCGCCGCCAGCTCATCGAAAACGTGTGGGACATCCACTTCGAATACAACACGGGCGTGATTGACGTGTACATGAACGCCCTGCGCAAGAAGCTGCGGCTGAGCAAGGAAGAGGATTATTTGCAAACCATCCGGGGCGTCGGCTACGTGGCGCGCGATTAAATGAACCTCCGCTTTCAAGACCGCATCGCGCTGCACTACGTGCTGGCCACGTCGGCCCTGGTGGCGGCCGTGTTTCTGGTGGTGTACCTGGTGGTGAAAAACCGGGTGTACACCGACCTAGACACCAACCTGCGCTACGAGGTGACCAAGCACATGCAGGAAGTGCGCATCGTGGGCCGCACCATCCAGTTTGCCAACAAAGACGAGTGGGAGGAGCGGGAGCACCGCGAGGTGCAGGTCGACCCAGTCTTTATTCAGATTACCGACCCTAGGGGGCAACTCATGGACCGCTCGCCCAACCTCAAGGGCGAGCAGCTGCCTTTCGTAGCGCCGCCGGCTGGGCGCGAGCCGTTCAACGCATCGTTGCGTAGTGCAGCCATTCGGCAGGTGCAGGTGCGCATTTCGCAAGATGGCAAGGCCCTAGGGTACCTGCTGGCCGCCATCTCGGCCGAGGCCCCGCAGCGCGAGCTGGCTACCCTGCGGCTGGTGCTGCTGCTGTCGCTACCGGTGGTGCTGGGAGTAGGGTTTGGGCTGGCCCGGCTGCTGGCGGGGCGCAGCATCGCGCCCATCACGGCCATCACGGCTGCCACCAACCGCATCACGCGCAATAACTTAGCCGAGCGCGTGGGCCTGCCGCCGCGCCCCGATGAGCTGCACACGCTGGCCACCGCCATCAACGGCTTGCTGGCCCGCATCGAGCAGGCCGTAGCCCGCGAAAAGCAATTCACCGCCGATGCCTCGCACGAGCTGCGCACGCCGCTGGCCGCCCTGCGCGGCACGCTCGAAGTGCTGGTGCGCAAGCCCCGCACCGCGCCCGAGTACGTGGAGAAAATTGGGTTGGGTATTCAGGAAATCGACCGCCTGACGCACCTCGTGGACCAGCTATTGCTGCTGGCCCGCTTCGATACCCACACCGAGGCCCTGAACCGGCAGGAGCTGTCGCTGCTGAGCTGCGTGGACGAGGTGCTGTACCGCCGCCGTGCCGAGGTAGCAGCCAAGCACTTGCGCGTAGAGATGGATGCCCCCGACGAACCCGGCCGCCCCGTCTGCGCCGACCCGTTTCTGGTGGACCTTATCCTGGAAAATGTGCTGGCCAACGCCATCAAGTATTCGCCGGCGCACAGCACCATCGCCGTGCAGCTGCGCGAGGCCGGCGGCCACCTGCGCTGCACGATTGCCGACCAGGGCATCGGCATTCGGCCCGACGACCTGGAGCGCATCTTCGACCCGCTGTATCGCTCCGACGCCTTGAGCCACAAGCACATCGAAGGCACGGGCCTAGGGCTCTCCATCGTGGCCAAGGCCTGCGCACTGCTGGGCGTGGCGGTGCGCGTGCAAAGCGAGCTGGGCCAGGGCACCCGCTTCACGCTGGAGTTTCCGCTGGGGCTCGCCAGCGCTTAAAGCGGCAGCGGCCGGCCGTTCTCGTCGAAGCGATTGGTTTGGCAGTCCTCGTCCCGGCCGTTCTTATCCCGGCCGGGGCAAATCTTGGTTTCGTAAGTGACCAAGCCCCGCGCATTCACGATTTTGATGATGCGGTCGAGCTCGCGGTGCGGGTACTGCTGGCTGATGGCCGTGCGGGCCAGCGGCGGAAATGTGCTGTAGGTGATGTCTATGCGAGACTCGACCAGCTCGCCGGCGGGGGTAAGCGTCAGGTGCCCGCGCAGCCGGCGCTCGCCTGCCAGCCGGGCGTCGGGCTGCTGCTCGAAGTTGGCTTCGTAGCCGGCTGCGCACGGCTGCCAGAGCACGTGGGCGGCCTGGGGCTGCGCCCGCTGGAAGGCTACTAACACGGCCTCCGGCACCGCTGGGCTCGATTGGGCCGCGGCACTGCCTGCCGCCAGCGCGCAGGCAAAGAGGAAAGCTTGGGTGAATACGAGTGTCTTCATGGGAGTAAATCACTGCGAGATTATGAACCACTTAACCCCACCCAGCGCCCTAGGGTGGGGCCGGGTGGGGAAGGTGCTTAATAAGTTGCTAATTCGCGGGTGCCTAGGCCGGCATAGCTTGCAGCTCGCGGCTCCAGAAGCGGTGCTGCTTGATGGCCTCGGCAAACTTCGACACGATGCTGGTGGTGTGCTGGTCGGTGCTGGTAACGACGCCATCAGCTTGCAGGATGTTCTCGGCGCCGGGGTAGGCGGCCGCTTGCAGCAGCTCTACACCTTCGGCCGAGGCAGCCAGGGGCTTGCAGTGGTGGAACGCCTCGTTGACGAAGCGCACCGCGTCGGCATCTTGCTTGAGCGCCTGCACGCTGCGGCCTCCGCCAGCCACGTACACGGCATCGAACAAGGCCGACGAAGTGCTCTGGAACGTCCAGTTGATGAGGATTTCCTGGCCGTCGGTGCCCTTCAGCGTGCCCAGGTGGGTGGCCACAATAGCAGTTTGGGCGCCCTGTTCCATCAGTTCCTTTATCAGGTCGCCGAGGCCCGTTACGTCGGCCCCGTCGGTGGCCAAGATGGCAATCTGACGAGTTTTGAGGCTGCCTTTGCCCTTATTAATGGGGCTGTCGGCGGCGATGCTCAGGTGGGGCGAGCTGGTGGTACCGGTCTTGGCCGGGCCCGACTGGTAGTCGTCGGGGTTCACGTCGGCGGGCACCCCTAGGTTGAGGGGCTTGCCATCGGTGGTCGGTACTTCCATGCCTAGGCCCTTTGCCACACGGCTAGCCAGGTCGTGGTCTACCTGGGCCAGCTGCAGCAGGGTGCGTTCGCGCAGGTAGGCTACTTGCACGTGGGCCAGCTCAAAGCGCAACGCCTTGACGATGTGCGTTTTTTCGGCGTCGCTTTGGCTGTTCCAGAACAGGCGGGCCTGGCTGTAGTGGTCCATGAAGCTCTTGCTGCGCCGCCGAATCTTGGGTCCTTCTACCCGCTCGTACACGGTGCTAAAGCCGCCCTCGCTCTGCGGTGCCTGCCGGGGGTAGTTGTCGTTCAGCTGATTGACGCCGTAAGCTACCTGCCCTTTGTTAATGGTTTGACGCATGTGGCCGTCGCGCTGGTTGTTGTGCACCGGGGCCAGCGAGCGGTTAATTGGAATCTCGTGGAAATTGGGACCCCCTAGGCGCTTGAGCTGGGTGTCGAGGTACGAAAACAAGCGGCCTTGCAGCAGCGGGTCGTTCGAGAAGTCGATGCCCGGCACAATGTGGCTGAGGCAGAAGGCCACCTGCTCGGTTTCGGCAAAGTAGTTGTCTACGTTGCGGTTCAGCGTCATCTTGCCGATGGCCTGCACCGGCACTAGCTCCTCCGGAATGAGCTTGGTCGAGTCCAGCAGGTCGAAGTCGAACTTGTGCTCGTCTTCTTCCGGCACCACCTGCACGCCGAGCTCCCACTCGGGGTAGTTGCCCATCTCGATGTTGGCCCACAGGTCGCGGCGGTGAAAGTCTTGGTCTTTGCCCGAAATCTGCTGGGCTTCGTCCCAGGCTACCGAGTGGGCACCCAGCTTTGGCTTCCAGTGAAACTTGACGAAGCTCCACTTGCCCTCGGCGTTCACCAGTCGGAAAGTGTGCACACCAAAGCCCTCCATCATGCGCAGGCTGCGCGGCAGAGCACGGTCGCTCATGGCCCACAGCAGCATGTGGGTGCTCTCAGGGTTGGCCGAGATAAAGTCGTAGAACGTATCGTGGGCCGAGGCACCCTGCGGAATCTCGTTGTGCGGCTCCGGTTTCACGGCGTGCACGAAGTCGGGAAACTTGATAGAGTCCTGGATAAAGAACACCGGCATGTTGTTGCCCACTAGGTCGTACACACCCTCCTGGGTGTAGAACTTCACGGCAAAGCCGCGCACGTCGCGGGCCAGGTCGCTGGCGCCGCGCGAGCCGGCCACCGTGGAGAAGCGGGTGAACACCGGCGTTTGCACGCCCGGCTGCAGGAAGTGCGCCTTGGTGAGGTGCGACACGTTGCCGTAAGCCTCGAACACGCCGTGCGCCGCCACGCCGCGGGCGTGCACTACGCGCTCCGGAATGCGCTCGTGGTCGAAGTGGGTCATCTTCTCGCGGAAGAGGAAGTCTTCCAGCAGCGTGGGGCCGCGTTCGCCACCCTTCAGCGAGTCTTGGTCGTTGTTGATGCGCAGACCCTGGTTGCTGGTCAGGGGCTGACCGTAGCCATCCTCGGTATGTTGGGCGAGCTGCTCGGTTTTGGGGGTGCTAACGGCGTCCTCGTGGGTCTGCTTGCCTAGGGGTTTATCGGGCATGGAAAAGGGATAGAAACTGGTGGGACCAGCGGCGAAAGGCCACCGGATAGTACGCTATCCCATACGGCATTGTCGGAGTAGCTACCAGGTTTATTCCTTAAAATACCCTTAAAACCACTGCTATGGCTGAGGTTAGTTGCGCGTAGAAGGATTAGGCTCAGTGAGTTGCCAGGGCCGATTTTTTAAGCCTATTTTTTGGCATTGGCCGGCCCTAGGGGGCGCCCGTGGCTCGCAGCCAAGCTGCTACTTGCCCAGCAGCAAGTTGGGGTAGTCGCTGATGAGCCCATCTACCCCGGCGGCTTGCAAGCTAGCGGCTTCGGCAGCGGTGTTCACCGTCCACGGAATGACTTGCAGGCGCCGGGCGTGGCAGGCCTGCACCAGGTCGGCGGTTACCAGCCGGTACTGCGGGCTGTAGATGCTGGGCTGGAAGCTCAGGCGCGCCAGGTTGGCGGTTAGACCATCCAGGTTTTCGACCAGCAGGGCCGTGCGCAGGCGGGGCTGGGTGCGGTGCACCACCTCCAGCGTGCGCGGGTCAAACGACTGGATGATAACCCGGTCTTGGATGCCCTTGGCTTGCACCACGGCCAGCAGCAGCTGCACAAATTCGGCCGGGGCGGGGTGGTTGAGGTGGTCGCCGGCGGGCGTGGTTTTGGTTTCGATGTTGTAGAACGGCGCGGCCCGGTGCGTGCGCCGCGCGTAGGCCTCGGCCGAGTCGATAACCTCGGCCAGCAGGGGCTTGTAGGTGCGCACCGCCTGCTGCTGCGCAAACTTGGGGTTGCCGTGGCTGCCCACGTCGTAGCGCCGAATGGTGGCGTAGGGCAGGGAGTAGAGGCGCAGGGCTTGGCCCTCGGCTTTGGTAAGGGGCTGGCCGTCGGGTTGGTACACGAAGTCCGCATTCATATACGGGTCGTGCGAAAGCAATACTTGCTTGTCTTGGCTGATGGCGGCGTCCATTTCTAGCGTCGTCACCCCTAGGGCCAGCGCCCGCCGAATAGCCGGGATGGTGTTTTCCGGCATCAGCCCCCGGCAGCCGCGGTGGCCCTGCACGTCGAGCCGGGGCGCGGGCGCGGCGCCCACCAGGGCCAGCGCGGCAAGAAATAAGTAGCGCATTGTGAACGAATGAGTAAGCTGAAAATAAACTACCCCGTGAGCGGCAGCCGCACCAAGATTTGGGTGCCCTCGCCGGGAGCCGAGTCTATCCGCAAGTGGCCGTGCAGCAGGGCCACGCGGCCACGCAGCGTTTTTAGCCCTAGGCCCTCCTGCACGCTCGGGGGGTCGAAGCCGCGGCCGTTGTCTTCGAGGCGCAGCGTTACCCAGTTGGGCAGCACGCTTACTTCGAGCGTGGCCTCGGTGGCTTGGGCGTGCTTGGCCACGTTGTGGGCCAGGCCCTGCGCCAGCCTAAACAGAACCAGCTGCAGCGCCGGGGACAGGGCCGGCCCCTCGTCGAGGGTGAGGTGGCAGTGCCAGTGCAGGGAGCGGGTGCTGAGCTCGCGGCAAATGCCTTGCAGGGCGGCTTGCAAGCCAAAGTCGGTGAGCAGGGCGGGGACCAGCTCGTGCGAGAGGGTCCGCGTTTGGTTGATGGCCTCGCCCAGCAGGCGACCGGCCTCGCGGCGGGCGGGCTCGGCCGGGGGCAGGGGCAGGTGGTCGAGCTGCAGCTTGGTGGCGTACAGCAGCTGGCCCAGCCCATTGTGCAGGGCCTCGGCGATGCGGCGGCGCTCTTCGTCCTGGCCATCGAGCACGGCCGCCACTTGCTGCTGCTGCCCGGCTTGCCGGCGGGCCGTCGAGTCGCGAAACAGCACCGCTATCTGGTGGCGGGCCGGGGCATCCACCCGAAAAGCATACACGTCGAGCCACACGTCCCGCCGCTTCACGTACAACTCAAACTGGGCCGGCTCGCCGGTGAGCGCCACGCGCTCGTAGTGCGTAAACCATTTCTCGTCCAGGTCGATGGGCAGCTGCCGCACCGACTTGCCGCTCAGCAGCTGGGTTTGGTCTAGGCCGGTTAGCGCGCAAAAGGGCGGGTTCACTTCCAGCCAGCGCACGTCGGTGGGGGTGGCCAGCAGCACCTGCGCCACGCCAAAGCCCTGGTCCATCGACTCGAACAACACGCGGTAACGGGCCTCGGAGCTGCGCAGCGCGCTTTCGGAACGCACGTAGGCCAGGGCCGCCCCAATACGCTCGGCCGCCTGCTCTACCAGCTGCACTTCGGTGGGCGACCAGGGACGGGGCACGCGGCTATGCACGGTCAGCACGGCCGTCCAGCGGCGGGCTTGCAGCAGCGGCACCGTGATGTAAGCCCGGGTGTGGGCGGGCTGCAGGGCCTCGCGCTCGGCCTCGGTGGCTTGCAAGTCGGCTGTTGTGTCGGGCACCACCTGCACCTGGCCTGTCCGCAGCCGCTCGCCCCAGTCGAGAATGCGGTAGTAGCCGGCCCTAGGGGGTAGGTCTTGGCCGTAGCCCTGCCGCATGGATAGGTAATCGTTCTGTACTTCGCCGTATTGTACTTGGCTGGCAGCCAGGTGCTCGCCTAGCAGGCGGGTGGCCAGGGCCAGCACCTGCTCGTCGTCGAGCTGGGCGCGTAGCTGGTCGTTGAAGGCGGTCAAGAACACTTGGTTGGCCTGGGCGGCCAGCAGGGTAGTCGTGGTCTGGTAGCGGGTGGTGATGTCGGTGAACAGCACGGCTACCTGGTGGCTGCCGGCCGGCCCAGCGGGCAGGGCATACACGTCGTACCAGCGGTTGCTGCCCAGCGGGGTTTGCCGCTCTACGTGCTGGGGCCGGCCGGTGCGCGCTACCTCGCCATACAGCGCCAGCCACTGCTCGTCGGGCTCGGGCTCCAGCTCGCGGATGGTGTGGCCCACGGGGTTGCCTAGGGGGGGCAGGCGCTCAAACGCCGGGTTGATTTCTAGAAACCGGTAGCCGGTAACGGCGCCCTGCGCATCGAACAGCACCTCGATGAGGCAGAAAGCCTGCGTCAGCTGGTGCAGGATAGCCTGGTAGAAATCGGGTGCCGGTGAAGGAGTCATCACTGCAATATTAGGCACCCCCGGGAGGTAACTGCCGGGCTTAAGCTTACTGGCGTAGCGCACCCCTAGGCTAGTCGCAACTCACTCGTCGGCTGTCTCCGAGGGTCTGTAGCCGGGTAGGTGGGCCTGTAGTACAGCCAGCGCTCGTTGCGCACGCGCAGGGTCGTCGAGCTGGGCGGCGGCGCGGTACACGTTCTGTACCTGGAAGAAGCTCAGGTTCAGCTGGTAGTCGAAGAGGTTGCCATCGGGGCGGGCGTTGTAGTAGTTGATAGCCTGGGTGGCCTCGCGTAGGGTAGTGTCGAGCAGTACGTTGGCGCGGGCGCGCTCGCCGCCGGCTGCCAGTGCGGGGGCCAGCAGCGGCGAAAACGAGTCGTAGGGCACCGTGTCGGGCGGCATTACCTGCAGGCAGTAGTTGGCTACCTCGTGGGCCTTGGCGGTGTTGCCCTTGGCCAGGTAGGCATTGGCCAGGCGCGCAAACTTGTCGCGGTAGTAGGAGGGGAAGCGCAGCGTGTTCTCGTCGTAGTAGATGCTATGGTTGCTGAGGCCACGGTAGGCGAAGGTGCGCAGCAGCTTCTGATAGTTGAGGTCGGGCTCCACGTAGCCTTCGTCGCCGGTTTTGGCGTAGCCGGGGTCTTGCAGCGGCAGTAGGCGGTAGGCCATGCCTTCGAGCTGGAAGTAAGGCTGCAGGTTCATGTAGTCGGCCTGGTTGACGGTGCTGCTGAAGTAGATAGGCCGCTTCCAGTTGTTGGTGGCGATGATGTCGAGCATCACCAGGTTCTTCTTCTCGATGGCGCGCTTGCCCATGCTCCAGCGCAGCTCGGGCACCAGCTGCGGCTGGCGGCTGGCCGGCACAATCCCTAGGCCCTTAACGGCCGCCACATCTACCGGCAAGCGGAAGTTGGGGGTGGGGAAGGTGCTAGTGGTGAAGGTGCCATCAGAGTAGCGCAGCAAAGGGCTACCGGCACCCACCAACCCAATAAACTGCCGGAGGTCGAGGCTATCAACGGCCGAGTTGGCCATAAAGGGCAGCATGTCGTTGTTGCCCTGCACGTAAGCATCGTCGCTCATCGAGATGGGCAGCGGGGCCGACTGGTAGCTCGGCCGCTTCATCTGCTGGATGTACCAGTCAGTATTGAGGTAGGTGACCACGGCCACGCGCACATCGGTGCGTAGCCCCTCCACCTCCTGCGCGTACCAGAGCGGGAAGGTGTCGTTGTCGCCGTTGGTGAACAGGATGGCATTGGGGGCGCACGAGTTGAGCAGGTTGCGCGCAGCATCTACCGAGGCGTAGCGGCCCGAGCGGTCGTGGTCGTTCCAGCCCTGGGCCACCAGGATGGCGGGCGCTACCAGCCCGAGGGCTACCGCCATGGCCGTGCGCATCCGCTCGGCCTGCCACACGCGCCCTAGGGCCTGGGCCAGGCCAATAACCCCGAGGCCAATCCAGATGGCAAAGGCGAAGGTGGCGCCGCAGAAGGTATAGTCACGCTCACGCGGCTCCAGCGGCGGCTGGTTGAGGTACACGACAATGGCAATGCCGGTGAACAGAAACAGCAGGCCCACAATGAGCGCATCGTGGCTGCGCCGCCGCAGCTGCACCACCAAGCCAATTAGCCCCAGGATGAGCGGAATGGCGAAGAAATTATTGCGGGCGAAGTTCTCGCTCCAGCGAGCGGGCAGATTGGCTGCCCCCGCACCCAGCGGCGTGAGCACGCCCGCCTGCTGCAGGTCCGACTCGCGGCCGATGTAGTTCCAGCCGAAGTAGCGCCAGAACATGTGCCCGATTTGGTAGCGTAGTAAGAAGGTCAGGTTTTGGCCCATCGTGGGCTTGGGGTCGGTGGTGGGGCTGGCGGGGTTGGCATTCAGGCTCGGCAACCACTTGTTGTACTCGCGCAGGTCGCCCGCCTCGGGCTTGTAAATGCGGGGCAGCAGCATCTTGTCGGCGTCGGCGTAGGTGTACTCCTGGGCGCGGGGCAGAATCTCGACGTACTTATTACCCTGGCGGCGGTAGCGCGGGGCCATATCCACGTAGCCATCGGGCTGGGCGTTGTACTGCGGGCCGTAAAGCAAGGGCCGCGAGCCGTACTGCTCGCGCTTGAGGTAGCTCACGAAGGACAGCGCATCGCCCGGATTATTCTGGTTGATGGTGGGCGTGAAGGACGCCCGGATGGGCACGATGAGGTAAGACGAGTAGCCCACGAGGATGAACGCGAAGCACAGCATGGCCGTGTTCAGCAGCTGGCTGCGGCGCTGAAACGACTGCCGGAACCCCAGCCAAATGAGCCCCACTAGCAGCAGCCCAAAAACTACCAGCCCCGAATTGAACGGCAGCCCGGCGCTATTGACGAAGAACACCTCGAACCAGCCGGCGAGGGTGGGTAGGCCGGGGACGATGCCCACCAGCACCGAAGCTATAAGCACCATGCTCAGGGCCAGCGTGATGCCTCCGCCCAGCAACGTGGGCTTGGGGTGGCGGCGGTAGTAGTAGACCAGGGCCAGGGCGGGCAGGGCCAGCAGGTTGAGCAAGTGCACGCCGATGCTCAGGCCAATGACGTAGGCAATGAGGATGAGCCACTTGTCGGAG
>Ga0160427_10000113_pt1 | contig 59246 bp, 49 predicted proteins | sample SolpanmetagenomL_FD_108194 | JGI IMG/M metagenome (GOLD analysis project Ga0160427, IMG submission 108194) | Solar panel surface microbial communities from Lawrence Berkeley National Laboratory, California, USA - L | ecosystem: Engineered > Built environment > Solar panel > Unclassified ...
ACGTGCTTGGGCGTGGCCACCTCAATGGCCATGGGCAGGCCGGTTTCTTGGCGGGCGGCTTGCAGCCAAGGCAGCGCCGCCGTGCCGCGGCCCTCGAAGCCGCCGGGCTTGGTGCGGGGCTTCCAAATGCCGGCGCGGTACATATCGGCCTGGCCAGCCGCTTTAAGCGCGCGGGCCACTTCTAGTACTTGCTCTTCCGATTCGGCCGAGCACGGCCCGGCAATAATGAGGGGACTGCCCTTCTGGGCTAGCCGACGGGTGAAAAACGTATCGGGGCTGGGGGTATTTGGCATGTAGAGGCGGCGAGCGGCGCGAGGCCGGTAGCCGGCCACAAAGGTACGGCGCAGGCGGGCTGCGGCCTGAACCAAAGCAGCATGGCGACGGCCATTTCCGAACGCTCAGGCGGCCCTAGGCGTTACCTTTGTAGTGCAATACGCCTTGGTTTCGCCTCGCCCTTCTCTCCCTGCTAGTATGGTTGCCCCCACCCCCACCTCCGTGGCCCCTGTGTCGTTTGAGGATACGCGCATTGCCTTCGAGGCCAAGTCCGACGCCGACCTGCGCCGCATGTACCTGCTGTTTGCAGCCATGAACAACGGCGGCCTAGTGCAGCTTGGCGGCGGCCTCATGCAGCGGGCGCTGGAGTGGTACCTGCCCGGCACCAAGGCAATTATTAAGAGCACGATTTTCAAGCAGTTCTGCGGCGGCGAAACTATTACCGAGTGCAAGCCGGTCATTGCCGAGCTAGGCCGCTACCACATCGGCACCATCCTGGACTACTCGGTGGAAGGCACCGGCAACGACTACAGCTTCGACCGTACCCGCGACGAGATACTGGCCACCATTGCCCTGGCCGCCACCACGCCCAACATTCCATTCTCGGTATTTAAGGTAACGGGCCTGATGCCTACTCCCGTGCTGGAGAAAAAGCAAGCGGGCACAACCCTCGGCGCGGCCGAACAAACTGCCTTTGAGCGGGGTGAGCAGCGGCTGATTGCCTTGTGCGCCAGTGCCCACGAGCGCGGTGTGCGCCTGTTTGTGGATGCCGAGGAAAGCTGGATTCAGCAAACCATCGACGACTTGGCCGAGGCGATGATGCAGCGCTACAACCAAGAGCGCGCCATCGTGTGGAACACCTATCAGCTGTACCGCCACGACCGTCTCGACGCCTACAAAGCAGCCTATGAGCGGGCTGCCACCGGCAACTACTACCTAGGGGCCAAGCTAGTGCGCGGAGCTTACATGGAAAAGGAAGCCCGCGTGGCTAAGCAGCGCGGCTACTCCACCCCCATTAATCCTAGCAAGAAGCACACCGACGACCTCTACGACGAAGCGCTGCGCTTTAGCATTGCACACATCGACCGCATTAGCTTGTGCGCGGGCACTCATAACGAAGGCAGTTCCTTGCTACTCACGCAGTTGATGCGCGAGGCTGGCGTGGCGCCGCACGACGAGCGGGTGTGGTTTGCGCAGCTCTACGGCATGAGCGATAACCTGAGCTACAACCTGGCCCACGCCGGCTACCGCACGGCCAAGTACGTGCCCTATGGCCCCGTGGAGTCTGTAATGCCCTACCTGCTGCGCCGCGCCAACGAAAACACCGCAATCGCCGGTCAAAGCAGCCGCGAATTCTCGTTGATAAAGAAGGAATTGAGCCGCCGCAAAAGCGCCTAGTCCCTGGTGGCGGAAAAGTGGGAGGGCATCCTTACTTTTGGCCCAGTTGCAACGCCGGCGCAGTTTTTGGTATCCGCTAGTAAAGTAATCCGCCGGTTTGCATCCGACCAGGGGCGCCGACTCGTAAGTTAGCACAGGCCAGGCAGCTAGCCGGGCCGCGCCCTCCGCTAAGTTACTTATCTATCCTTCTGCATTTTATGACTAGTCGCCTTCGCAAATACCTCATTCGTTTCGCTCGCCAGCAGGTGGGCACGGTCAGCTACCTCACGCTTGTGCAAGAGTCGGAGCTGGGCCTGAACCTGGACATCTCGCACGAGAAGACCCGCTTGAATGAGATGCTGGCCGAAATCTCGACCGAGGAGCACCAGGCCGGCCGGCCGCTGCTTAGCTGCCTGGTGCGGGTGCAGGGCTCGAAGGGGCAGGGCGACAATTTCTACAAGCTGTGCGAGCGCTTGGGTATGGGCGAGTGGCGCAGCCTTAAGCAGGATGAAGCTTTTCTCAAGGACTTGATTAAGGAATGCCGCAGCTTTTGGCTGCAAGAAGCTAACTATGAGCAATATGCTTTGCTAGAGGTTTAGCTAGTAGGCGCTTATCCTCTTTCGCCCCGGCCAACACCGGGGCTTTTTTGTGCCCCTAGGGCCGGAAAAATACCGGAAGCGCAACCCCCTGGTCTAGTAACCGTTTAGCTAACCTAGGACGGCATTTGCCGCCTCCCACCCCAATTCACCCTTTCCAATGAACACCAACGATCCTAACAACCCAATGAATTCAGGCACCGGTGCTGGCTCTAACTACGGCACCAGCAACACTGGTACTGGCCTTGGCAACAGTGGTAACCTGAGCAACGAAAGCACCAGCTACAACGCAGGCACTGACTACAGTGGTGGCGCTGGTGGCAGCACCTCATCGGATGCCGATACCTTGGATTCTACTACTCAATCGACGGAGGGCGGCGCTTCGGCTACCGGCTCTACCTACGGCAATACTGAAACTAACTCGTCGGCTGCCGGCAGCGGTTCGCGCTCGGGTGATGACTACTCAGCTGGCGACAGCAACTCGCGCCCCGGCGACGACTACAGCGCTACCGCTAAAGGTGCTGCAGTAGCTGGCACTGCCGGCGCCGTGGTAGGCCGCGGCATCGATGCTGTGCAAAACACGGCTTCGCGCGCTGGTCATGCCGTGAAGGACGCCGTAACGGGCGAAAACGATAGCTACGACAACGATTACCGTGAGGGCAGCACCACGAGCGGCATCTTTAAAGACCGTGCTAGCGCCGAGCGTGCTTATCAGAGCATGCATGAGCGCGGCTACCATAAAGATGACGTGCACCTGATGATGTCGGATGATACGCGTGACACGCATTTTGGCGACACCAGCGAGCACACTGAACTAGGCGACAAGGCTATGGAAGGTGCGGGCGTAGGCTCGGCCATCGGCGGTACGGCTGGTGCCATTATCGGTGCCATCGCGGCCATCGGTACTTCGGTAGCACTGCCGGGCTTAGGCCTCATCATCGCTGGTCCGCTGGCTGCTGCGCTGGCTGGTGCCGGTGCCGGTGGCCTCACGGGCGGTCTAGTAGGCGCACTAGTGGGCTCGGGCATCCCCGAGGAGCACGCCGCTGAGTACGAAGAAGGCATCAAGAACGGCGGTATTGTAATGGGCGTGAAGCCCCGCAACGCCGACGACGCGAAGTACTTCGAGGAGTCGTTCCGCAACAACGACGCCGACAAAGTATACCGTTACTAGTTCTTAGCACATAGGACAATACGTGCTGGCCGGTATGATAGTCGCCCCTAGGGCCTAGTTGCCGAGATATCCTTTCCAAACCCAGTTAAAAAGCCTCTCCCTCTAGGGAGAGGCTTTTTGGCGTTAGGGCAATTTCGGTAGCAGGCCCCCGCTGGCTGCTACGCAAAGCGAGGGCCTGCTGTCCTTGCGCAGCTGGGTAACTAAGAAGCACAAGGAACATCTTAGCTTCATAATGAACTACGGATGAATCATTTACGCAGACACTTACTTGGCGGTCGATGCATTGACAACTTTTGCGAAGCTGCCGAACTATTGCCTTTAAAAGCAGTTAAGCTACCGGCCCAGGGTTGGCAGTGTTGAATCTCTTGTTAGAATTATGCCGGGGTAGTGCGCCTTGGCTTAGCTTATGTGGATAGTACGATTGGCCCTGGCGCGGCCCTATACCTTCGTGGTGATGGCGCTGCTGATTTTACTCGGCGGCATCTTGACTATCAAGCAGATGGCGGTGGACATCTTCCCCGACATTCCCATTCCGGTAGTAGGCATCGTGTGGACATACTCGGGCATCGCCCCCGAGGAGATGAACCAGCGCGTGGTGATTCCGGTGGAGCGGGCCATCACGACTACCGTGAGCAATGTGGAGCACCAGGAGAGCCAGAGCCTCAAGGGCATCGGGCTGATTAAGGTGTTTTTCCAGCCCGGCACCAACCCCGATGCGGGCGTGGCTCAGCTCACGGCCATCAGCCAAACGCTGCTGCGGGTGCTGCCGCCCGGCATTACGCCGCCGCTTATCATCCGCTACTCGGCCTCCAACGTGCCGATTGCCCAGACTTCGCTCTCGTCGCAGACCCTAGGCGAGTCAGACCTATACGACGCGGCCAACGCCTTCATCCGGCCGGGGCTGGCTGTGGTGCCGGGCGCCTCGGTGCTGCTGCCCAACGGCGGCAAGCCCAAGCAGATAATGGTGGACCTCGACCCGGTGAAGCTGGCGGGCAAGGGCCTGAGCGCCGACGACGTGGTGAACACCCTCACCAGCCAGAACGTGATTATCCCGGCCGGTTCGGCCAAGATTGGCAACCGCGAATACGACGTGCGGCTGAACTCCAGCCCCGAAGCCGTGGCTACGCTCAACGACTTGCCCATCAAAACGGTAGACGGCGTGACCACTTACATCCGCGATGTGGCTTTCGTGCATGAGGGCGCGGCGGTGCAGCAAAACATCGTCCGCCAAAACGGACAGCGCACAGCCATCATCCCGATTCTGAAAAGTGGCGCGGCCTCCACGCTGGCCATCATCAACAAAATAAAGCAGGCGCTGCCCAACATTCAGGCTAATGCGCCGCCCGGCCTAGATATCAAGCTCTTGTTTGACCAGTCGTTTTTCGTGCGGGCCAGCATCAAGGGGGTTATTATCGAGGCTAGCATTGCGGCGGCGCTCACGGCGCTCATGATTCTGCTGTTTCTGGGCTCGTGGCGCTCCACGCTCATCATTGCCACCAGTATCCCGCTGTCTATTCTGGTCAGCATCGTGGTAATGAACATCTTGGGCCAAACGCTCAACATTATGACCCTAGGGGGCCTCTCGCTGGCCGTGGGCATCTTGGTGGACGACGCCACGGTGGAAATTGAGAACATTCACCGCAATATGGGCCAGAAGAAGGGCCTGAAGCGCAGCATTTTGGACGGTGCGCAGCAGATTGCGACGCCCGCGTTGGTAGCTACGCTTAGTATCTGCATCGTGTTTGTGCCGGTGTTTTTCCTCGAAGGGGTGGCCTCGGCCATCTTCGCGCCGCTGGCCACGGCCGTAATTTTTGCCATGCTGGCCTCGTACTTGCTCAGCCGCACGCTGGTGCCCACGATGGTGATGTTCCTGCTGCGCAAGGAGTTGCCCATCTACCACGCCCAGGAAGAAGAGGAGGTGCCCAGCGCCTACTTCCGCAACGGGCGCGAGGTGACGCAGGCCGAGCGCGACCTGGCCCGCCTGCACCGCGTGCAGTTTGAAAAAGAGCACCCCAGCGGCACGCCCGAGGAAGAAGCCGAGGAGCCGCCCACCAAGGCTGAGGAGGCAGCTGCCGAAGGCATTACCAAGAGCTGGGTGTGGCGCATCCATACCGGATTCGAGCACTTCTTCGAGCGGTTCCGCCACGGTTACCAGGGCGCCCTCGATTGGACGCTCGACCACCGTAAGCTGGTGGGCGCGGCCTTCGCGGTGCTGTTTGTGGGCTCCCTAGGGCTGTATCCGCTCATCGGGCAAAATTTCTTCCCGACCGTGGATGCCGGGCAGCTGCGCCTGCACGTGCGGGTACCTACCGGCACGCGGGTCGAAGAAACGGAAGTGCGCTTCCGGCAGGTAGAGCAAGTAATTCGGCACGTAATTCCGGCCGAAGAGCTAGACTTGGTGCTCGATAACATCGGGTTGCCGGTAGTACCTATCAACCTGCTGCTCAGCGATAACCCGACCATTGGGGCTGGCGATGGCGAGATACTGGTGAGCATGAAGGAAGACCACGGCCCCACGGCCGGCTACATCAACCAGATTCGGGAGGAGCTGCACCGGCAGTACCCCGACCTGACGGTGTTCTTTCAGCCCGCCGACATCGTGAACCAGACGCTCAACTTCGGCCTGCCCGCCCCCATCGACGTGCAGATAACCGGGCGCGACGTGCCGGCCAACCACGAGCTAGCCGAAAAGATGGAAAAGGAAATTTCCGGCATTCCGGGCGTGGTCGATGCCTTCGTGTATCAGAAGTTTGACCAGCCTCAGATTCGCCTCGACATTGACCGGGTGCGGGCCCAGCAGGCGGGCCTGGCCCAGCGCGACATCGCTAACAACGTGCTCGTGAACCTGAGCAGCAGCACCCAAACCAGCCCTAACCAGTGGCTGAACCCGCAGAACGGCGTGAACTACACGGTGGCCGTGCAAACGCCCCCCAGCCAACTGGCCGACCTCGATGAGCTAGGCAACATCACGGTAACTGGGGCCAACCAGCCCGACCCGCAGCTGCTGACCAGCTTTGCCAAGCTGCGCCGCACTCGTACCACGGCCGTGGCGTCGGACTATAACATCCAGCGCACCGTGGATATCTACGCCAGCGTGAGCGGACGCGACCTGGGCGGCGTGGCCAACGACATTCGGCAGGTGATGGCCAAGTACGAGAAAGACAAGAAGGCGCTACCCAAAGGCACTAAATTGATGCTACGCGGCCAAGCCGACTCGATGCGCACTAGCTTCATCGGGCTGGGCCTAGGGCTGGCAGGTGCCATCGTGCTGGTGTACTTGCTGATGGCCGTGAACTTCCAAAGCTGGCTCGACCCGCTCATTATCATCACGGCCCTGCCGGGCGCGCTGGCGGGCATCCTGTGGATGCTGTTTGTGACGCAAACCACCCTGAGCGTGCCGGCCCTGATGGGCGCCATTATGTGCATCGGCGTGGCTACGGCCAACTCCATTCTGCTAGTCACCTTCGCCAACGAGCGGCGCGAAGAAGAGCCCGAGCTAGCCCCGCGCGATGCTGCCCTGGATGCTGGCTTCACCCGCCTGCGCCCGGTGCTGATGACGGCCCTGGCCATGATTATCGGCCTACTGCCCATGTCGCTGGGCTTGGGTGAAGGCGGCGAGCAAAACGCCCCCCTAGGCCGCGCCGTGATTGGCGGTCTCATGTTGGCTACTGTCACCACGCTGTTTTTCGTGCCCATCATGTTCTCGTTCTTCAAGGAGCGCGAGGAGAAATCCGAGGCCAAAGCCAAGGAAGAGGCCGAGCAGGTGCCTGCGCCCCAGGCAGCCTAGAACACCGTTTGTACCTACCAACTAACCCACTTGCCACGACGAGCGCAGGGTGGCAATCGCCCCTGCACGATTAGCCTACGTGACGTCCAAGTCGCGATTACTGCGCTGCGCTCGCTCCGACAAACGCCATTTTTTGCTTCTGGCCCTCCCCTGCCCCTAGGGCCTCATTTTGCCGACTACCTTTCTGATGTCTGACACCGCCACTACCCAACCCAGAAACGCCAGTACCGGCCGTTTTTGGCTGGTCATACTGCTGCTTTTAGCTGTTTTTGCCGTGCTGTTCGTGGTGGGGCTGCTGCCTCGCCTGCGCAACAACCACAAGCGCGATGCTGCCGCCGAGCAGGTGCGCACGGGCCAGCCCACGGTGCTGGTGCAGCCCGCCCGCCGCTCTCCCGACACCACCGCCCTGCGCCTGCCCGCCGACCTGCACTCGCTACACGAAACCTTCGTATTTGCCCGCGTCAATGGCTTTGTGCAAAGCTGGACCACCGATGTCGGCAAGCCCGTGCATAAGGGACAGGTGCTAGCCACCATCGCCACGCCCGAAATCGACCAGCAGATTGCCCATGCCCAGGCCAATTTGGCGCTGGCCCGCAGCAGCTATGGCCGCCTGGAGAGCGTGACGCTACCCGGCGCCATCTCGAAGCAGGAGCTAGATGCCGGCCAGGCGCAGTACCTCGCCCAGCAGGCCATCGTGAAGCAGCTGCAGGCGCAGCGCAGCTTTCGGCAGGTGGTGGCACCCTTCAGCGGCATCGTTACGCAGCGCAACGTGGACGTGGGCACGCTCGTGACGGGCGGCAACACCACCGGCACCCAGCTCTTTAAAATTGAGGACACCGACACGGTGCGTGCCTTCGTGGACGTGCCCCAGAACTACGTACCCAATATTCGGCGCGGACTGGCGGCGCAGGTGCTAGTGCCCGAGTTTCCGACCAAGCCTTTCGCGGCCCGCGTGTCGCGCGATGCCGCCAGCCTCGACCCCGCTACCCGCACGCTGCGCACCGAAGTGCTGCTGCCCAACCGCCGCCGGCAGGTACGCCCTGGCTCCTACGGGCAGGTGCTCTTCCGGCTGCCCCAAACCGCCCCGAGCATTCTAATATCGGCTAACGCCTTGGTGCCGGGCATCGAGCCTAAAGTGGTAGTAGTAAAAGACGACAAGGTGCACTACCAGCCCGTGACCCTAGGCCGCGACTTCGGCTCGACGGTGGAAGTAACCCAGGGCCTGCAAGGTGGCGAGCCGCTGGTGCTGAACCCCTCCGAAACCCTGACCGAAGGCATGGCCGTGCACGCCAAAGCCGCCCCGGCCGCTGCCAAACCCACCGGTCCCGCCCCCGCCAAGCCTGGCCCCAACGACCCCGATGCCCCTAGGGTCTCGTCGCCACTGGCGAAGTAAAAATTAATCAAGAACGTCATGCTGAGCCTAGCCGAAGCATCTCTCCCGCGTAAGTAAACTCTACGTTTAGAATTGCTTACCTGGGAGAGATGCTTCGGCTAGGCTCAGCATGACCGCCTTTTTGAGAAGAAGTCTGTCATGCGTATCTCCCTTTTATTCTGTGGCTTGCTGCTGGGCGGCTGCGCGGCCACGCACTACCGCTACGAGCCGCCCGCCGTGCCAGTACCCACCGCGTTCAAGAACGTGGTGCCGGTAGATTCACTGGGTCGCGGCCGGGCCGAAGCGCCAGCTCCGGTAGCCGGCGACACCACCCGCGCGCTGCGCCAGGTACCCGTGCTGCCCGCTTGGTGGGCAGTGTTTAATGACACCACCTTGACGCGGCTCGAAGCCCAGACCCAGGCCCAGAACTATACCGTGCGGGCCGCCGTGGCACGCATCGACCAAGCGCGGGCCCAGCTGCGCATTGCCGAGGCCCAGCGGTCGCCGGTAGTGGCGCTGGCCCCGCAGGCCTACCGGTCGCAGCTCTCGGCGCTGCGGCCCCTGCAGTCGGCCGTGATACCGGCCGTGGCCGTGCCCCAAACCCAGTTTTACGTGCCGCTGAACGTAAACTACGAGGTAGATTTGTTCGGCCGGCTGCGGCGCAACGCCCAAGCCGCCCGCGCCACCGAGCAAGCCACCGAAGCCGACGAGCAGGCCGTGCGCCTCACCGCCACCGCCGACGCAGCCGACATCTACCTGAATCTGCGTGGCCTCGATGCCGAACTGCTGGTGCTTGACAGCGCCCGCCAGGCCCGCCGCTACAACGTGCAGCTGACCGACGCGCGCTTCCGGGCCGGCGTAGACAATGAGATTGGCGTGCGCCGCGCCCAAACCGAGCTGGCCAACGTTGAGGCCAGTGCCATCGAGCTGCGCCGCCAGCGCGCCACCTTGGTTAATGCTCTAGGCACGCTGGTGGGCCGGCCGGCCAGCAGCTTTGTGCTGCCCTCGCTGGCCCCCGACTCGGTGAATTACCGGAGCGCCCTGCCCGGCGGGCCGCGCACCGCCCCTAGGGCCGCGCCCGCGCTGCTGCCCGCGCTGCCCGGCATTCCGGCCACCGTGCCCGCCAGCCTGCTGGCCCGCCGCCCCGACCTGCGCCGCGCCGAGCGCCAGCTAGCCGCCGCCGACTTGCGCGCCGACGCCGCCCGCCTCAACCGCCTGCCCACGCTGCTGCTCAACGGCTTCATCGGTCCTCAAAGCTCCCAGCTCACCGAGCTGCCCAATGTGGGCCGGGCCCTCACTTACTACGTGGGCGGCGGCTTCAACATTCCGCTCTTCGACGGCGGGCGCCTGCGCGGTGCCGAGCAGCTGGCCCGCGCCCAAAGCCGCGAAGTAGCCGCCAACTACCAAGGCACCGCCCTCACCGCCTTCGAAGAAACTGAAACGGCCCTGGCCAACGTGCGCGCTGCCGAAGCCCAATTGCAGGCCCAGCAGCGGGCTTTACGAGCCGCCCGTCTGGCCGGCGCCCTCACCCTCGAGCGCTACCAGCGCGGCCTCAGCGACTATTTTGCCGTGGTAGATGCCGACCGCCAAACCCTCGATGCTGCCCGCCTCGTGGTACAAACCCAAACCACCCAGCTGCGTGCGGCCGTGGCGCTGGTGCGGGCCCTAGGGGGCGGCTGGCAGTAACTTGAAGGTAAGCGGAGCCTATGCAACTAATTGTAAGGCCGCCGGTTATTTTGCTTCACCTTCCTTTTTGTTTACTCATGAGCACTTCTACCCGCAACATCATCGCCTGGATTCTGCAAGTCCTGCTGGGTTTGGCTTTCATCGCCTCGGGCGGCAACAAGTTTGCCCATCTGGCCGACACGGTGGGCATGTTTGGCAGCATGGGTATACCCGCTTTTCTTACTTACCTGGTGGCAGGCGGCGAAGTGCTGGGCGGCATTGGGCTACTTATTCCGCGGTTTGTGCGGCCAGCGGCCCTAGGGCTCATTATCATTATGATTGGCGCGGTGTTTATGTACGCCACTAAGATTCCGGGGGGCCTGGCCAAGGGGGTACCTGCCATTGCGCTGCTCGTGCTGCTTTTCGTGGTGCTGGCCCTGCGCCGCCCGGCCCCTACACGCCTGGCGTAAAACCCTGAAGCGCTATTTGCTTGTTACTCCTGCGCCGGGCCACGGGCCCGGCGTTTTTTTATGCAACTTCTGTATTCTTACCTCCGCCGCTACTGGCCACTGCTGGTGCTGGCCCTAGGGTTGGCGGCCATCAACCAGGTTTTTTCGCTGCTTGACCCCTACTATTTCCGCAAGTTGGTCGACAACTTCACAGCGAAGTACCCTGATATCCAAGGCATGCGCTCGGTGTCATTTTGGCCTTTCTTTTGGGAAGCAATTCCGTTGTTATCCCTAATGCTGGGCGTGGCCATGGTGTCGCGCATCGCCAAAAACTTTCAGGATTACTACGTTAACGTCATCACCCAGCGGCTGGGGGCGCGCATGTACTCCGACGGGCTGCGCCACTCGCTCGATTTACCCTACCAGGTATTCGAGGACCAGCGCTCGGGCGAGACCCTAGGGCGCCTGCAGAAGGTGCGGCTGGATGTGGAGAAGCTTATCCAAAGCTTTGTCAACGTGCTATTTACGGCGCTGGTGGGCATCATCTTCGTGATGTGGTACGCCATTACGGTGTACTGGCCCATTGCGCTGGGGTACTTCCTTACCATTCCGCTGCTGGGCATTCTGAGCTTCGCGCTGAGCAAGAAAATTAAAGTTATCCAGCGCACCATCGTGAGCGAAACCACGGCCCTGGCCGGCTCCACTACCGAAAGCCTGCGCAACATCGAGCTGATAAAGAGCCTGGGACTGGCCCAGCAGGAAACCGAGCGCCTGAATGGCATCACCGCCAAAATTCTGAAGCTGGAGCTGCGCAAAGTGCGCTACCTGCGTTCCCTAAGCTTCGTGCAAGGCACGTTTGTGAACCTACTGCGCAATATTATCATCTTGCTGCTCTTGTACTTACGGGTGCAAAACCACATCAGCCTGGGCGAGTTCTTCTCGTTCTTCATCTACTCGTTCTCCATCTTCGGGCCGCTGCAAGAGCTGGGTGCCATCATCGGCACCTACCGTGAAACCCAGATTTCGCTGGGCAACTTCCAAGCCATCCTCGACACGCCGCGCGACGTGAAGCCAACCCACCCCAAGGCCATCGAGCGCATCGAAACCCTGGCGTTCGACGACGTGGTGTTCAAGCACCTCACGGCCCCGGCGCCGGCCCTTGCCGGCATTTCGTTCGATGCCAAACTGGGCGAGACCATCGCTTTCGTGGGCCCCAGCGGCTCGGGTAAGACTACGCTCGTGAAGCTACTGGTAGGCCTTTACCCCCCGCTGGCGGGCGAAATTCGCTACAACGACATCCCCAGCCAGGAGGTAGACCTCGACCAACTGCGCGAGCAAATCGGGTTCGTGACGCAGGACACGCAGCTCTTTGCCGGCACCATCCGCGAAAACCTGCGCTTCGTGGCGCCCCAGGCCACCGACGCCGAGTGCCTGCGCGCCCTGCACCAGGCGGCGGCCGATACGCTGCTGGCCCGCGCCCCCCAGGGCCTCGACACGGTGCTGGGCGAGGGCGGCGTGAAGGTGAGTGGTGGCGAAAAGCAGCGCCTCAGCATTGCTCGCGCCCTGCTGCGCCACCCCACTCTATTGGTATTCGACGAGGCTACCTCGGCTCTCGACTCGCTGACCGAGGAGGAAATCGGCCGCACGGTGCGCGAACTCTCGGGCTCACGCCAGCACATCACCGTGCTCATCGCGCACCGCCTGAGCACCATTCTGCACGCCGACCGCATTTTCGTGCTTGAGCGCGGCCGCGTGGCCGAGGCCGGCCGCCACGACGAATTACTTAGCCAAAAAGGCCTCTACTACGCCATGTGGCGCCAGCAAATCGGCGAGCGCAAGGAAGTAGCTGTGGCTTAGGGGCTGGCAGCAGCTGTAAGAAAGCGGTCATGCTGAGCTTGTCGAGCATCTCTAACGCACCCCTAGGGTACCGTTTGGGAGATGCCTCGACAAGCTCAGCATGACCGCCTTTTTTAGCGTTATTATTTCTTTTCTGACGGTTTTGGTGCCACTGGCGCAGGGCGGGTGGCGGCGGGCGTGCTGCTACCGCTTTGGCTGCCCCCGCCATTTTCGTCGGTTTTAAGGTCGTCGTTTTTAACGTCCTTGTGAGGGCGCAGGTCGGCGCTGAGCTTACCAAGGTGGTAGCTGAAATACACCTTGAAGCTCGTGATGTGCTGCACGACGGTGCTGTTCTGCGTCAGCAGCGGGCTCTCGATGGTGGTGCGCACGGTATTGCGCGGCGACAAGAAGTTTTCGGCCCCGAAGCCCAGGCTGCCCCGCTTATCGGCAAACTCGTGCTTGAGGCTAAAGCTGTAAACGGCGAAATTGCTTTGCGTGCCCTGCAGCTGCACCTGCTGCCCGCGGTAAAAGCCAAACACTTGCAGGCCCCAATTCTTGGGCAGCGCGTAGCTGCCGTAGAGGCGCCCGGCCAGCACCACGCCCTCATTGCGCGCGGCGTAGCGCAGGTCGGGCACGTTGTTTTGCAGGCGCAGGTAGTAGGCATCTACGCCGCCGCTGATGCTGAACTTCTGGCCCACGTCCAGGCTCAGAAAGGCGCTGCCACCATAGGCGCTTTCCGAGCCTACGTTCTGGTAATCAATAAGTATTGCGCCGGGATATTCGGCGCTGCCCAGCGGCGTGCGCACCGACTGGATAGAGCCGGTGGTGCGGCGCGCAAAGGCCGAGAAGTTTAGGTTGGCCTGCCGCAGCAGGGTGCCGTAGCCCAGCTCGTAGTTGCTGGTGTACTCGGGGCTGAGCAGGGGGTTACCCTGGATTTGCACCAGCGGGTTGGCAGCTTGCACATTGGGGTTCAGGAACTGCAAGGAGGGGCGCTGCAAGCGGCGGTTATAATTCAGCTTCAGCACGTTGCCGTTGGCAAACTTGTGCAGCAGCCCCACGCTGGGCACTAGCACGCCATAATCGGGAATTTCTGGCTCGGCGCCGCGCCCAAAGTCGGCCCCGATGGTGGTGTACTCGTAGCGCACGCCCGGCTTCAGGGTAAAGCCTAGGGGCAGGCCGACGGTGTACACTACGTAGGCCGCGGCCACATTTTGTCGGTACCGAAACAAGTTATTAACCTGCGTACCAGCTAGCTGGCCATAGTACGAGTAGTCGCTGCCTACCCGGCGCCTGATGTTTTTCACGCCTAGCTCCAGCAGCTGGTTGGGCAGGGTGGGCGTTTGGTAGTCAAGCTGGGTAGTCAGTTCCTGGTTGGTGCTGTGGTTGTCGTTGCCCGCCGTGCCCGGCCCGGCCGGACCAGTGGCCTCGTAGATATCGTTGTCGAAGTTGTAGTCGCGGTTGTTGTAGCTCAGCAGCGCCAGCGCGCTCAGCTCACGCTGCGGCACAACGTAGAAGTGGGTGTAAGTCAGGCTGGCATCCACAGTGCCCGACTCGTCGGTGGTGCGCACATTGCGCGCCGAGGTGGCGCCTAGGCCCGTAGGCAGCGCCACCGTTTGGGTCAGCAGCCCATCCTGGTAGGTGGTGGCGTTGCGCGTGCCGTAGGTGAGCGAGGCGGCCAGCGCATTTTGCTTGTTCAAGTCAAAATCCCACCCTAGGGTGTAGCGGCCAAAGAACTGGTTTTGGCGCGTGTCGGCCGCCTGCGTGGTGCGGGTCTGGGCGCCGGTGGTGGGGTTAGTAGTCAGCTGTTCGTTGCTGAAGCTGCCTGGCGTGTTGTAGCCCGCCCGCCCAAAGCCGCCCAGTGCAAAGCCCATGCGCCCGGTACGGTAGCCGCCGTTCAAGTTCAGGGTGCCCGAGCGGGTGCCGCCGCTACCATCCAGGTTCAGCTGGCCACCGCGTAGGGTGTTGCCCTTGGTCACGATGTTGATTATACCCGCCGAGCCTTCGGCGTCGTACTTGGCCGAGGGCGCGGTAATTACCTCCACGCGCGCAATCTGGTCGGCAGGCAGTTGGCGCAGGCCGTCGGCTATGCTGTTGGCGGTAATGGTGCTGGGCTTGTTGTCAATCAGCACCTTGATGTTTTGATTGCCTCGCAAACTGACGTTGCCGTCCAGGTCTACGCTCAGCAGGGGCACGCGCCGCAGCACCTCGGTGGCATCGCCGCCGCGGGTGGTTTGGTCCTGCTCGGCATGGTAGATGGTGCGGTCCACCTTTTCCTCAATCAAGGGCCTAGGGGCCGTTACCACCACTTCGGTTAGCTGCTGCGCGACGGGCGTCAGGGCCAGTGTGCCTAATTCCTGCTCGCCCCCTGCCACCACCACGCCGGCGCGGGTCAGCTCTTGGTAGCCCAGCGCGCTCACCCGCAGCGTGTAGGTGCCCGCTGCCACACCCGCCAGCCCAAACCGGCCGTCGCTGCCACCCACGCCGGCCACTACGGGCGTGCCCGCCGCCGTAAGCACCGCCACCGAGGCGTAGGGCAGCGCCTGGCCCGTGGCGCCATCCGTCACCAAGCCAGTGAGGCGGCTGGCTGCGTGGCTAGGGGCAAGGCCACGGGCCGCACCTGGCTGGCTCTGGCCTAGCGCAGGCAGACTCATGCTCAGCAGGGCGGCCAGCAGCGCCACCGGAAATAGAGTAGCAGGCATGAAGTAAAGATGATTTGCCAGCCAAGGGCACAACCCACGGCCCTAGGGTTGCCGCTGGGTGTAGCCCCTAGGGCTGTGCGCCTGCATGGCCAAGACCGCCCAGCTTCGGCGCGGCTAGCAGTGGAGGCTACTTATCGCCAATCAGCATTTGCGCGCCGTTGCCCTTGCCCATAATGATAACCTTGGCATTGGGTGAGGTGGCGATGGCCTGCTGGGCCTTAATGCTTTCGTACTGCAAGAGCTTGTCGCTGAGTTCGGTGTTTACGATGCGCTGGTAGTCGGCAATGCCTTGCGCCTCCACGCGCTTGCGCTCGGCTTCCTGCTTTTCCTTCTGCACCACAAATTGCATTTTCTGGGCATCCTGCTCGGCCGAAATCTTGCTTTCGATGCTGCGCTTCACCGACTCGGGCAGCTGAATATTGCGAATCAGCAGTTGGTCGAGTTGCAGGCCGTTGGTGCGAAAATCCTTCTCGATGGCGGCCAAAATACGCGTCTGAAACTCCTCGCGCCGCGTCGAGTACAGCGCCACCGCGTCGTAGTACACAGCGTTGTCGCGGATGCGGGTGCGGGCAATGGCGCGCACGATTTTATCCTGGTAGTCCTCCCCGATGGTCGACAGGATTTTGGGCGCCTGGCTGGGCACCACGTGGTAGAGCACGGTAAGGTCGATAACCACTTCCAGCCCATCGGCCGAGAGCACCCGAATAGCGTCGTCGCCGGCCTGCTGCCCCTCGGTGCGCACCGCCGACATCGTGTAGTTCTGGGTGCGGGTGTCGAAGCGCGTCACGTTCACTAGTGGGTTCACCACGCTCAGGCCCGGCTGCAGTACCCTAGGCTGCACTTGCCCAAACAGCGTTTGCACGCCCACTTGCCCCACGCCCACTTGCACTACCGTGCTCAGCGCTACGCCCAGCAGCAGCAGCGCCGCGCCCAGCCCCAGCAGTCCTCCGCGCCACCGCGCAAACCCTTCGGAGTAGCGGTTGGCGTTGAGCCCCACGATGAGCACTAGAAAACCCAGGAAAATGAGCAACATGGGAAAGAGATAAAGAAGAAAAGGAGCAGCAGCTATTTTTAAGCAGTCGCCGGCACGTTAGGCAAAGCCAGCCGCCGCAGCGCCACCACTTTGCCAAATGGCCCACATGAAACGCTGGAGCTGCTTCGGCCGGCTTTGCATGACGGTTATAACACCTGGTTTTTTTGCTTTTCCAGGTAGCAGCAGGTCTGCTACCTAAAGGTAGGCGCGCCCCGCTCTTACTCACCTTTTATCGCTGAGCGCCAGCGCGGCATTACACGCCCAGGGCTCGCGCGCAACCCTAGGGCCCGCCGCGCCGAATGAAGGGCTTATGCATTTCTCCGTTATTACGCCCTCACACCAGCGCCGGGCGCTGCTGCCCGAAACCGTGGCCAGCGTGCGGGCCACCATCACCGCCCCGCTCGATTTCTCGTTTGAGCACCTCATTTACCAAAACGGGCCCGACGATGGCACGGCCGCCTACCTGGCCGAAACCGCTCAGCAGCCCGGCCCGCCCCTGCGCTACTGGCTCGATGCTGCCCGCAGCCGCCCCGGCTACGCTCGCAACCAGCTCACCCAGCACGTGCCCGACGGCGCCTGGATAACGCCCCTCGACGACGACGACCTGCTGCTGCAGCGCTCGCTCTACCACTACGGCCTAGCCATCCAAGCTAATCCCGACCGGCCCTGGCTGGTAGCCGATTTCCTGCGCGTCGATGAGCACGGCTGCTACCTGCCAAGCGAGGACTACTACGCCTGGCGCTTCGAGTCGCCGCGCGCGATGCTGGAAGCCATCTTCCGGGCCGAGCATTTCATTCAAGGTAACGTGTGCTTCCGTAAGAGCCTGCTGGAAGCGGTGGGCGGCTACGACGCCGACATGCCCACCGCCGAGGACCTGGATTTGTACGTGCGCTTTCTGCTGGCTGGGCATCTGCCGGTAGTGTGCCCGCACTACAGCCACCTGCACCGCTTCCACGCCAATAATACCAGCCAGGGCATCGACGCAGCCAAGCACAATGCCGACCTGTGCCTGATTTACGACAAGTACACTTCGCAGCTTCAAGCCCAGGGGATACCTAGGCCAACCGCTTGATATATAAGGATTATGGCAGGATTTTATTGCAGTGCTTTTTTAGGCAAGAAACCGGGATTAAATTTTATTTAACATGTACTCAGGATGATTCGTAGGGCGAAGCACATTTTTTATCGATAAACAAAATCTAATTGCGAAGGGCCGCGCGTATTTCGAATAACAATTCGGTAAAAAGGTTTCCTGTTCCTACGCTATTCTTTCACGCGCACTATGAACCACCGTTCGGGCAGTGGTTAGTAAAAACGCTAGCCGGGTTCATGAAGCTGCGGCCACGCTACGACGCCGCCCATGGCATACTAGACTATGAGTTGATAAATCATTCGGCGGGAGCCTGGCATGTACCGGTGCGCGTGGTGTCCACTCCCACTGGCTGCCACCTAGCCATCACGTTTATCAAGCCAGCGCGCCTGCCCCAAGGAGCTTTTAAATCGGGACTGCAGCACACGGCTGAAGGCCTGCACACGCTCAAGCAGGTATTGGAGCAAGAGTAATCCTGGCACGGACTTTGTACAATGTATGCTATCCCGCTACCTGGTGTATTACCAGCTAGTAGCCATCTACTGTGAATTACCTGCTACCCAGTTAGCTATTCTTGTATCATTATTATAAGCCCCGTGGTAGCTGCCACGGGGCTTATTTTTTGTTTTTAGGCCTCCTGATGCGCACGCAGCCAGCCATGTGCCGACGAATGAGGCCACCGCCCAGCCAATTGCCCTCGCTGGCCAGCTCTACTGAGCAAAACCTTGGCACGCGCTTTCAAAAACCACCCCGGTAGTGGGTCCTCGTCCACCTTGGTTAGCCTGGCAACCTAGCTGGTCGGCGGCAATAAAAGGTGCCTTCTGGCTCCTCTAGGGCGGCCACAAGTGCAAAAAGGTGGTACTGCCGCGCTTTTTTTTTGCATTAGCCAGCGACGGGTCAGGCTCCTAAAAAAATCCTCTCATATGCACCAGCTTATTTAGGGCCGGCCCCAGGCTATTAGAAAGGTGCTAATTATCGCCTGAAACGTTCGCCAACTAGAATCCACAGCTGGACTATTAAAACGGCAAATTGATGGTTTATAAGGGTTTTTTTAAAAAGTATCGCCGTATTATTGCGGAGCTTTGTTTCTGGATTCGCAGTGTATGCAACACATTTTTCGGCCTTACGCATTCTTCATTTTGCTGCTTTTGCTGGCCTCATCCTGCGCCACTAATCGCAACCTCGTTTACTTCGGTGACCTAACTAAAACGACGCCTTACGAGCAAGAGATTACCAACTTTAAAGAACCGGTCATCCAATCGGGCGACCAGCTCAGCGTCACCGTCAGTAGCCTCAGCCCCGAGTCGAACGCCTTGTTTAACAACGGTATTCTACTGCCCACCAACAGCATGCTGTCGAGCAGCGAGGCCACGCGCAAAGCCAACGAAGGCTACCTCGTGGACGAGCAGGGCAACATCAACTTTCCGGTGCTAGGCAGCGTGCGCCTAGGGGGGCTCACCCGGAGCGAAGCTATCCGCAGGCTCACAATGCTGGTTTCCAAGTCAGTAAAGAACCCGATTGTGAACGTAAGCTTTCTCAACTTCCGGGTTACGGTGCTGGGTGAAGTAAACAAGCCCGGCAGCTACCTACTGACGAACGAGCATCCCAGCCTGCTCGATGCCCTAGGCCTGGCCGGCGACATGACGCCTTACGGCCTGCGCGAGAACGTGCTCATTATTCGGGAGCGTGAAGGCGGTCGCACCAGCACCCGCGTCGACCTAACTAATAAAGCCACCCTGGAGTCGCCGTTTTTCTACATCCAGCAGAACGACGTGGTGTACGTGTCGCCAGACAAGGCCCGCAACCTACAGGCCAGCACCCGCTCGGTCAACCTCCCCATCTACATTTCAATCGCCTCGATAGTAGCCATCTTAATTAGTAGCCTGGCCCTCAGGCGCTAACCGACTACCCTACTCTTTCTGCCCTGTTAGTTCGTTTTGCTATGCGACACTACATCAAGTATTGGTATATGCTGCTAGCCGGAGCGCTGGTGGGCCTAGGGGCCGCCTACGCATACCTGCGCTACGTGGCCGTACCCAAGTACAGCATTGCCAGCACCATCTTGGTGCGGCAGGAGGAAAGCGCTCCCACGCTGGCGGGCCTGACCAATAATACCGCCGAGGCCCTGAGCCGCCCCGTGCAAAACCTCGACAACGAGATGCAGATTCTGCGCTCGCGCAGCTTGATGCTACGGGTGGTAGAAGGCCTAAACTTGTATGCCAGCTACTTCCGGCCCGATGATGCGAAACGCAAGCATGAGCTATATGGCGAGAGCCTGCCGATTAGACTTGGGGCAGGCAGCCAGTTGCAGCCCGCGGCCTATGGTACCTCAATCCTGATATACCCACAGGCCGACAGCACGTTTGTGCTGCAGGAAGGCGGCGTAAAAGTAGGCACCTACCCACTGCGCCAGCCCGTTAGCCGCCCCTACGGTCTGCTCGTGCTGGTACCCGCCCCGGGCTTCAAAGCCCAGATTGGCGCTTTCCCCGAAGGCATTCAAGTGGATTTCACCAATCCCGTAGAAGTGGCCGACGTGCATAACCAACTGCTCACGGTGGCTTCGGTAAACAAGGATGCCAGCATCTTGAACCTCACGCTCATCAGCAAGCTACCCGAGCAAGGGCGCGACGTAATGAACCGGCTGCTGCAGGAGTATAACCGGGAGGCGCTGGAAGACAAAAACGAGATTTCGGCTAACAAGCTCACCTTCCTTGACGACCGCATCAAGACCCTAGGGGCTGAATTGAACGGCGTAGAGCGTAACGTGGAGCGCTTCAAGCAGTCGCACGAAATCGCCAACGTGAGTGCACAGACAACCAGCTACATCGAGCAGGCCGGCCACGACCAGCGTCAGCAATCGGACTGGGGCACCCAACTGGCCGTGCTAGCCTCGCTGGAACAATACCTAAGCCGCCCAGCCGGCCAACATGGACAGGTGCCCAGCACCCTAGGGCTGCAAGATGCCACGCTGCTCGACCTAGTAGGCAAGTTCAATGGCCTGGAACAAGAGCGCGAACGCCTACTGCGTACCATGCAAGTAGGCAACCCCCTGGTGCAGAACATTGACGAACAGCTGCAAGCAGTACGCGGCAGCATCTTGGAAAGCCTGCGTAATATCCGACGCGGCCTACAGATTGCCAGCCGCAACCTGCAAGCCACATCGGGCGTGACGCGGGCGCGCATCTCGGACGCGCCAGTGGTGGAGCGTGAACTGCAAGCCAAAGGCCGCCAGCAGTCTCTAAAGCAGGACATCTACGTGTACCTGTTGCAGAAACGCGAAGAAGCCGCCCTCGCCCTCGCCTCAACGGCTTCCAACTCGCGCATCATCGACCCAGCCACCGTCGAGGAGCAGCCGGTGAGTCCCAACCGCAAGATGACTTACCTACTAGGCCTGCTGCTGGGCCTAGGGCTGCCGTTGTCAGTGCTGTATGCCCGCCGCCAGCTGAACGACAAAGTAGAAACCCGCCAGGAAATAGCCGAGCTGACTAACACGCCTGTACTGGGCGAACTGGCCCACAAGCGCGGCAAGACCGTGGTGGTAAGCAAGGAAAACCGCAGTGCCCAGGCCGAGATGTTCGGACTGGTGCGGGCCAACTTAAGTTTCGCGACGGCTGGGCGCCAGAACAAGGTCACGATGGTTACGTCGTCGATGAGCGGCGAGGGCAAAACCTTCTTAGCCATCAACCTGGCCAGCAGCTTGGCCCTGACCGGCAAAACGGTGCTGCTACTGGATTTGGATTTGCGTCGGCCATCGCTGGCCCGCGAGCTGGAACTGCCCGCCGTACCGGGCCTCACCGACTACCTCGTGACGGAGCGTCTCAGCGTGGCCGACATCATCCAGGTTTCGACGGCGGCGCCCGACTTGTTTGTCATCAGCGCCGGCTCGCTGCCGCCCAATCCGGCCGAGCTGCTGGTATCGCCCAAGCTGAGCGAGTTGCTGCAGGAGCTAAAGGGGCATTTCGACCACATTATCATCGACACCCCCCCCATTGGCCTAGTGGCCGACGCCTTTAGCATCGGCGCGCTGGTTGACTCGACTATCTACGTGGTGCGCTACCGCTACACGCAGCGCGAGCAGGTGAAAGCTATCGAGTCCATCTACGCAGGGCAGAAGTTCAACTGCCTCTCGCTGGTGCTCAATGACTCGCAGGCTGAAACTGCTGATTACTATGGCTACACAGCCAGCCCTACCCTAGCGAACGCGGCCCAGCCCGTAGCGGCCTAGGGGCGGCCATCGGCGCAAGCGTGGCCCGGTACGACCTGACTGGAACCTAGGCGGTGTCGGCGAGCAAGACTACCCTGCCGGCCCGTCACCGCTCAGAGTTGGGCTGCGGGTAAGCTAGCTCCTGTAGCATCTGCTTCAGCTTTCATTATTCTTAACACTCAAGCCTTTACGTTGCCCTAGGGCATTGCTTTGCCATGAAGCCCCTAACGCTCACTGCACTGGCCCCGCGCCCCGATGCCGCCGAAGCTGCCGCCACCACTCAGGTGGCGCTGCGGCAGGCGGCCTGGGTAGGCGTGGTGTGCCAATTCTGGGTGGGCGTCCTGTGCTTGGCGGGTTCCATTCTGCTGGCCGAATCGGGCGGCATGACGGTATTGTGCGGGGTGGTAGCAAGCATCTCGTGCTTCGCGCCGCTCGTGTATGCGATAGTGCGGCGGCAGTGGGTGGTGCTGTTCAGCTGCCTCACCATCTTCAACCTGGCGCCTATTTGGTTTCTCTACCTGGAAATTATCCTGCCCGGGCACGATGCTTACCTCTATAGCCGGCCCATGTACAAGATGGAAGCCGTTTTCTGGGCGGCGGCGTTTCAGTTCTTTAGCAACCTCATTTACCTGTTGTTCTGGCACCGTGTCACGGTGCCGTCTATTCGCATCTTTTCCTTTTTGAAGGCAGTAAACCTATCGGCTAGGTTCTATAGCATCACAGCTATTCTCACGTTCACGGTGCCGCTAGTAGCCTTCTGGGTATACTATGGCTCGGGTGAAATTCTGTGGGTTGCCCTTACGGCTGGCCGCGCCGAAGGAGGCTCGGGCGGTGGCCTACTGGTGCAGGATACTATCGGCTCGGTTAGCTCCTACATGCTGCCGCTCAACTGGGTGTGGCAGCTGACGCCGCTGCTGGGTACTATTGCTTTTGTGTCGACGGAGCACAAGGGGCAGCCGCTGCCGCTGGTGGCTTTCAGCGCCGGGTTGCTGGTGGTATTCGAGTTTTTCCTAGGGGGTAGCCGCTCGATTATGATGTCGGTGGTGGCGCCGGTGCTTTTTTTCTACTTCTACTACAACTGGGACAAAGGCCTGCGCTTCTGGATTACGGCCGGCAGCTTGCTATTTGTGCTCATTGGGGTGATGGAGCTGCAGGTGCGCTTCCGGAGCAATTTGCTGGAAGTGCTGGCCGACCCCGACAAGGCGGCTCACTCGCGCGGCCTGGCCTCGGCCACCACCTTCGACCCCACGCAGTCGCACCGCGACAACAACATGTACCTGTTTTGCCTGATGGTGCAGGGCTACCCCGACCGCTATCCCTACGAAGGCTTCAATAACTTTTTCGCTACCCTGGCTAACCCCGTCCCTAGGGCCATCTGGCCGGGCAAACCCGTGCTTAACGGTGCCAACGACATCTCGCACCAGGCCCAGTTCGTGCTCGACGGGCCACTCCTGATGGGTACTACCAGCCTTACCTACTCGGTGGTGGGCGAGGCCTACCAGGCGGGCGGCATGTGGGCCATGCTGGTGTATGGCGCGGTGTACGGCGTGTTCATGCTCGTCTTCGATGGGCTGGTGTACTACGCCAGCCAACGGCAGGCACTCTCGGTAGGCGTGCTGGGCGTTAGCGTATTCCTGTCATTCTGGGGCTACCGTTCCTTCTTCGGGCTGGTCACCTTCATTTATCCGCTGCTCTTGCTCCTGCTGGTGCTCTACGCCTGCAAGGCCCTGAAACTTGTGTAACTACTTCTGCTCGTGGCCATCAAGATTACCTACCAGGGGCCTAACCGCTCCAGCAACTACGCCTACGCCGGCGCCCTGCACCACGCGGGGGCGCTGCACGCCTTTGTGTCGGGCTTTAGTCGCCTCAGCCCGAGGGCCAATTTGCTGGATGTAGGCGCCAAGCTCAAGCGGCACGACTTCTGGCAGACGCTGTACGTGGGTAGTCTTAAGCTGCCGCTGCTCCGCGCCGTTTCGACGTGGCTGAACCGGCGCTCGGGCCGGCGGCTCGACGCGGCCTCATACCAGTGGGCCCGCGAATCGGACGCGTTTATTTTTTACCGCACGCAGGGGCTGCGCACCTCGCGCCGCTTGCACCGGCAGGGCGCGCCCACGCTCTGCATCTTAGAGGAGGTAAATAGCCACATCGAGTACGCCCGCGAGATTCTGTACCGCGAGTACCAGCGCCTAGGCCTCACCCACCCCTTCGAGGAGGAGCCCGACCACAAACTGCGCCTGCAAGCCTACGAGGAAGCAGATTACATCCTGTGCCCCTCCGACTTCGTGGTCAACTCCTTTCTGGAGAAAGGCTTCGCGCCTGAGCAACTCATTAAGGTAAACTTCGGCTTCCCATCCCAGGAAACGGGCACTGCCGAAGCTAAGCCCGCGGGAGTATTTCGGGTGCTTTACGTGGGTCAGCTCAACTACCGCAAGGGCCTGCACTATGCCGTAGAAGCATTTCGGCAACTACAGCACCCGCGCAAGGAGTTTGTGATAGTAGGCCCCGAAACCCCCGTCACCGGCCTCGAAAAAACGGATATTCCACCGGGCGTTACGTTCACCGGCGCGCTCAAAGGCGAGGAGCTGAAGGCGCAGTACCGGGCCGCCAGTTGCTTTGTGCTGCCTAGCCTGGAAGAAGGCTTGGCCCTAGTGCAAAGCGAGGCTCTAGCCTTCGGCCTGCCCCTGCTCACCACCACCAATACCGGGGGCGCCGACCTCATCACCGACGGTCAGGAAGGCTTTATTGTGCCGCCCGCTGATGCCGAGGCCCTGCGCGAAAAGCTGCAGCTACTAGCCGACGACCCAGACCGGCTAAGCCAGATGGCCGCCGCTGCCGCCCGCACCGCCCGCACCTTCGACACCTGGGACGTGGCCGGGCAGCGCCTGGTAGAGGAGGTAGCCGCCCGCGTGGCCGCCCGCGCCGCTACTTCCCGGCTCCACCCTAGCCCCCTCGCTACCGCATGAGCCTGCCTACCAAGAAAATCCTGCTACTGTGGTCGCCGCTGGCCGACTACTCGGTGGCCTGCCTGCGCGAGTTAGCCCGGCGGCCCGGCGTGGAGCTGTACCTGGTGTACCACCCCGGCGACCCCAACGCACCCTATACCGACCTAGACGTGTCGTTTTGCCGCGAGGCCATTCCGTATTCGCAGCTCTCGCCCGCCCAGCTCGAGCAATTTTGCTACGGCTTACAGCCCGACACGGTCTTTATGGCCTCCTGGAACTACCGGCTGTACCGGAAGATAACCCGCCGCCTGCGCCGCCAGGGCAGCTACGTGGTTTCCACCTTCGACCGGCAGTGGCTGGGCACGCCTAAGCAGTGGCTAGGGGTACTTACGTCGGCCATCTACCTCAAGCCCAGCATCGACAACTTCTTCGTGGCGGGCGACCGGCAGGCTGCCTTTGCCCGCAAGCTCGGCTACGGCAACCCCTATCAAGGCTATTACTGCGCCAATACCGACCGCTTCGGTGAGCTGGCCCCCAGCAGCCCGCGCAACTTCGTGTTCGTGGGCCGGCTGGTGGAGGACAAGGGCGTGGAAACGCTGCTGCGCGCCTACGCCCGCTACCGCGCCACTGCCACCGAGCCCTGGGGCTTGCTGCTCTGTGGCAAGGGCCACCTCGAAAGCCGCTGCCAGGGTCAGCCGGGCGTGCAAGTCCTAGGGTTTGCGCAGCCCACCGAGCTACCTACCCGCCTGGCCCAGGCCAGCTGCCTGGTGCTGCCTAGCGTGTTTGAGCCCTGGGGGCTGGTAGTGCACGAGGCCGCGGCGGCGGGTCTGGCCATCATTGCTTCGCACGCGGTTGGGGCGGCTACCTATTTCGTGCGCGACGGCCAAAACGGCTATATCATCCAGCCCGACGAGGACTCGCTGGCCCGCGCTCTGCGCCTAGTGGCCGAAGCCGACACGCCCCGCCTGACGGCGATGCGCCAAACCAGCCATGACCTGGCCGCCCTCTGGACGGTGGATAAATGGGCTGACTACGTGCATGATACCATCTGCGAAGTCAAAAACCAGGTTCGCCAGCTAACCCACGCTTAGTACCCCTAGGGCCTGCGCCGCCAACAGCCCTTTTCCGCATTCACTCCATGCACAACCAGGACACGTTTACCGGACCGTCTTTTTCGCTGCGCAACCGCCTGGCCCGGGTGGCGTGGGGCGTAGTGGCGGGCACCGTGTTCCGGCTGTCGCCCAAGCCAGTACATGAGTGGCGCTCGTTTCTGCTGCGCTGCTTCGGGGCCAAGGTGGGGCGCGGGGTGCACGTGTATCCTGGCGTGAAAATTTGGGCGCCTTGGAATCTAGAATTGGCCGACGAATGCGGCATTGCCAACGGGGCCACCCTGTACTCGCAGGGTAAGATTACGGTGGGGCGCCGGGCGGTTATCTCGCAGGGAGCCCACCTCGTTACGGGTACCCATGACTACACGCAGGCAGGTTTTCCGTTGGTTACCAGCCCCATCCACATTGGCGAACACGCCTGGGTAGCCGCCGAGGCCTTTATCCATCCAGGCGTGACGGTGCACGAGGGATGCGTGATTGGCGCGCGCTCGGTGGTGACGCGCGACATGCCGGCCTGGACGGTGTGCGCTGGCCACCCTTGCAAGCAGCTCAAGCCCCGGCCACCCCTGTAACGGCCCCCCTTCGCGCCGCCCCGAAAACCAGTTACCAGTATGATTTCTGTACTTATCCTCACCAAAAACGAAGAGCAAGACCTGCCCGCCTGCCTGGCCTCGGTAGCCTGGTGCAACGACGTGCACGTGCTCGACTCGTTCAGCCAGGACCGGACGGTAGAGGTGGCCACGGCGGCCGGTGCTACCGTTACGCAGCGGCGCTTCGATGGCTATGCCTCGCAGCGCAACGCCGGCCTGCACGAGCTACCCTACCGGCACAAATGGCTGCTGATTCTGGATGCCGACGAGCAAATACCAGCCGATACGGCGGTGGCGCTCCAAGCTGCAGCGGCGACGGCGACGGCCGAGGTAGCGGGCTTCCGGCTGCGCCGCCGCGACTACCTGCATGGCCAGTGGTTGCGCCACGCCCAAATCTCGCCTTTCTTCATCCGGCTGGTGCGGCCCAGCCGCGCCCGCTACCATCGTGAAATCAACGAGGTACTGGAAGTCGATGGCCAGGTGCAGGATTTAACGCTGTGCTTCAATCATTTTCCCTTCTCCAAAGGCATCAGCTACTGGCTTAGCAAGCACAACCAGTACTCCTCGATGGAGGCCGAGCGCTGGCTGCAGGAGCACCAGCAGCAGCTTGGCTTCTCGCTACGCACGGCGCTCTTTGGCAAGGACTTCACGCAGCGGCGTTACCACCAGAAGGGCCTGTTCTATAAGCTGCCAGCCCGACCCTTGGTCAAATGGCTATACATGGTGTTTGGCCGGCGCGCCTTCCTCGACGGTAGCGCGGGCTTGCTTTACGCCACGCTCCAGGCCATCTACGAATACTTCATCGTGCTCAAAACCAAAGAGCTACTGCGCGAACAGCCGCAGCCGCGCGTGCTGGCCTAGGGTCTGCACCTTCCTTTTGCCTGCTCTCGCCCCGCATGAACTCATCGGTTAAAAACATTTTTAAAGCTTCTGGCGCAGCTTCGTTAGGCCAGGTGCTGAACGTGCTGAACCAGCTGGCCCTGGTGCCACTCTATATGAAGATATGGGGGCCGCAGCTCTATGGTGAGTGGCTGATACTCAGCGCCGCTCCTTCGGTTATCGCCATGGCCGGCGACCTGGGCTTCGGCACGGTGGCAGCCAATGAGATGAACATCGCCGTGGCCCGCGACGACCGGCCCTTCGCGCTGCAGGTTTTTCAAAATAACTGGCTGGTCATTAGCGCGTTCTCGCTGCTATTTTTTGGATTAGCGGCCCTAGGGCTACCTTTCCTCTCGGTAGAGGGCAGCCTCAATATTCATCATATCGCTCCGCACGACGCCCGGCTGATGATTGCGCTATTCCTAGCCAATATTCTGCTGGTGCAGCAATACAGCCTGATGCTGGCCGCTCTGCGCTGCGATGGCAACTATGTATTAGGTCTAACATTCAACAACATAAGCAAGATACTGGAGCTAAGTTTGCTGGCAACGCTGCTCGCTGTGTTTCACGCGCCGCCCTTAATCATCGCTGCCACGTCCGTTTCGGTCACTACGCTGATGCTGGTAGTAAACCGGGTGCTCGTACTGCGCAAAAGTCCCTGGATTCGCTACGGCTTCCGCCTGTTTTCGCCGGCTATTATCCGGGCCCAGACGCCCATCGCGCTGTCGTTTCTGTCGTTTTCTATCACGCAGGCCATGTCCATTCAGGGCGCCGTGATGCTGGTGGGCTTCCTGATGGGGCCGGCCGCTGTGGTGGTGCTATCTACTACCCGCACCTTTATGAACGTTATTAAGCAAGTGGCGGCAGTGGTGAATACTTCCATCTGGCCCGAACTCACTACCGCTTACGGGCAGGGCAACATCGAGAAATTTCAGCTGCTCTTTACGCGGGCGCTCCAAGCTATTCTGCTGCTGGTAGTGGGCTTCAACCTCGCCATGTGGGTTGTGGGCAAGCCGCTGTACCTCTTCTGGACTAAGCACAAGCTAGCAGTTGACAGCTCATTTTTCTATACCTACGCCCTCATTACGTCGCTCAATGCCCTCTGGACGCTCTTCGGTGTAGTGCAGGGCGCCACCAACCAAACCAAGCGCTACGCCCTCTACCACATGTGCAGCATTGCCATCATGCTGCTCGGCATTCTAGCCCTGAGCAAGCCGCTAGGGATGCCCGGCGTGCTGCTGGCCATTGGGTGCGCCGAGCTATTCATGCTGGTTTTCGTGGTGAAAAATGCCCTAAGCATCTTACAAATCAAGTCGTTTGCTACTTTCTGGGCCGATTTCACCCGGCTGCCACAGCGCAGCATGGCCTTAAAATAGCGACTCAGTTATTCGGTTTTCGTCAGCTTATAGAGTGTGCGCTGGCCGGCGCGCATCAGTTCTAGCATGTAGAAACCGGCTGCCAGGTCGCGCACGTCGAGCACAGTATTGCGCACAAACTGGCCGGTGCGCACCATCGCGGCGGTGGGGCTAAGCAGGCGGTAAGTCACCGGGTCGCTAGATGGCATACTCACTGTCAGCAGCTGGTGCATGGGGTTTGGAAATACTTCCTCCAGATTAGTTTGCTGACTGACAGTGGTAACCAATAACCTGTTTATTAGCACGTCTACCTCGCTCGAAAGAGCACTAAACCCCGACGAGCTAGTGGCTTTGGCCGTAAGCTTATGGGCGCCCACGGCCGGCTGTTTCCAGGCCACGCGGTAGGGTGCGGCGCTGGCTTCGCCAATCTTAACGGCGTCCACAAAAAACTCCACCTTGCTGATTACGTCGTTCAGCACACTCGCCTCGGCCACAATATCGAGGCTGGCGACGCCCGTGAACCGGCTCCCCGCGCCCGGCGTCGTGATACCCACCGTTGGCGGCGGAGTAGCAGCAATAGTGAGCACCACCGTGTACTGCGTAGTGCGCCCGCCCGCCACTACGGTGATGGTAGCCGTGTGGCGGCCGGCTCCTAGGCCTGCTGTAGCAGCATTGAGCACCAGCGTAGTGCTAGAATTTTCGTTGGGCAGCGCCCCCTTGGCAACGGGCAAGGTGAGCCAGGCGGCATCGCTGCTGGCCGACCAGTCGAGCGACTGGCCGCCGGCGTTCCAGAGCGTGAGGCGGCCGGCTACGGTGGCCGGGCGGGTAGTGCCCGCCAGTTCAACTACGTGGTAAGGTGCTTCGAGCCGGCCGGGATTAGGTGTGCCGGCATAAAGCTGCGCGTAGCTGTGAAAGGTATTCTCGCGCGCTACCGACCCTAGGGTCGTGCGCAGGCCGTAGGTGCCAGCCGCCGTAGCAGTAGCAAAAGCGTTTTTGTAAAAAAACTGATTATCAATACCCTGGCCAGTGGCCGGATAGCCACCGGGCAGCCCCAGGTCGCCCCCGGTCGAGTAGCCGTTCAGCGCGCTTTGCAGGGAGTTGTGCTCGTAGAGGAAGTAGCTGAGCACCACTTTGCCGCCAGCTTCGGGCAGCGTATTCACCACTGCCGACTGCAGCGCATTCACTACCTGGTTGCCGCGGTAGGTAGTGCCGAAGAGGGCCAGGTCTTTAGGGTGCGGCATATACACGCTGTTAAGAATGCCCCAGCGGCAATCCACCAGCTTGTTATTTGCGAATAGCCCGAAGTAGTTAGCGTCTAGCTCCACCTGGTTTTGGGTAGCCCAGTTGGCAATGCCCACTCGCGCCTGCGCCACCGTGTTGCCCGCCGCAATGAAGTTGCTGGTGGCGCCATACGGCTCGATGCCCGACGAGGCATTGTGCAACAAGCTGGTTACGGCGTACTGCTTGCCATCCAAGTAGTTGTCGTATACCACCGCCCGGTCGTTGCTATTCGCCAGCGAGATAACGCTGGTGTTATCAGGCGCTAGGGTCCAGGGCTCATCGAGGGTGATAGTAGCGCCGTTGTAGGCCGTAATGCGGCGGGCCTGCCCCAGGCCGGTGCCCTTGGTAATGAGGGCGTAGTGCACGTTGTCGAACTTCGACGACCAGCCCCCTAGGGTAGCCGTGGTGGCGGTAGCCGCCGTCACGGGGCTGGCCCAGTCGGTGGTGTAGCCCTCCCACATCAGTTGTTCGCCCGAGTTTTGGTCGGCCCCCACTGGGCGCACGGCCAAGTCAATGGTGCGGTTGCTGCCGATGTAGGTGCAGCGGCTGCTGCCGAAGTTGCCGCGCCCGGCGTAGAAGCGGCCCTTCCCCCACCCCGCCCCATCGGCCGGGTTTGAGTTGTCGTAGTCTTGGCAGGTCGAGTTAGTAACGCTGATGCAGCTGCCGCCCCACGAGTCCAGGGCCATTTCGGCGTCGTTGGTGAGCTTGAACTTGCAGCCGTTGATGAACAGCTGCGAGCAGTGCCCTAGGAAGGACGTTTTGCCAATCATTTCACAGCCCGTGATGTACACGCCGTAGGCGTTATCCAGTTGCAGCACGTTGTAACCCTGGAAGGAGAACAGCACATTAGTCAGCCTAACCTCCTTACTACCGCGCAAAAAAATGGGCTCGGGCTGCGTGCCCTTGTAGTTTTTATTGCCTAGGAACGCCATATCGCGCATTTCCAGGTTTTCGACGCTGCCTTGCACTAGCGCTTCAGCGCTGCTCGAGAAGTTACTGGCGCACTTAATGATGGAAGTGCTTTTGCCGTCGCCCTTCCAGCGAGTGTTAGCACTGGGCCACAGCGTATTACTAACAGCATATGTGCCCGCCGGAAAGTAGACCGTGCTCCCCGGCGCTTGCTTGGCCGCGGCCAGTGCCTTGGTAATCGCCGGGGTATCGTCGGATACCCCGTTGCCGGTGGCCCCGTAGGTTTTCACGTTGATAAGCTGACTTGTCCACTGCGGGCCGCTGGTTACGGTCAGCTTAAGGGGGCCGCTCCAGCCGTACTGCTGGCCGTGGCCATTGTGAGCCCACACTTCGTAGTCGCCATCGGCCAGGTTAGCGGGCAGCACAAAATCGACTTTATAGGGATTTACTCGCCGCACGGTGGCCCATTGCCCTGCCCCGCCGCTCGGCTTGATGAGCACGTAGGCGGCTAGGGTATCGTTGTGGTGCGCCAAGTTGCGGCCGAAAACCGACACCGTGGCGCCGCGCGTGGCCTTTTCGGGCCCGACCCACCACGCCTCGGTGCGGTTGAGGGCCATGGGGGCGCCGTAGCCATCGGCATTGCCAGGCCATACCAGGTACATTCCCCACTGGGCCACGCTTTGGGGCATGGTCAGCACCGCCTTGTTATCATCCAGGCGCTGCAGGCTTACTTCTTTTGTCGTCGCGCTTCCGTCGGATAGTACAAAGCGCGTGTCCTTGCCCTGGCCCTGCCCGGTATAGTTTGATAGCCGACTGCCCGTGAGCAGCACCGACTCGTCGGGGCCAGCGGTGCGCGTCCACTCGGCGCAGGCGGGAGCGGTGCCGGTTGGCGTACCGCCCATAACAGGGGCAAAGGGGTCGCCAGGGGCAGCCGGGGCTGGCGAAGGCATTGCGTAATTAGTGAAGGCCGGATAAATGCTTTGCCCAGCTAGTGGCGGCGCACAGCCAGGGCACCACATCGCTGCAGTAAGGCTCATCAAGGCCAAACTCACCTGCAGCAATTGCCGACCCTTATTGGCCCTTATTTCTCGCTTATTGCTTACGTCCTCTGTAAAATTAAATATCCAACGCATAACGACAAGTCACAAAATAGGAATAAACCGACTTTGCAAACTTATCTACCAGCGCGTTATATAATTAAGCTTTTACGTTATGATTCAATAATTTTTATTTAAAAAGAATTTAATTTATATCTTTTATCAGCAGAATAGCTTTTACGAACTTAATAAACTAATCAACATGCTAACAGCAAGTATTACTTATCTAAGCATCACTTGAAATATGAGTATTCGTACTTATTCAAAATATACAAGTTCATTTCTCATCATTTATTGCCCGCCGGGTTGCTACAGCGTGTGCACAAAGCTTGGTCGCGCGCCCTTGCCTAGCACCCAGCGGTAAAGCCCTAGGGTATCGGCCGCCACTTTTGCCCAGGTGAAGCGCTCACGTACTAGCTCGTAGCCACGCTGGCCTACTTGCTGCCGCTTGGCTGCGGGCAGGGCGAACAGTTGCTTCAGGCTGGCCGCAATGCTGTCGGGAGTCGGCGCAACGGGCAGCGCCGCCCCGCTAGTAAATCCTTCGGGCAGGTTGCAAAACTCACTCATTACCACCGGCAAGCCGTATGACCAAGCCTCCAGCACTGCCATAGGCAGCCCTTCGCTGAACGAAGGCAGCACAAAGGCTTGGGCCGCGCGGTAGCAGGTTGCCTTGCGTTCGCCAAACTGCCCCCCGATGAACTGTACCGTGTCGGCCACTCCCAGGCGCTGGGCCTGGGCGCGTAGTGCCGCGCCATAAGCGGCATCTTTGGGCGGGCCAGCTACTACCAACTGCCAGTTGTGGCGCTTGGGTTGGGTTAGCGCCCAGCCGTCCAGCAGTTCGTCCAGACCTTTCTTGGGATGTACTCGGCTCAGAAACAGCAGCGTGTTACGGTCCTCCGAGTTAGCCCAGGGCGGCACTGCCGGGCCCTGAGCAGGAGCGGGCAAGTCTACGCCATTCGGCATAACAGCTACTGGATTACGCGCTCCAAAGCTTCTAATAGCCTCGTGTTCGGATGTATTTAGCGCGTGCAAACAAGCTGCCTGCCGGAGGTGGCGGCGCTCGTAGAGGGCTAGGGCCAGTTGTTTCTTGAGGTCTTTGCCCAGCGACTGCCGCAACTGCCACGGGTCGAGCATGCCGTGGGGCGACACGAGGTAGGGCGTCTGCGTGCGCGCGCAGTAGCGACTGTTCACGGCCGAGAAGTACATCCAAATGCCTTGGGTGTGCACCACCTCGGGCTGGATGGCCCGCAGTTGCTGCGGTAAGTCCGCTGAGTAAGCTAGGTTGCGCGGGCCTTTAATAGCGTAGGTATGCAACGGCAGCGGAGCGTAGCTGGCGCGGTCGGCGGCCGAGTGCTCGTCATCGTGTAGCAGGTAGTGCACATCGGTTCCCTGCACGTGCAATTGGTGGCCCAGCGCCTGCATGGTATGAAAAATTCCGCCCGCATTTCGCGAGTTAGAGCTGCCGAGCAGTAAAGCCTTCATAATTTTACAAACCTGAACAATGCCACCAAGTTACTAGCCAATCTATCAATTACTAGCCAGGCCCTGCTGCCGAGGCTTGCAGGGTTAGCGCATGAGCAAACGAATCCTCCTCCTAGGGTACAATTTTTACCCTGAGCCCACGGGCATTGGCAAGTACAGCGGCGAGATGATGCAGTGGCTGGCCCGCCACGGCTACGACTGCCAGGTGCTCACTACTTATCCCTATTACCCCTACTGGCAGGTGCAAGCCCCTTACGACGCCCACCGCTTCCGCTTCCGCACCGAGGCACTGGCGCTGGGGGGCGGGCCAGCCATGCAGGTGCACCGCGTGCCCATGTATGTGCCGAGCAAGCCGTCGGGCCTTAAGCGCATACTGCTCGATATATCGTTTTCGGTAACTGCCCTGGGCAAGCTGCTGCACTTGCTGGCCGGCCCGCGCTTCGACTACGTGCTGGTAGTGGCTCCCTCGTTTCAGTTCGGGCTGCTCGGCATGCTGGCCAAGCGCTGGTGGGGCGCCCGGTTTATTTACCACGTGCAAGATATGCAGATTGAGGCCGCCCGCGACTTGGGCCTGCTGAAATCGCCTAGGGCCCTAACGACGCTGTTCAGGCTCGAAAAGCATATTTTCGACCACGCCGACGTGGTGAGCAGCATCTCCGATGGCATGGTACGCCGCATTGCGCATAAGGCTGGCAAGCCGGTGGCTTTCTTTCCCAACTGGGCTGATACGACGCTCATCCACCCGTTGCAAAACAAGGGCGAACTAAAAGCCAGCTTCAACTTTGAGCCTGGCGACTACCTAGCCCTCTACTCGGGCGCCATTGGCGAAAAGCAGGGGCTGGAAGCTGTGCTGCACGCGGCGCAGGAATTTGCAGCGTATCCTAGGGTCAAGTTTGTCATCTGCGGCTCGGGGCCTTACGAGCAAACGCTGCGCGGCCTCGCCACTCAGATGGGCCTCGCCAACGTCCACTTTCTCCCCCTGCAGCCAGTCGAGCGCTTGAACGCCCTGCTCAATGCCGCTGACGTACACCTTGTCATTCAAAAAGCCAATGCTAGCGACTTGGTTATGCCCTCCAAGCTCACCAATATTCTAGCAGTAGGCGGCCTCGTCATCATCACGGCCAACCCTGAGTCGAGCCTTTACGAGCTGGCCCAGCAGCACCGCTTAGGTCTAGTAGTACCAGCCGAAAACCAACCAGCCCTGAACGCTGCCTTGCACGAGGCCCTAGGCGGAGACAGCACCGCCGAACTGCAAGCCAACGCACGCGCCTACGCCGAGCGTTACCTAGCCGTCGACAACGTTATGCAAGCCTTCGTAGGCCAAGTACTGCATACGCCGGTACTGGCCTAGGGCCCCCTTCTAGTACTAAGTAGTTGTACCTAAAAAAGGGGGTGACGCAAAATTCGCGCCACCCCCTTTTTGCCCTACGCCCGCCCCAGGAGCAACTAGAATACGTGGTCTTCGACTACTATTACTTGCTTGACTGTAAGCCAGATAATTTTTATATCAAGCCAAAAAGTCCAGCTGTGCAAGTAGTTGATATCTGCCTCTACGCGCTTGGCCATCGCCTCTACGGTGCGCGTTTCGCCCCGGTACCCCAATACCTGAGCTAGGCCAGTGATACCAGGCATAATGAGTTGCCGGTCCATGAAGTTATCAATTAGCAGCGCGTATTCCTCCGTGTGCGCTAGCATGTGGGGCCTAGGGCCCACAATTGACATCTCGCCGCGCAGCACGTTAAAAAACTGCGGCAGCTCGTCGAGGCTGGTCTTGCGTAGGTAAGCTCCAACTACTGTAATACGGGCATCATTCCGCCGGGCCTGCATAGCATCGGCCTGCGTATTAGGCCGCATGCTTCTGAACTTGAGGCAATAAAAAGGCTTGCCATCTTTACCAGTGCGTAACTGACGAAAAAAAACGGGACCTTTACTTTCCAGCCTAATGAATAGCGCAATTAAAGGTACCAGCCAGATTAGTAGACAGCAGATAACGAGTAGTGAAAAAACAATATCGAAAAACCGCTTTCGCAAATGGGTGCGGCTACACGTATGGTTTTTAACTACGTCTACAGTTTGGGTAAGAAAGCTGTTTTCTGAAGGTAAGGGCAGGGCGTCCGGCATGGATAGCATGACTACTAGCAGAGCGGCGTGAAGACAAAATAGTACTAGTTAAGCAACTATTATAATTTACAATTATTTAAATGCGTATTAAAATCACTACACTCCTAACAAAGTACAGCTTACCATATGATTATTACTAGGCAGGCGCAGCAATACACGGTCATGCTCCTACTAAAAGTGTTTTGAGTTATATCAGCAGAAGGTATACTATATGCGCTTTAGTAGCGAAACCTTTCAGGCAACTTATAGTATAAAATGCTCGATTTTCATTATTCGATACTAAGCGCTATCCGATTTATGTTTTTTCACTATAATAATTTAAAATTCCGCTAAAGCAACGCGTTCTTACTACCGTAAATACGTAGCAAATATACAGGCAATTACTCGGGACAGCACAACCGTATAACTAGTAATATTGCCTATTCACAGAGAAATAGCCATTATTTTATCAATATCTTATAATAAATTAATTCATATACTCACATACTTTTATTTAACTTAAATAAAAGTATTATTAATAAACTTCAATTACTAATACCACTTGCCCTTATCCTGTACTACTTATTTAATCATAAGTTTAATTTTAAATTAATTAATGTATAGCAAAGAGCCATTAGTAGCAGCTAATTAATTCATACTTATCCTCAGGATATTGCTAGAATTGGCACTATTAGCGAGTGGCAACCTACCTTTGCTGTTATGGAGTATCAGCTTGCTAAGCTTGCCGTGGTCGATATCGGCTCCAATGCCGTGCGCTGCCAGATATCGGCAGTGCTTTTTTTTGAGGGACGTTACCGGTTAAAACGCATTGAGTATGTGCGTTATCCGATGCGGTTGGGTGAGGATGTATTTGCTACTGGTGAAATCAGCCCCCGCAAAGCCGATAAGTTTGTGAAGTTCCTGCACTCACTGAAGCTGCTGATGGAGGTACATGAGGTTGGTCACCACCTCATCTGCGCTACCTCGGCCATGCGCACGGCCACCAACGGCGCCGCCCTTGCGGAGCGGGTACGCCAAGAGCTAGGCCTAGACATTCAAGTGATTGATGGGCAAGCCGAAGCCGCTTACATCAACCGGGTGATTGAGCACCTGCTCGAAGACAACCGCCACTACCTGCACATTGACGTGGGCGGCGGCAGCACCGAGTTCAATATTTACCACGACCGTCGCAAGGTTGCCGCGCAGTCGTTCGAGATTGGCTCCATTCGCCGGATGCAGCAGGAGGAAAAGGGCCTGACTGTGGAAGAAATGAATGGCCTGTGGCAGCGCATGGAAGAATGGGTGCGCATCAACGCCCGCCGCTACCACGTCACGCGCGCCATTGGCACGGGCGGCAACATTGGGAAGCTATTCAGCATGTCGGGCATCCTACCGGGCCGGGCAATCACCCGGCGTCGGGTGCAAGCGCTCCTGACGCAGCTTAGCAGCCTCACCATGAGCGAGCGCGTAAATGTGGCTATGCTCAACCCCGACCGGGCCGATGTGATTGTGCCCGCTGGCCACATCTACCTGGCCGCCATGAATTGGGCTGGCATCAAGAGCATGCTTGTACCCGACATTGGACTGAAGGATGGCATGATGCAGGCGCTATTCGAGCAATTCTTCGATGAGTTCAGCCCTACTCACCTAGCCAAGAAGCCCGTGGCTGATGTAGAGAACCGGCCTGAAATGTGACCGCAGATTTAACTGATTTAATGGATTGCACAGAAGCCCTGCCGTTAATGAGCTGAGCGTGTCTGTGCAATCCGTTAAATCAGTTAAATCTGCGGTCTGCGATTCTAGGCCGTTTCGTCGACTACGGTTGCGGCCATGTCAGCTTCGTTCTCTAGTTCGTCTTCCAGTAGCGCATCTCCCTGCCCAAAGTCGTTGGCGCCCTCCTCTATGGCGGTAGCCAGGCTGGGGGCCACCACCTCATCAGCTAGTTGGCGGCGCTGGGCTTGCTGGGCGTATAGGAGGGCTAGGAGGCCCTCGGGGGTAGCTTGGGAGATGGCTGCTTCATCGGGGCGGCGGTAGAAGTCGCGGTGAATATTGACGACGGTTTCGCCGGGGGCGGGCTGCTGCCGGATGTACGCCCCGTCCTCTCGCATCACGTAGCTATTTTGATTATCAAGCAGGTTCAGTTGCAAGATGTGAATAGCTTCCTGGCGCAGCTGCGGGTTTGCGATGAGGAAGATGGCCTCGATGCGGCGGTCGAAGGAGCGCACCATGGCATCGGCCGAGCCGGCGAATAGCTTGGCCTCGCCGCCGTGGTGGAAGTAGAACAGGCGGGCGTGCTCCAGGTATTCGCCCACGATGCTGCGCACCTCAATGTTCTCGCTGAGGCCCGCCCGGCCGGGACGCAGGCAGCAAATGCCCCGCACGATGAACCGAATGGGCACGCCGGCTTTGCTCGCCTTATAGAACTCCTCAATCAGTTCTTTGTCTTCCAAAGAGTTCATCTTCATCACGATGCCGCTGGGCAAGCCTTTCTTCGCATTCTTGGTTTCTTCGCGCACCAAGTGAATGAGCTGCTGGCGCATGTCTTTGGGCGCCGTGATGAGGTACTCGTAGTCGTCGGGCTGCGAGTGGCCGGTTATCACGTTAAAGAATTCCGACACGTCGTGGCCGTAGGTGTCGTTGGTGGTAAGCAGGCTGAGGTCGGTGTAGAGGCGCGAAGTTTGCTCGTTGTAGTTGCCCGAGCCGATGTGCACTTAGCGCGTCACCTTCTCCGCTTCCTTACGAATAATCATCAGCATCTTGGTGTGGGTCTTGTACTTACCCACGCCGTAGATAACGAAGCAACCGGCTTTTTCGAGCCTAGCCCCCTCGCGGATGTTGCGCTCTTCGTCGAAGCGCGCCTTCACCTCAAACAGCACCGATACGTGCTTGCCGTTCTCGGCGGCCTTGAGCAGGGCCGCGGTTACGCGCGAGTCTTCGGCCAAGCGGTAGATGGTTTGCTTAATGCCCAGCACCTGCGGGTCTTCGGCGGCGCGCTCCAGCAGGCGCACCACCGGCTCAATGCTATTGTAGGGGTGGTGCAGCAGCACGTCGTGGTGCTTGAGATACTCGAAGAGGTTATCGTCGGCGCCCTCCGGCAGGCTGAGGGGCGGCACGGCGCTGGGTAGCTTGGACCCTTTGCCGCGGAAGCTGGGGTAGCGCAGTATCTGGTTAAGACCTTTTAAATCAAGCAGTCCCGGAATAACGAAAATATTGCCATTGTCGATGTTCCAGCGCTCGCGCAGGATATTCATCAGGTAGGCTGAGGCGTCGGGCTCGACCTCGATGCGCACCACGCGGCCACGTTTCCGGGTTTTGAGGCCCGCTTGGATTTCCTTAATGAAATTGGTATCAATATCTTCCGACTCTTCCAGCGTGAAGTCACCGTTGCGCGTAATGCGCAGCAGGTCGGCCGATACGATATCGACGTTGCGGAAGAGCTTGGGCAGGTTGGCCCGCACGATTTCCTCAATGGGCACAAATACCACCCGGTCTTTGCGGGTGATTTCGAAAAAGCGCGCCAGGTTTTGCGGAATCTGCACGAAGGTGAGACGCTCCTGGCCTTTCTCCACGTCGGGCGCCGGTGCGGCCCCTAGGGGCGTGCCGCCCGGCTCGCTCTGCGGCACGCCGCGCGTCACGACGCCGAAGGTGAGCACCTGGTTCATGATGAGCGGGAAGCCGTGGTACGAGTCGTACACCATCGGCGTGAGCAGCGGAAACACGGTGTTTTTGAAGTAGCCTTCCACCTTCTTCAGCTCCACTTCCGTCAGCTCGGTCATGCGCCGGATGCTGAATCCCTGCTTCTCGAACTGCGGCTTCAGCTCGTTTAAGTACGTCAGCGACTGATCGTTGACAAAGCGGTGGGCGAAGTCGAGCAGCTTGCGCCGAAAGGGCAGCTCGCGCAGGCCCGAGTAATCGACGCGCTCCTTGCCGTAGTCGAGGTAATTGTAGAGCGAGCCGACGCGAATCATGAAAAACTCGTCGAGGTTAGACGAGGTGATGCTCAGGAAGCGCAGGCGGTCGAAGAGCGAGCGGCTGGTATCGCGGGCTTGGTCGAGTACCCGGTAGTTAAAGCGCAGCCAGCTCAAATCACGGCTGATAAACTTGCTCTTGCGGATAAGGTCGGCAGATTTAAATAATTTCATAGCGCACGGATTTAACGGATTTAACGAACTACGCGAAGGCAACGCCGGCCGCTGCCCTAGGGGCGCCGGGGCCGTAGCGCAGCCGCGTAGCTGGGCCCTCGCTAAGGGGTACGCTACAAAATAACGGCCAGGGCCGGCAGTTGTGGCGCGGGGCCCGTATTACTTTTTAGCGCGCGGTGAGCTTTCCGCGAAGTAAGCCGCGTACTGCCCGGGCATTGCGGCGAGGGGGCGAATCTGGATATCCTTGTAGAAGACCTCGGCGGCCTCGCTTTGCAGCTGGATGCGGCCGTGGGTAAGGGGGTGGCGCTGGCCACCTTGCATATAGCCCGAGTTGCTGAGGGCCAGCACCACGTGGCCGTTTACCAAGTGAATGCTCTGGCCGTTGACGTGCACCAGTTCCAGCTCGGTCCAGCCGTCGGGGGCGGGTGCGTAGCCGGCGGCGGCCTGGCACCAGTAGGGGCCGCCGTTGCCCATGGCTACGGGCGCGGCCCTAGGGGCGTAGCGCAGGGTATCGCCGTGGGGGCGGGTGGCCCGAATATCAGCCACCGAGCCACTGATGCACCAGTAGTCGCCCATGGCGTTGCCCTTCTCTACTTCCGACACCTGAAACTCCTGGGCCAGCATCCAGCTGTGCCAGTAATCGACGCCGGCCTCGCCCTGGCTGTTGTAAAGCACGCCGCTGTCGCGGGGCTCGTTCAGGCGCGGCACCCACTTTTTGGTACCCCACTTCACCTTCAGCTTCAGGTCGTAGTTGCTGAAATCCTGCTTGGTGAATACGCAGCCGTAGATTTCGCCGCTGATGCGCAGCACCGGCTCGCCTTGCTGCATGGTGACCGAGAACACGCCGGCCTCGTTCTTGTCATAGCCAATGGGCGGCACGGGCTGGCCCTGCGCGTCGGTGGGCACCTGGCCCTTGTAGCCATCCTGGTGGCGGTAGCTCTGGTAGATGCGCCACTGGCTGAGGTCTTTATCGAGCAGCTTGGTCCAGCCGGGGGCGGGCTTGGCGGCGGGCAGCGTGGCCAGCAGCGGCAAGCCAATGAGTAGGGAGAGAGCTTTTTTCACGAGGGTGGGGCTAGGCGGTAGCTTTGCCTGCGCAACAGGCGGGCAGGCAAAGCTACCGCCTAGCCCCCCTCCTACCCCACGTGCTCAAACACGTCAGTCCACTGCAGTTGCAGCTCGGGCAGCGTATGGCTCGGGATGAGGCCGGGCTCGTAGAAGTCGCCGCGGGGCTGGTACTGCTCATCTTCGAGTACGTACACCGATACGGTTTGCTCGCCGGGCAGCACTATCCAGTACTCGCCCACCCCATTTTCGGCGTAGAGGTCGAACTTAGTGCGGGTATCGTGGGTAGCCGTGCCCGGCGCCACGATTTCGATAATCCAGTCGGGTGCCCCCAGGCAGCCGCGCTGGTCAATCTTGGCCGGGTCGCAGATAATGCAGAGGTCGGGCTGCACCACCGTGCGCACCTGGTCGTCGCCATTGCCGGTGCTGCGCAGCAGGCGCACGTCGAAAGGCGCGGCGAAAACGCGGCACTGCTTGCGCTTTAAAAAACCGGCAATATCCCGGTGCAAATTGCTAGAGCACTGCTGATGCGCCGAGGTCGGGGCTGACATCTTGCGCAGCATCTTGCCTCGAATCAACTCTACTAGCTCGCCAAATTTCCAGCTCAGGTAATCGGCGTAGGTATACTGCTCGTTGGGGTCGAGCTGGGAAATATCGGTGATAATGGGCGCCAGCGTTGGGGTCATATCAGCAATTTACGCACGGCGCCTACTCGCGCCGGGTGCGCTGGGGCAGCGTGAGCAGCAGCACCAGCAGCGCCGTGGCCCCTAGGGCATACCAGGTGATGACGGGCAGGCCGCGGTAGTAGGGCATGGCCGGCGGGTAGTGCCCCAGCAGACTGAGGCCCGCAAACAGCAGCGTGCCGAGCGTGAGCAACGCCAGCACGGTGCGGCTCACGAGCTGGTCGGCCTTGCGCAGCAGGCTGGTGTAGCCGCCCAGGTCCACCTTCACGCGCAGCTCGCCCTTGCTGGCCTTACGCATTATCTGGCGCAGGTCCACGGGCAGGGTTTGCAGCAGGGCCAGCAGCTGGGTGCCGGTGTATTCGGCCTCGCTCAGGATATTCTCGGTTGAGTACTGCTCCTTGATGATGCGGGCGCCGTAGGGCCGCACAAACTCGAAGGTGTTGAAGCGGGGGTGCAGCACCTTGCCAATGCCCTCCAGGATAACCAGCGCCCGCAGAATGAGGAACACCGCGCCCGGCACCTGCAGCTTGTAGCGGTAGATGATGCCCTGCAGCGAATCGGCCAAGTCGCGCATGCTCATGGTTTGCACGTCGAGCACGGCGTAGTCTTCGATGAGCACGCCTAGGTCGGCCTCGAAGGCGCGCATGTCGGGGATGTCGCTGCTCAGGGCCAGGCGGCGGAAGTTGAGGGCCATGCTGCGCGCATCTTGCCGGGCCATGCCAATGAACACACCCGCGAAGGCATATTTCTGCTGCTTGGTGAGCTTGCCCACCATGCCAAAGTCGATGAGCACCAGCGTGCCGTCGGGGCGCACCAGCACGTTGCCGGGGTGCGGGTCGGCGTGGAAAAACCCAAACTCGAAAATCTGGGTCAGGTACACGTCCATGCCGGTTTCGGCAATGCTTTCGGGGCTGAGACCCCAGGCCAGCAGCTGCTCCTTGTCGGTTATCTTACAGCCGCTTACGTACTCCAGTACCAGCACCCTAGGGGTACTTAGCTCGCGGTAAGGCTCTGGGATGTAAAAGCTCGTGTAGTGCTCGTAGAGCTTGCGCATTTGCTCGATGGCGCGGGCTTCCTGGGTATAGTCCAGCTCCTTGGTCATGCTGCGCTCGAAAGCGTCAATCACGTCCTGGGGGTTGGCGAGGCCTTGGTTGCGCAAAAAGCCACCCGTCAGGCGCACCAGCTCGTGCAGCAGGCGCAGGTCGCTCTCCACCTTGTCGCGCACGCCGGGGCGCTGCACTTTCACCACTACTTCCTCGCCGGTGGGCAGCCGCGCCCGGTGCACCTGCCCGATGCTGGCCGAGCCCAGCGGCACGTCGTCGAACTCGCTGAACAGCTCTTCTAGGGGGCGGCCCAGCTCGGCTTCTACAATCTGGCGGGCCTCGGCGGTGGCGAAGGGCGGCACGTTGCTTTGCAGCTTCTCCAGCTCGTCTATCAGGGCCTGGGGCAGCAGGTCGGCGCGGTTGCTCAGGGCCTGGGCCAGCTTGATGAAGGTGGGGCCCAGCTCTTCGATTATCAGGCGAATACGCTCCCAGCGGGTGGTTTCAAACACGGGGCGCTCGTCGGCCTCCAGCCAGCGCAGGCGGCGTTTCTTGCCCACCAGGCGGCGCAGGGGCGTGGTCGTTACCACGTCCTCGAAGCCGTAGCGCAGCAGCACCTCGGCCACTTGGCGCAGGCGCGTAAGGTTAGAAAGCGTGTTTTTGAAAAGCACAGCAGCAGTGGGCGGGGTAGCGTAGCACGAAGTTTGCGGCAGCGCGCCCACGGCGGCCCCGGCTTGCGTATATGGTCAAAGCTACGCTCCCCACCCCGTCCCACCCACGCTCGATGACAAACCGCCTACACCTGCTTATGGAACAGCTCGACCGCGCCACCGAGCAGGCCCTGGCTTCGGCCGAGGCCCTAGGGCCCCGTGCCTACGTGGCGCCCGTGCCCGGCGAGTGGGCCGCCGCCCAAGTTATCCATCACCTACTCACGGCCGAAAAAGCCATTACCGTGGCCCTGCGCCGCGCCCTGGCCACCGACCACAGCGGGTTTCGGCTGCGCACGCTGGGCAGCCAGGTGCGCGGCGCGCTGCTGCGCCTGGGCCTGCGCCTGCCGGGTCTCAAGTTTAAGGTGCCGGCTTCGCTGCCGCCCCCGCCCTCGCCCGAGGCCATCGAGCCGCTGCCCGAGCTGCGCACTAGGTGGCAGGCCATCCGCCGCGAGCTGGAGCAGGTGCTGCACGAGTTTCCGAGCAGCAAGCTCAACCACACCGTTTTTCGCCACCCTAGGGCCGGCTGGCTCACGGTGGGCCAAACCGTCACCTCAGTGCTCGACCACACCCTGCACCATCAGCAGCAGCTCAACCGCATCAAGAAGGGATTGGTTATTAATGATTGATTATCAGTGAGTAACGCTTAGTGGGTAGTGAGTAATACTGAACGTCATGCTGAGCCTGCCGAAGCATCTCTCCCGCGCCATTAGGGCTACCTAGGGCTGTTGTCTGTTGTCCGGTAGAGATACTTCGCTGCGCTCAGTATGACGTTCTGTATTACTAACTGCCCACTAAACCGTTACTCACTAATTACCGCGCATGGCCTCGCTTAAGTCGGCGGGCGGCAGCGTGAGCTTGCGGCGGTCGAGGTCGAGCCAGGCGCCATCTACGGTGACGGTAGCAGCCAGCTGGCCATCGGCTTTGTAGATGTGGTGCTCGATGGTCCAGCGGCCCCCGTCGGGGGTGCCCTCGGTCAGGCGGCCCTCCACCCGAATCTTCTCGCCGCTGTGCAGCTCCCGTCGAAACTGCGTTTCCTCCCGAAATAGAATGGGCCCTAGGCGCAACTCGGCAAAGCGGCGCAGGTCGTAGCCCAGGCTGGCCAGCCACTGCACGCGCTGGTCGGCGGCAAAGTCGGCGTAGGCCGAGTGGCGCACGTGGCCGTTGGGGTCCAGCTCGGCCCAACGCACGGTATACTCTTGTGAATGAGGCATAGTATCAGTAATTAACGCTTAGTGTTTAGTGAGTAATGACTGCCAGCACGTTAAGCCTTAAGCACTACACGCTCTCTTCAAAACCACCTACCAGCGTGAGGCGCACCAGGTACTGGCCGCCATCGTCGTGGCCCAGGAAATCGACCTCGTAGCCGGCTTGGCGGGCGGCGTCCTCTAGCAATTGGGCATCGATGAATAGCCAGGGGAAGGTCGCGCCCACTTGGTTTTTGTACTCGAACTGGTACTCGACCTCACCGTAGTAGTTGGCGTTCAAGTCGATGTTGAGAGCACCGTCTTCGTCCTCAAACAGGTACTTGATGTCGGTGGAGGTAGCCAGGATTTGGCCGTCGGGGGCCAGCAGGGTGCGGGCATGAGCCAGCAGCTGGTCGAGGCCTTCGAGGGTGCCGGCCAGCCCTAGGCCGTTCATCAGCAGCAAGATGGTATCGTAGGGTAGCTCTTGGGCACCCCGGGCGGTGTGAATATCGCCGTGGGTGGGCTGGCGCACGCCACGGGCCTGCATTACCTGCACGGCCCCTAGGGAGTGGTCGAGCGACTTAACATCGGTGAAGGCGCGGCTTTGCAGCTCCAGCGTGTGGCAGCCGGCTCCGGCGCCCAAGTCAAGCACGCGGCCGCGGCACTCGTCAAGGGCCTGGCGCTCTAGCTCGGGCATGGCCAGCAGCGTGCGGAAGAAATAAGCGGCGGGCAGCGGCTCGTCGTCGGCCGCCGAGCAGTGCACGGTGAGGGCCGCCTTGGCGTGGCCGTGCTGGTAGTCGAGCAGCGCCTGGCCGAGCACATCGGGGGCGGCAGTAGAAGCGTGGGACATGGGGTAGCGGAAGGAAGCGGCGGGCGACGATGGCCGCTCGGGCGGCATTCAACGTAAAACCAGCGCCCGCCGGCCGGCAAAGGTGCGGCGGCTATCCCTAATTTTTCTGTTTGCCCCGTGGCTACCACCCTCAAAAAAGGCCAGCTGCCAACCAAGATTTGCGCTACCTGCGGCCTGCCCTTCGAGTATCGCAAGAAGTGGCGCAACAACTGGGAAGCCGTGAAATATTGCAGCGAGAAATGCCAGCGGAATAAAAACGCAGTTGCCAGCGCTTAGCAGCGGCCTAGTGGCAACTGCCTGCACCTATTCCTCTTCTTCTAGTCAACCTTAAAAAAAGCTACCCGCTAAAACATGGCCACCAACCTCGATTACCTCAACCCCGACTTGCAGCCGCTGGTGCAAAAAGTAGAGGAATACCTCGTCGCCAAAGAAGACTTGCGCAAAGTGGTGATTGCCGAACGCAACGAGCCCCTGCACGACGCAGAAGTAGCGTCGTCGGCAGCCGCTTTTGAGATGCGCCCGCCCACCGGCTCGTTCGACCAGCACGCCGACGAGCTAGAGCAAGAGCACCAGAACCTGCGCGAAGACGTGCAGCGCCTGGCCGCCGAAGTGCTGGCCCTGCTGCCCACCCGCGACGAGTGGGTGAAGGTGAACCTGGGCTACGGACCCAGCCGCGTAGGCGCCTGGCGCGTGCCCAACCCCCAGGACCCCAGCAAGGAAAACTACGAAATCCGCGTAGTGGTGTAAGCGAAATTGCAGGTCCTGGCGAGCGCTGCGCGGCAAGGACCTGCGACTTTCATCGAGGCTTTAAACGCAAAACGGCCGGTGGCGCCCTAGGGTACCACCGGCCGTTATAGCTTCAGCTAGCAGCGCTTACTTGCGAATGAGCGCGCCAACTTGTTTCTCGAACTGCTGAATCAGTTTCTGCATCACCTGGTCGATGGCCTGGTCGGTGAGGGTTTGGCTGGGGTCTTGCAGCAGGAAGCTCACCGAGTACGACTTCTTGCCCGCCTCCAGGCGGTCGCCCTCGTACACGTCGAACACGTTGATTGCCTGCAGCAGCTTCTTCTCGGTTTTCTGCGCAATGGCGCGCAACTGGTCGAAGGTCACGGCCTTATCCACGACAACCGACAGGTCGCGGCGCACTTCCGGGAACTTGGGCAGCTCGCGGGCCGTGAGGGTGCCCTTGTGCTTCTTCAGCAGCCAGTCCCAGTCCAGCTCGGCCACCCACACGGGCTGGCCCACGTCGAGGCGCTTGAGCACCGGCGCCGACACGGCCCCTAGGGATGCTACGGGCTGATTTTGGAGCAGCAGCGTGAGGCCGCCGGCCAGGTACGGGTGCTGCACGGGCTGCGAGGCGGGCGCCGGGTGCCCCAGGGCCGCCAGCACCTGCTGCACCGCGCCGGCCAGGTCGTGGAAGGTGGTCTTGCGCGAGGGCTGCTGCCAGGTTTCGGCGGCCGCGTGGCCGGTCAGGTACAGGGCCAGCACGGTGCGCTCCTTGTACTTGCCGCCCTCGGTTTGCTCGTAGGTTTTGCCAAACTCGTAGAGCTTGAGGTCGCGCTGGCGGCGGTTCAGGTTGTGGCGCACCACCTCCAGGCCCGAGTGCAGCAGCGTGGGCCGCATCACGTTCAGGTCCTGGCTGTTGTAGTTCAGGATGCGCACCAGGCGGGCGTCGCGCTCCTCGCCTTTCTCGAAGTACTGCGAGTTGGTGAGCGAGTTGGTAATGATTTCCGAGTAGCCCTGGCCGCTGAGCAGGGCGGCCACTTTCTGGCGCACCACTTCGGGGTCGGGGTTGGGGAAGCCCGACAGGAACGAGGCCGCGTTGTGGGGCCGCAGCGCCACGTTGTTGAAGCCGTAGATGCGCAGGATTTCCTCAATCACGTCGGCCTCGCGGGTCACGTCTACGCGGTAGGGCGGCACGGCCAGTTGCCATATTGTGGCGTGGCCGTCGGCGTAGTCTTCCTGCTCGATGCGGATGTCGAGGTTGTGCAGAATCTCGCGGATGCGCTCCTCCCCTATCTCCTGGCCAATGAGGCGCGCCACCCGGTCGAGTTGCAGCGTAACGGGGCTGGCCGGAATACGGTGCGGAAACACATCGACCACGGGCGCGGCGGGGCGGGCGCCGGCTACCTCTTGCAGCAGCAGGGCGGCGCGCTTCAGGCCCTCAGGCACCATGTAGGGGTCGGTGCCGCGCTCGAAGCGGAACGAGGCGTCGGTTTTGAGGCCGTGGGCCTGGCTGGTGCGGCGCACCACGGCCGGCGCGAAGTAGGCGCTTTCCAGAAACACGCGGGTGGTGGCGGCGCTCACGCCCGAGGTCTTCCCCCCGAATACGCCCCCTAGGGCCAGCGGCGTACCCTGGCCATCGGCAATTACCAGGTCGGTGTCGAGCAAGGTGCGCTCCACCCCGTCGAGGGTAACGAATTTCTCGCCCGCTTCGGCGCGCTTCACCCGGATAGCGTTGCCGGCCAACTGGTCGGCGTCGAAGGCGTGCAGGGGCTGGCCTAGCTCGTGCAGCACGAAGTTGGTGACGTCCACCACGTTGTTGATGGGCGACAGGCCGATGCTGCGTAGGCGGCGCTGCAGCCACTCGGGCGAGGGGCCTACCTGCACACCTTCCAGCAGCAAGCCGGCGTAGCGCGGGCAGGCGGCTTCGTCTTCAATTTGCACCGCAATGCCTTGGCCCTCGGTGGGCGCGGCGAAGGCGCGGGTATCGGGCAGGTGGGCGGGCTCACCCAGCAGGGCGCGCAGCTCGCGGGCTACGCCGTAGTGCGAGGCCGCATCGGCCCGGTTAGGCGTCAGGCCGATTTCAATCTCGGTATCAGCCCCCAGGCCGAAAAACTCGGCCGCGGGCGTGCCGTCGGGCAAGTCGGTATCGAGCACCATTATACCGGCGTGCGAACTGCCCAGCCCAATCTCATCCTCAGCGCAAATCATGCCCTCCGAGGCGGCACCGCGAATCTTCGACTTCTTGATTTTGAACGGCTCGCCCGTGGTGGGGTGCAGCATGGCGCCCTCCAGGGCCACCACCACGCGCTGGCCGGCGGCCACGTTGGGCGCGCCGCACACAATCTGGCGGGGGGTGTCGTCGCCCACGCTCACAGTGGTGAGGCTGAGCTTGTCGGCGTCGGGGTGGCGCTCGCAGGTGAGCACGGTGCCCAGCACTACGCCGCGCAGGCCGCCGGGCACGGCGTCTACGTCAGTCAGGTGCTCCACCTCCAGGCCCGAGCCGGTGAGCAGGGCGGCCACTTCGGCTACCGGCAAGGTGGTGGGGAATAGGGTTTTGAGCCAGTCGAAAGAGATAGTCATCCGTCAGAAGCGGCCGCTAATCGGGGCGGGCCGCACGGGGCAAAGGTACGCCCTAGGGCCACGCAGCCGCGAAATGAGTCTGCCCGTATCTTGCAGCTACACTTTCCAGCTGCCCGCCATGAGCTACTACCCCGAAGCGCCGCTTATTCTGCACGGTGCCCTCGTCGCCGGCTTCAGCGACGACGAGTTCTTCGACTTCTGCCAGGCCAACCCCGACCTGCGCATCGAGCGCACTGCCCAAGGGGAAATCGTGATTATGACTCCAGCCGGTTTTGTATCAAGTGCCCAAAGCGGCGAAGTTTTCGCTCAGCTTCACAATTGGAATAAAAAAACCAAGCTGGGCCGCGTTGCCGATTCATCGGCCGGCTACGTGCTGGCCGACGGGGCCACGCTCTCGCCCGATGCATCCTGGGTAAGCTCGGGCAAGCTGGAAGGCATTTCGGTGGCTAGCCGGCGCAAGTTTCTGCGCTTGTGCCCCGAGTTTGTTGTGGAGGTAATGTCGCCTTCGGATAAGTTGGCCACCGAGCAGGCGAAGATGGAGCAGTGGCTGGCCAACGGCGCGCAACTGGGGTTTTTGCTGTGCGACGCCCCCGAAACAGCTTACGTCTACCGTCCCGGCCAGCCGGTGGAAGTACTCGAAGGCTTCGACCGGGAGCTGAGCGGCGAGCCGTTACTGCCCGGATTTCAGCTTGACTTGCGCGAGCTACGCGAGGCAGCCGCCTAGGGGTGGAATTGCTGCTCGCCGGCTAGCACGGGCACCGTTAGGCGGTTGTTGGCCGGGGGCTTGGGGCAGCTGTAGTGCTGGTTGTAGGCGCAGAAGGGGTTGTAGGCGGCGTTAAAATCGAGTATGAGGCACGTGGCCGTGTCGGCTGGCGCGGGCAGGTCGAGGTAGCGGCCGGCGGCGTAGGTCTGCTCGCCGTTGGTGGGGTCGGTGAAAGGCACGAACAGCTCGCCACTGGCCGCTACGTTCTGCTTTTGCAGTAGTAGCAGCTTCTGTGGCTGGCCATTTAGCGCAAACTCGGCGGTGCCGAAGCGCACGTAGGCATCGGGCTTGTCGCCGCTGGTCAGGGCTAGGGGTTCGGGCGTAGGCACGGCGGCGCGCACCAGGCGGGCCGTTACGCGGTAGGCTTCGGCGGGTGCGTAGTAGCGCAGGCCCTGGAAAGCCGCCCGCTGGGCCGGGTCGATGGGCGAACTGGCGTCGGAGCGAAAGGCCTGGTCTTTCTGCTGGCGGGCCTGGCGCACCTGCGCGGCGTAGGCGGGGCCTAGGGGCGGTGGCGTGGCGCCGGGCGAGAACTGCCAGCTGTAAAAAAACAAGCCCATTACGACGAGTAAAAGGCCGAATAGCAGAAGTTTGCGCATACGCGTAGGGGGCGGGCCGCATTTAATAGCCAGCGAGGTTTCACGCTGCAAAGATGCCCTAGGGGACGCAAGCAGCTCGCACGGTCAGCGGGTGCGGCCCGTCGCTACAGTAGCCCCTCGTCGGCGAAGCTGTAGTAGCCGAGGTCGGTGTAGATGAGGTGGTCGAGGATGGGCAAATCCAAAAAGCCACCGGCCTCTTTCAGCTTCTTGGTCAGCGAGATGTCGGCGCCGCTGGGCTGGCGGTTGCCGCTGGGATGGTTGTGCACCAGAATGATGCTGCTGGCCAGGTTTTCGAGGGCCTGCTTGAAAATTAGCTTAGGGTCGGCCACGGTGCCGGCCACGCCGCCGCTGCTAATTTTCTCTTGCCGCATCACCACGTTGGCGCGGTTCAGCAGCACCACCCAAAACTCTTCGTGCGGCAAATCTTGCAGCTGCGGGCGCACCAGGTTGTAGATGTCGCGCGAGCTAGTGATGGTAGTGCGCCGGCCCGCACCGTTCTCTTTGCGGCGCCGGCCCAGCTCCAGGGCCGCCATCACGGTAATGGCCTTGGCCGGGCCCACGCCGGGGTGGCGGCACAATTGCTTCAGGCTGAGGCGGGCCAGTTCGTTGAGGTCGCCGTCCACGGCTTGCAGCATCAGCTTGCCCACGTCCACCGCCGTGAGCTTGGTGGTGCCCGAGCCCAGCAAAATGGCAATCAGCTCGGCGTCGCTCAGGGCAGCGCGGCCCTTCTGCATCAGCTTCTCACGGGGCCGGTCTTCCTCAGCCCAGCTCTTGATGCCCAGGCTGGGCGGGGCGTAGGGGGTGGGCTCGGGCCCTAGGGCCGGGTCATCTTCGAGCGGTAAATCAGTCGGTTCGGATACACTAGTACGCATATACTGTCGAGTTATACCTGCAAAATAAAGCATTTACCGGGTCCGGCCGTTGGCCCAGCCAGCTAACCAAACGGCCGGCCGGCCGTTCTTCTGCCCACTATGGCGCGTCAACTTCTTTTCTGGGGCATTTTTCTGCTCATCATCCTGGCCGAGGCCTACGGCTACCTAGCCGTGCGCACGGTACTGAACCTAGGTAGCAACGCCGCCCGCTGGGGCCTGGGCATTAGCTACTGGGTGCTCACCCTAGGGCTGTGGGCAGCGGCCATGTGGGCCATCAACAACCGCCAGCACCCATCGGCGCTCAAGAGCTACCTAACGGCCTTGCCGCTCATTTTGCTGGCGGCCAAAGTAGTCGTGCTGTTTCCTATGCTGCTCGAAGACCTGACCCGCCTGGGGCGCTGGGCGGTTGGCAGCCGACCCACGCCAGGCGCGACTGGCGGCGGCATCGCCCGCAGCGAGTTTGTAAGCCGGCTGGCCCTCGGGCTGGGGCTGGTGCCGCTGGCGGCTATGCTTTGGGGCCTGGCGCGGGGCAAAACCGACTACCAGGTGCGCCGCCGCACCCTGCGCTACCCCAACCTGCCGGCCGAGTTCGACGGCTTTAAAATCCTGCAGATTTCCGACTTGCACACCGGCTCGTTCAACGGTGAGCTGGAGCCGCTGCAGCGGGCCGTTGCCCTCATCAATGCCCAGCAAGCCGACCTGGTGGTGATGACCGGCGACCTGGTGAATAACTTGGCCACCGAGGTCGAGCCGCACATCCCCACGCTGGCGGGCATCAAGTCGCGCCACGGCTACCCCATCTTCTCCATCCTCGGCAACCACGACTACGGCGACTACGTGCCCTGGCCCAGCCAAGCAGCCAAGCACGCCAACCTGGAGCGCCTGGCCCAAAACCACGCCCGCATTGGCTGGCGGCTGCTGCTGGATGAGGCCCACCCCATTCAGCGCGGCAATGCCGAAATTTCGGTGCTAGGGGTGCAAAACTGGAGCAGCCACCCCAACTTCCCCAAGCACGGCAATCTGGCTCAGGCTCACGCCCAAAGCGGCCAGGCCCCCTTCAAGCTGCTGCTCTCGCACGACCCCTCGCACTGGGAGGCGCAAGTGCTGGGCTACCAAGATATTGACCTGATGCTCGCCGGCCACACCCACGGCATGCAGTTTGGCCTGAACCTGCCACACCTGAAATGGAGCCCCGTGCAGTACTCGTATCCGCAGTGGGCGGGCACTTACCAGCAGGGCGCCCAGCGCCTGTACGTGAACGTGGGCCTAGGCTACCTGGGCATTCCGATGCGGGTGGGTTTCCTGCCCGAAATCACGCTTATTGAGCTGCGCCGGGCCTAGGGTGTACCTTGCGTGAAGTAGATAGAACCCAGCAACCTACCAGCTTACTCTTGCGTTTACTCCTCCCAAAACTATCTTTCTCACTTTCTTCATTCGCAATGAAATCTTCCTTGTTTTTGCTCGCTGGGATAGCTGCCACCCTGTCGCTGGCTTCGTGCTCGTCGAATAGCACTGCTGACACTACTTCGACCACGACGCCCACCGACGCAAACGGCGGGGCTACTACCACGACTACCACCCGCACCTACTCGGACGCCGACTACCACACCCGCGGCGACCGCATGGCCACCCGCTTTGCCTCGCAGAATAAGATTTCCGACCAAGCCACGCTGGCTAAGCTGAAAACGGCCTACTACAACCGGGCGAAGCGCTACGATGAGATGACGACCAAGTTCCAGGCCGATACCGCCGGCATGGCCGCCGCCAAGCGCGACTACATGAAGGCCAACGACCAGGAGTTCCAGACTATCCTGGTGGTACCGGCCCAGTACCAGGCTTACCAGTCGTCGTACAGCACGCCCAACTACGACGAGTCGAGCAACCTAGACACCAATAATCAGACAGACGCCGCTTCGTCGGCCACCATGCCTTCGGATAGCTCGAACAGTATGAGCAATTCGGGCAACATGAATAGCTCCAGCAGCATGGATAATTCGGGTAGCATGAGCAGCTCGACCAGCAGCGACATGGGCAGCGGTGCCGCCGTAGCAAAAGGCAAAACCAAGCTCACCGACGGCACCAAGGTTAAAGTAAAAGACGATGGCAAGGTGAAGCTGAAAGACGCCGACGGCAACAAGACCAAGATGTAGTTCTGGTAGGTATTCCTCCCCGGTTAGTCTAGTAAAACCCGCGCCTGCAACGGCGCGGGTTTTATTTTGCTCTTTGGGTAGCAGCTTTGCGCTCCCATCCGCGTACTTGTTTTTGTGAAGAGACTACTTGCCCTTTCCGTATCCTTAGGCCCGTGCTGGTGGCTGGCGGCCCTGCTGGTGCTGCTGGCCGGCCCAGCGGCGCGGGGGCAGGCCGGCGCCCCCGCCCCCACGGTGCGCGTGAGCGGCACGGTGTCGGTGGCGGGCAGCCGCGACCCGGTGCCGGGCACCACCGTGCAAGTGCTGCGCACCCGCAGCGGCGTAGCCGCCGATGCGCAGGGCGACTTCCTAATAACGGCCCTGGCTACCGATACCATCCTGTTTCGGGCCATTGGCTATAAGCCGCACCGGCTGGCCCTAGGGGGCACCAGCCTCTCGCAGCTGGTAGTGCAGATTTCGCTGGTGCCCGACCCCGTGCAGCTGGGCGAAGTGCAAGTGACCAGCGACCGGCCCGACCGCGCCAGCATCAACCGGGCCCTGCGCAACATGAAGCGGCCCGCCCCACCGGTGGTCAAGATTCCGAGGAAAGCCCCTAGGCCCAAGGCGCTGTTCCCCGTCGATAGCACGGGCCCGAAGGTGATAGCGCCCAGCATCGCCACGTCCAACGTGGACTGGCTCTACGACCAGTTTTCGCGCGAGGGCAAGCAGCGCCGCAAGGTAGAGCAGCTCAAGGCCCAGGAGGCCGCCGAGAAAGCCCAAAAGGCCCGCGCCGAGTACAACAAAGCGTTTAAAGACAACCGGGGCTACGAGTAGCCGCGAACGCTAGGCCAGCTTTCCGCGTAAGGAAAGACCATGAAAATCGGGTATCCTTGCGTTAATGAAACGCTGCCGTGCAGCGCGGCGCGCACCTTCCGGCTGGCCTCCTACACGCCCGAGCGGCTGGTAGAAACCGTGACCGCCAACCTGGCCTGCCTGCGCCAGATACTGGAGTGGAATGCGCAGCACGGCCTGCTTTTTTTCCGCATGGGCTCCGACATCGTGCCGTTTGGCTCGCACGAGGTCAATACGTTTCCGTGGCAGACGCACTTCAAGAGCGAGTTTAAAGCCATTGGCGACTTCATTAAGGAGCAAGGAATGCGGATTTCCTTTCACCCCGACCAGTTCGTGGTGCTCAACTCGCCCGACCCGGCCATCGTGCAGCGTAGCGTCAACGAGCTAGTGTACCAGGGCTCGATGCTCGACCTGATGGAGCTAGATGGCACGGCCAAGCTGCAAATCCACGCCGGCGGGGCCTACGGCGACAAGGGCCTGGCCCTGGCCCGCTGGGTCGATACCTTCCATACCCGCCTGCCCGAGGCTGTAAAGCGCCGCTTGGTGGTCGAAAACGACGACCGCCTCTACAGCCTGCGCGAGTGCCTGAGTTTGCACGACGAAACCGGCGTGCCCATCCTGTTCGACAATTTCCACCACGAGTGCCTCAACTACGGCGAGCCCATGCGCGAGGCCCTGCGCCTGGCCGCTGGCACCTGGCACCCCGCGCACGACGGCGTGCTGATGATGGACTATAGCTCGCAGGCCCCGGGCGAACGCAAGGGTAAGCACACCGACACGCTGGTGCCCGACTTGTTCCGCCAGTTCCTGACCGAGCTGAACGGGCTGGACGTGGACATGATGCTGGAAATAAAAGACAAGGAAGCCAGTGCCGTAGCCGGCGCCCAGGTGCTGCGCGAGCTCGGCCTGATTGCACCCGCTTCGGCTGGCTACGTGCCGCCCACCTTCGCGCCCGCCACCACCGACGCCGCTGGCAAGCGCGTGGCCCCCAACGTGAAAGCCCGCGCCCAGGCCGACAAGGCTACTGCTAAAACCAAGGACTCTACCTCACCCACTACTCCTAGGGCTCCTGGCAAGAAGGCAGCTCATAAAGCCACCGAATAGGGCGGCTTATTTACACTTTTTGAACGCTTACTTCCTTTAACACTCCCACGATGAACGACCACCTGCACGCGACCCTGCTCGGGCTGCAAAACGGCCTGACCAGCCTCCCCCTCGGCTCGGCCATGGATAACACCGAAACCTGGCAGCAGCAATTTTTGCAAAGCGGCCTGCCCGACCTTCAAGACATCGCCCGCGAAATGGGCAACCTGCAGTCGCTGCTCACCAGCGGCGTTTTGGACGCTACCGCCATCGGCAACTCGCTGAACATGTTGGGCGACCAAACTAGCCAGGCCAGCCACAACGCCTCCGCCGACATCAAGGCCGACCTACTGAAGCTGGCCGACGTGCTGCGCGCCCACGGCCATGCCCTGCTAGAGCATCACGCCGCCAAGTAGGCTCTAGCCCTGTCTATAACGCCAAAGCGCCCGGCTTCTCACAAGAGGCCGGGCGCTTTGCTTATGTGGTGTAGTAGCTTGCTGCCGACTACATCGTGGTTTTCATCTTGTCGCCTTTGGCTTTGCGCTTCATGCGGCGCTTTTCCGAAGGGCTGTCGGTACCATTGGTGCCACTAGGCGCACCTTTGGTAAATACTTCGGCAGGCGACACGTTGGCTTTGGGGTCGCTTTGCACGGGGGCCATGCCGCTGGGTACCGCGTTGGGGTTGCTGGTATTGGGCTGGGTGGCCGTAGCCGGGGTGTTCTGGGCCGAAGCGGCGCCGGCGCTCAGCAGCGCGGCCATCACAAAAAGGGGGAGTTTCATATTAGAAAGGGGAGTTAAGAAGCCTGCTACTAGCGCTAGGGCGCTGGGCAGCTTCGTGTTAAGGTGGCGCCAAGGCTAGCAGGCGGCCACGGCCTCTTGTACTACAAACGCACCCCTAGGGTTGTGCCTGCGGCAGCGTAGCCGTATTGACCGGCTGCACGGGCCGGTACTGATTGACGGTGCTAGAGCCCACCCCGCGACTGGGCACTATGTCGGTAGACTGGCGGGATACGCGCTGTGGAATCAGCGGCTGCTCGCGCACGTCGGGCACGGCCGTGGGCGATACATCGGGCGTGCCCGCCGTAGGCACCCCACCGCTCACCGATAGCCGGCTGGGCTGGGCGTCGTAGCTCGACGTGGTGCGCTGCACCTGCGTTGGCCCCTGAATGGTGCTTTGGTTGAGGGCCGCGTTGGTTGGGGGCACTGCCGTTTGGTTATAGGCTCCGCCCCGCATGGGCGAAGTAGCGTTGAACGGCACTGTTTGGGCCTGGGCGGTAGCCGCCGCTAGCATGGCTCCTACGAGTAGCAAAGGTTTCATGAGTGAAAAAGGTTGGAAGTGTAAGGCAGTAAAAAACCGGCTGGCCCGGAGGACCAGCCGGTTACAGGCTTATACGGATGTAAGAGCCTGTAGGCTACTACATTTTGGTCTTCATCGACCCGTCCGAGCTGGTTTTCATTTTGGCGCCTTTTTTGGCCGTGCGCTTGTTGTTGCGCATCGTGGCCTTATCCGTGCCGTTCATGTTGCCCATGCGGTCGGTGGTCGAATTCATGGTGCCGTTGCTCATCGTGCCACTCGTGGTGCCGGTACCCATCGTACCATTGGTCGTGGTGCCGGTGCTCATCGTGCCACTCGTGGTGCCGCTGTTCATGGTGCCAGTTTGGCTGGGCGTAGTCGTGCTCGGCGTGGTTTGCGCGAAGGCAGCACTAGTGGCGAGGGCGAGAGCAGCGGTTAAAATCAGGGAAGCTTTCATGGTAAAAGAAATCTAAGTAAGGAAAGAAAGGCTATGTAGCCCAACTGCTTTATATACGCTAGCTAAGCTAGACCGTTTACCCTTACTGCATTGGCTAGATGGTTTAGCAACGGTGCTGGTGCTGCTGTCGCCGACGCCCGGTCTTTTCTGTCAACGCTTTATGCTCTACTAGTGTCCAGTAAATATTTTCTAAAGAAAGTATAAAAAAACCAGCTAGCCGGTGACAGCTAGCTGGCGGAGTGGTAACAGCCAGGGGCAGGCCCTAGGGCTACATTTTCGTTTTCATGGTGCCATCGGCAGCCGTTTTGGTTTTCATTTTCATGGTGCCGTTGCCGTCACGCATCCGGCGCTTATTACCGCTCATTTTGCCGTCGCGCATGCGCTCCATGCGCTTGCTGTCGGGTGCCTGCTGGTCGGTGGTGGGGCTGCCCGCGCTGGGCATGTTGCTGGGGTTGCCGCTGGTGGCGCCGGGCGTGGTGCCAGGGGCAACGGTTTGGGCAAGGGCGGCGCTAGTGCAGAGCGCAAAAGCAGCGGCGAGAAGCAGGGTAGGTTTCATAAAGTAATAAGCTGAAAAAGAGTAGTCCACAGCCAACTATTAGCTGGTAGCATGCTTATACGCTAACCCGCCAGGGCCGTTGGGTGCCGCCAGCAAAAAACCCGCTGGCCAGTTGCCTCGCCTAGGCTGGGCAACGACCGGGCCCTGGCCCAGGGGCTGCTGACTGCTTCGCGCTGAGCAGGGTACTGCCTTATCGCGTGGGCTCTAACAGAATAGCCCGAAGTGCTGCCCTGGACCCCGCCGCCGTGAGAGTTGGCCGAAACAACCCTGCGGCTAAGCCCACCCCGCACCACCTCCCCTCCCCGAAATAGGGAAAGGAATTTGCGGCGGGCAACCTGCCTGGATGCGTGGGCGCCTTACTTTACTTTGTCTACACCTTTGGTAGTTTGCACTATTTTCTGGATAGTGCCATCAGGGTTATAGTGCGGGTAATCAACGCAAATGGCGCGGCGGTAATTGCCGCTGGTGGGCAGGGCGCCGTTGTGGTAGAAGAAGTAGCTCTTCCCTTTGTAGTCAATGATGCCGGGGTGCGTGGTAAAGCTATTCGGCACGTTGTTCTGGATGATGCCCCGGTAGGTCCACGGCCCGGTGGGGCTAGGGGCGGTGCAGTACTCTATTATTTCGGGCTTGGTGCCCGAGCTGGCGTACACGAGGTAATACAGTTTTTCGCGCTTGCACACCCACGGGCCTTCGATGTAGTTTTTGGCATGAAGGTGGTGCTGGGGCCGGCCAGCTCGGCCAGGTTGTCCGTGAGCTTCACCCATTTGCAGCTGCCATTGCCCCAAAACAAATACGCCTGCTTGTCATCGTCCACGAAGATGGTTGGGTCAACATCATCCCAGCCGCGCTTCATACCGGCAGTCGTTTCCTTGACAATCAACGCCTTGCCAATAGCATCTTTGAACGGGCCGGTGGGCCGGTCCGATACGGCTACCCCGATGGCGGCGGCGCCCTTGCTGGCCTGGTCGCTTTTGTGGAAGGTCGAGACAAACCAGTAGAACTTACCGTGGTAGTAGAGGCACTGCGCGGCGCAGGCATCGCCGGCGGCCCAGGCAAAAGTCTTGGGCGATAAGCACTTGCCGTAGTCTTTCCAGTCCACCATGTTGGTAGTGGCAAAGACGTGCCAGTCCGGCATCTTGTAGTTCGTTTCCTGCACCGAAGCCGTGTCGTGGCCGGTATACAAAAACAGCGTATCGCGGTACGCCAGCGGCGCCGGGTCGGCCGTAAACACGTTGCGAATGCTGGGGTTTTGGGCCCGCAGGCCGAGGGGGCTGGCCAGCAAAGCCAGTCGGGCCCAAAAAAGGCAAAGTCTTATAAAGTGGGCTAGATAGCCGAGTAGCTGAGGTGGCCCTAGGGCTGCACCACGAAGCCCCCGTGAGCCGGCACCGTCACGCTGACGGTATTGCCCGCTACGGCCCGCGTGCTGAAGCTGCGGTTAGTGTCTCCGTCGGTGATGAGCGTGCCGCTCGTTAGGCCCAGCTTGCCGAGGTCAACCTGAATAGTTTTGGGCGCGTCGGTGGCGTTGATGCCGGCCACGTACCACGCGCCGCCGGGCGCCTGGCGGGCCAGCACGGCGTACTCGCCGGGGAAGCCATCTACAAACTTGACATCGGCCCAGCGCGGGGGTAGCTTTTTCACGAAGTTCTGCACGTAGGCCGGCTGCGCGGCCATGCCCTCGGGCACCTCGGCGTAATGCTGAATGCCCGACTGAAACAGCACCGACAAGGCCAGCTCAAACGCGTTGGAGGTGCGGCGCTCCTTGCCTCTAATTTCCGAAAAGGCCATGGGCGTGAAGTCCATCGGCCCCACGGCGTTGCGAGTGAAGGGCAGCATGGCGCAGTGGGTGGGCTCCTGGTCGGTGTTGCCCTGGTCGAAGGTCAAAAACTCGAAGCCCTTGACGGCTTCCATGGTCATTAGGTTAGGGTAGGTGCGGTTCCAGCCCCTAGGCAGGGTAGCGCCGTGAAAATTCAGCAGCAGGCCGGCCTGGGTGCCATCGGTAAGCAGGTCCTGGTAGTAGTTCATGAACGACTGCCCGTCGCCGCCGAAAAAGTCGATTTTCACGCCTACCACGCCCATCTGCTTGAGGCGAGCGAACTCCTTGCGCCGGCTTTCGGGCTCAAACAGCACGTTGGTGGGCGTTTGCGGGGCCTGGTTCCAGTGGCCGTTCGAGTTGTACCAGGCCAGCAGGCCCACGTTTTTGGAGCGGGCGTACTGGGCCAGCTCCTGCATCTTGTCGTAGCCTATCTGCTTGTCCCAGAGTGCATCGACCAGGCAGTAGCGCCAGCCCATGCTGGCGGCGTAATCGATAAAGCGGCGCTGCACGTCGTAGGTAGTGTTCTGGTCGCCCAGCAGCACCCACGACCACGACGATTTG
>Ga0160427_10000114_pt1 | contig 59213 bp, 95 predicted proteins | sample SolpanmetagenomL_FD_108194 | JGI IMG/M metagenome (GOLD analysis project Ga0160427, IMG submission 108194) | Solar panel surface microbial communities from Lawrence Berkeley National Laboratory, California, USA - L | ecosystem: Engineered > Built environment > Solar panel > Unclassified ...
CCGGGCGGCGCGGCGCTGGTCACGGTCAAGGGTGCTTCTCTTCGCTTTCTTCTGTCGCATGTCGTACCTCTCGAATGAAGGGGCGGGTTGCTTGATGGTTGGTTGATATAAGGTGCTTCGGCCCTCTCTGGGAGGGCTTGTCTTGTCTTTCGCGTGTTGTCATGCGCCTCGCCGCTGTGGCGCCTTCGGTCCCCCGCACCGGGTTGGGTGCAGTGCTTTGGCGTCCTGGGCATCGTGCTGTTGTGCAGTGGCTCTTTGATGCTGCTGGACCGTCAGACGACGGCGAGCCCCAGCAGCCGCGCGGTGGGGCTACTGGGGCAGGGGTGCAGGCGGGAGGATGCTCAGGTCAATCGGCTTGAGCCATCCTTCCCGGCCGCGCAGGATCACGCCGACTCGCCCGTGGGGTTTCGGGTTGAAGTCCCCACATTTGACGAGGCCCTCCCACTTGCACAGCGCCTCCACCAGCTCCTCAGCTCCGCACGCCTCGTCTGTCCAGGCCACGGCAATCAGGTCAATGTCGCGGTGCAAGCTGCCGTGCACGGCCAGGGCGTAGCCGTGGAAGTAGGCCCGTTGGATGAGTGGCGCGAGTGGTGGGCTGGGCGGCGTGACGAGGTCGATGCCGCCCTCCCGGTCTGCCTGGTGCAGGAGTGAGGCGAGTCGCAGGTGCGCGTGGCCCGGCTGCTTGATGCTCTCCACCCCGCTCACGCCAGCGCCTCGGCGGGCAGCGCGGGCAGGGGCTGGGAGGGCTGATAGGCTGAGACCTGGAGGTAAGACATGGAAGAATCAAGAGAAGCGGCAGCGCTGAAGATTGCCGAGGGGCTGGTCCGGGGGGCCTTCCCACTCATTGAGGTTGAAGAACTCGCGCAGATGGGCGGAGGCTCAAGGAAGCGCGAGGTACTTGGCACGTTCTGGACAGGCGTTGACCGATCAAACGAAGCCTCTGTCAAGGCGAGGCTGCACGAGATGGCCGATCTCATCGCTGAGTTGAAGCGGCGCCTGCTGACTGAGGGGTGAAGAACTCCGACTGAGCAGCCCGCACCTGCTGCGCTGTCCCAACGAACACCGCCGTCCGCCATGGCAATGGCATTCCGCCGCCATCATGAAACTCCTGAATCGTCACCGTCACCACGGCCTGCCCGGTTGCACCCGGTCGGGCCGATCTCACTGCTGCCAGCACGCGCTTGAGTAGGGTCATCTCGTTGCCTCCTGTGGCATGGCGCCCGCTCCCGCCGAAGCACCGGCAGAAGCAGGGAGAGGGGCGGAAAGGGCTTTCTCGTATTCGTCCTGATCCAGCAATACGACGGGCTTTACTCCGACGCCTTCAGCGAACCGGCGGAGCTGTCGAACGCTCATGCCTTCACTCTTCTCGCCGCTGGTCTCTATCTCGCTGATATAAGACTGGGCGACCCCAATCAATTCGGCCAGCTGCCATTGAGACATGCCCCGCGCCATACGCAAGGCACAAATCCGGCCTCCGACGTGATTGGTGCTCGGCACTCCGGAACGGTTTGAGCGCCCGATTGCCCCTCTGACAATGGGGTTGGTGTTGTATCCTCGCTCGCCGTGGGCTTCCAGATAATCCGCCCACTGGCGCTCCAGCTTCTCAAGTTCGCGGGCGTCAGGCGTCCGTTGAAGCACCCTGATACGGAAGGCGTCCGGGCCGTACTCCTCAACATCCCGCTTCAGGCGCTCCGGCAAAGAATAGGCGACAGTCCTGATTCGAGAGGCGTGCTGGTTGATCCGCTTGTTCAGCGTGGCGGAACTGCCCACGTAGACCCGTCCATTGAGGGTGTTTTCAATGACGTAGATACCCATGTCTGGAACTCGGGTCATGCGGGCATCCTTTCCTGCTCGCGCTCGGGGTGAGTAGGCGCAGGATCTCCGAACACCATCCGGAAGGCTGCCTCGTCTGTCAGGACGGTTAAGCTCACGTCCAGGGCGGCGGCAATGCGGCGCAGCAGGCCGAGCGTGAGTTTGTCTGCGTGCTTGTAGCCAGTTTCGATGTGGTTCTGATAGCCCTGCGTGAAGCCCAGGCGCTGTGCGAGCTGCTGTTGAGTCAGCCCGCGCTGCTGCCGGATGGCGCTGATGAGCCTGCCTGTCTCCATGAATATATATTACCAATAAGTATTGCAGATGGCAAGAGGAGTATGGTATTACTAATTAGGCGTGAGTGATTGTCGCTCGCCCAGAGGCGTCTTAGCCTGAATTATGCATTACTACGCGATATTTTCCCGTTACCTACTACGATCCGCCGGAGGACCACCACGATGCTCGGAAGCCACTTTATCCCCACTCCACGCTCACCCTTTCCGGCTGAGATGGTAGAGCGCACCATGCCTAAGGAAGGAAGCCGTCGGGGGCGGGGTGGGCCGTTCGAGAAGGCTGGCAGCGTCATCAAAACCTTCCGGCAGCAACTCAAGTGGACTCAGGAGGATCTCGCCGCTGCCTATGGCAGCACCCAAGGCTACATCTCCAGCATTGAGCGCGGCTGGCAGCCGATTACCACCGCCAGCGCCGAATGGTATGAGCGCATGGCCGAGGCTCTCAAGATTGATGTGCAAGAGTTGATGCGGGCGCTTGAAGTTGATTTCGTGATCGCCCGTGATCCTAATTCGAGCGCACCAGAGCCAATTGAAGGCGTTTCTGAGAATTTGTCTATTGCCAACTTAGACACTATTCGTTATGTTAGATTCATAACAAACGCCGTACAGATCGGAGGCACTGGGGATGACGCTCTGACAGATAACGTTGAATTCTTTATCCCGCTCACGCTCGCTCAACAACGCTCCCCCTACCTCAGAATTGGGATTGTCGGACGCAGTCATGTGGATGCCGTACCCAATAACGTCAAGGTTCTCTTTGATGTAGAGCTCACTCCGGATGAAGGAAGCACCGTTGTTTTTACAGTCGGCAAGGATTGGTACCTTGGGTATTATTCAGAACCCGATAAGTGTATTGTCACCGACCGACCGATTTCGGATAACCATGCCCGTCGCCTGCCGCTTGCTAGCGTCCATTTTGAAGGAGTCGTTGAGAGCTATCAGCCTGTACGCCGTCCCAGTCGCCCAAAAAACTGAATCCCCTTTCAATAGAGCCCCGCCCTAATTTCTTGAGCGGGGCTTTAACCTCTTGCATTTATTACTTACTACTATTATTATATAGATACCCCAAAAGGGAACCCCCGACCACTCAGCGGACAGCAGAGCGTGAATCGGGGGCAGCGACCAAGGAGTCACTAATGAACAGCGTAACCCACTCCATCCCCGCCCACAACCCCACCCCCGCGCCCGCCACGGCATCGGCCCGTGACTTCTACGCCCCGCGCTCGGCGCTGGAATCCGCCGCGGCGAAGATCACGACCGACCGGGACACCTACTACGCCGACTGCATGTGCTTCAGCGGCCCGAACACGAAGACCTCGAAGCACAGCGTGGTCATCCGCCGAGCGAGCGACCGCGCCATCGCCCCGGCCACCAACACCCTGATCGTCAAGAGCACCGGCTACAGCAGCGTGGCCAACGTCGGCAGCTGGGACACCTACAAGGACGCCGTGCAGGCCCTGCTGGAACGCGGCGTGCAGTGGTTCGAGAGCAAGGAGCGTGTGGCATGAGCGAAGAGAGGAAGGCTACCGAGAACGTAGACGCCATCTACGATGCGCACGTTATCTACTGGGATGTGCTGAACGAGCGCCTCCGGCAGATCAGCCAGGAGGGCTGGACGCCCGAGCACGACGACGCCCACACCGGCGGGGAGCTGGCGCTGGCCGGGGCGTACTACGCCAACGTGACGGCCCGTGCGACGCCCACGACGGAATGGCCGTGGGACCTGAGCTGGTACAAGCCGACGAACAAGCGGCGCGACCTGGTGAAGGCCGCCGCGCTGATCATCGCAGAGATTGAGCGCCTGGACCGGGCAGTTGAGGCCGATCTCATTGCCCTGCGCGGACAGGCGGCGGCAGCGGAAACCTTCAACGCGGACGGGGTAGACCTGTGACTGCCGCCGAGCTGGCCCCGCTCTCTCTCCCCACCTTCCGCCTGGAGCAGCGCGTGAAGATCACCGGCCCGGACGACACCGGCTGCTGCGAGCGCGTGGGCCAGGAGGGCGTGGTGGCGTTTGCGACGCCCGGGGACGACTGGGTCGTGGACTTCGGCGACATGCAGTGGGGCTGGTACGCGGGGAAGAACCTGCAGGGGGTAGAGGCGTGATGACTCCGGAAGTGAAGGCGCAGTGGCTGGCCGATCTGCGAAGCGGTGAGTTTGAGCAGGGCAGAGGCGTGATGCGCAGCCCTGAGGGCCAGTTCTGCTGCATGGGCGTGCTGTGCGACCAGTACGCCCGCACCCACGGTGAGGACTGGGGTCCGGTCACCACCATCTATGGCGCTGAGGGCTACAGATTTGATGGGGAAGTTACCTTCCCTCCCGAAAAGGTGGTTGATTGGGCCGGCCTGGAATACTTCGACCCGAACGTTCTCCACCCTGACGGGATACAGGGAACCGTCTGCATTTCAACGCTGAACGATCATGACGACCTGACGTTCGCCCAGATCGCCGACCTGATCGAGGCCCAGCTGTGAGCGCCACCCGGATGACCTGCGAGGGCTGCGGCGAGCGCTTGACGATGGGCGACGGCGAGACCCAGTGCACGGGGTGCGAGACGAAGTGCAAGGCGGTCAACCCGGAGATTGTCCGGCTGATCCAGCAGGAGGGCGTCGAGTTGCGCATTTCCGGCCATCTTCGCAGCGGCTTCAATGCCGGCCTCAACACCAACTGCGGCAGCAGCTCCGTCTGGTTGGCCGAGTCGGACTGGTTCCCGACCATTCAGGAGGCTGTGCAGGCCGTGCTGACCGACCAGAGCATCCAGCCCGAGGTGGACGCATGACTTCCCGCTCCAGAGGCTCCACCCGCATCATCACCGGCTGCATCCTCTTCATCGGCTTCGCAGGCAATGCGAACAACAGCCCTCTGACGCCCCAGATCCTCCTTGCCCTGGCCCTCTCGGCCCTCCTCGCCGTCTGGGGAGCCGCCAGGAACCAGCATGGGCCGCTGCTGGCGCGAGCAAAAGGGTGGGCTGGAAGAGGGGTACGGGCCAGACGGCAGGTGCTGTACCGCAGGGCAAGCTCGTGAGCCGGGCGGAGGGGTATCTGCGGGACCGGCTGATCGACGCGCCGCTGTCGGAGAGCTGCCCGGATCGGCACCGCTGCGAGCCGAACACCTGCGACTGCGAGGTCATCCCAGCGAGAGAGCCGTACGTGTTCACGCTGGCGGAGCTGGAGATCCTGGCCGCCTACAAAACCCAGAACTAGCACCTGCAGGCCCGTCGACGGATTGAACATCTGGCCCTCTCGCACGCACAGGAGTCCACCATGACCGCAATCGCACGCACCACCAAAGCTGCTGCCCTGCCCCAGTCGCCCGCCTCGTTCGTCCCTGGGCCCACCTTCAAGCGTGCGCTGGCCCTGGCCGGCCTGGTCGCCCCGACGCGCAGCAGCAATCCGCTCCTCCCCGCCCTGAGCTTGCACAGCCTGGACGGTGCCCTGACCGTCAGCTGCACCAACCTGGAGATGATCCTCCACCAGCAGGTGACTGCGGCCGATCTCCCGGACTTCCATGTGATGGCGAACGCGCAGAAGCTGCGTCAGGCCTCGGCCTTCATGGCTGAGAGCACCGTGCCCCTCAGTGTGGACGGCAAGCAGCTGCGAATCGGTCTCGAAGAGGACGGGTCGGTGATGACGCTCGAAACCCGGCCCGGCGAGGAGTTACGGATCTTCGAACGGATGGGCCTGAACGACACGCCCGCCTACACCCACCGCGTCCCGGCCGCCGAGCTGCGCAACGCCCTGCGAGCGGTCTCGTACGCTGCCTCCAACGAGGCCTTCCAGGCCGTGTTCCGGGGAATCGCCCTGAAGCAGCGGAACGGCGGGTACGAGGTGGTGGCCTCGGACGGCTTCCGCGCGGCCATCTACACGGTCAGTGCACCCCTGCCAGACGCCATCATCCCGAAGCGTGTCGCCCAGGTGATCGCCGAACTGCTGAAAGGCGCCAAAGCGGGCGACGAGGTCGAACTGGCCGTGGTCGAGGCAGGCAAGGTGAACGAGGGCGCGGCGTGGCTGGCCGTTCGAACCGGCGGGGTGCAGCTGTACTTCCGCTGCATGGACGGCACCTTCCCGGACTATGGCCGGGTCATCGAGAGCGACACCGCGAAGTGGATCAACGCCACCTGGAGTCGTGAAGGCATGTTGCGCCGTCTGAAGATGCTGCGCCTGACCGCTGACCACAACAGCAACCACCGGATCGAGTTCAGCTACCGCGGCGACCGCCTGAGCCTGAAGGCCGAGGGCGACGACGGCAGCATGCAGGCCACCCTGCCCCTGGAAGCCCCTGTGGCACGCACGAAGGACGGCGCCGACACGGCCTTCAACGCCCTGTACCTGATGGACGCCCTGGGCAACACGGCCGCCGAGCACACGCTGATTCGCGCCTCCCACGAACCGAAGCCCAACGGCCGCGTCCAGATCAGCGCCGGGCCTTACCTGGCCATCGTGGTGGCGTTCCGTGTCTGAGGTCGCCCCCACACCGCCCGCCCTCACCCCCCGCGAGTCTGACATCCTGCCGCTCCTCGCCGACCGCCTGAGCAACAAGGAGATCGCCAGACGCCTGACCATCTCCCCATACACGGTGAAGGACCACTTGGGCCGCCTGTACCTCAAGCTGGCCGCACACGACCGCCATCACGCCGTCCTCCAGGCCCGTGCCCTGGGCCTCCTGCCCGCGCTGGCTGGGGCCGGAGCTGGGAGGGAAGGATGACGGCATGGACGCACAGTGACCTTGTCCGCATCGCCCGAGCATGGCTGTTCCGGCATGGTCACGGCGTGGTGTTCTCCGAGTTCCAATACATGGGCCACGACGAGTTCCCGGACGGGCTGGGCTTCCGGCCCTTCCTTGACTACACAGTTTTGATCGAGTGCAAGGCGAGTCGCAGCGACTTCCTGGCCGACGCTAAAAAACCCTTCCGGCTCAACCCTGAGCACGGTATGGGTGACTTCAGGTGGTACATGGCCCCCGCTGGTCTTATCCGCCCCGATGAACTCCCGGAGCACTGGGGCCTGCTGGAAGTGCAGCCGAACGGACGGGTCTGCAAGACGGTCTGCCTCGCCTACATCCAGAAGACGAACACCGAGAACTGGCGTGATCTGCATGCACGACGGGATGTCCAGCAATTTCAGAAGAACGCTCTGGCAGAGCAGCGCCTGATGTATGCCGCCGCCCGCCGCCTCACCGTTCGGGAATGCTGGGACATCCTGGGCACCCCAGAAGGTCAGCGGGTCACATGGCAAGCTGCCCACCCCGCCCAGGCCCCGGCCGCAGCCAGAGCAGGAGCGCCAGTACGCGCACAGGAGGGATGAGATGAAGGCAGTTGTGATGGTATCCGGTGGCCTCGCCTCCTGGGCCACGGCCAAGCTCGCCAGCAAGAAGTACGAGCAAGTCGCCTATTTGTTCAACGATGTTTTGGTCGAAGATGCCGACCTCTACCGGTTCCTGCTCGAAGGTATGGCGAACGTGCTGGGCGTTCCTGCGCCCACCGACCTGATGCGCCGCGCGCTGGCCCTGCCAGACGTGGACAGTGACGCCAATGTGGAGATCCGCCGTGCCGAGCTGGCCAAGATTCGCGCCGAGGCGATGCAGCGTCTACCCGGCTTTACTTGGCTGGCCGATGGTCGCACCCCGTTTGAGGCGTGGCATGACCACCGCTTCATCGGGAACAGCCGACTCGCACACTGCAGCATCGAGCTGAAGGCGGCCGTGGGTGACGCCTGGGTGGACGCGAACTGCGACGCCGAGACCGTTCAGGAGTTCGGAATGTACTGGGACGAGGGTGGACGCATCGAGAAACTGCGGCGCCTCAAGAGGCGCCGCATCGGAGACCTGCTCTTCCAGTCCGGGTTGACCCACAGCGACATCGCCGCCTGGGCGAAGTGCGAGGGCATCCCGATCAGCCGCAGCTACCTCTACGGGTACAGCCACGACAACTGCAGTGGGCTCTGCTGCCGCAGTAAGCCGTGGCGGGCGTGGTGGATTCACGAGACCTCCGAGTCGTTCGTGGCCCGCACCTGGGTCGAGGCAATCGGCTGCTTGTTCGGCATGGTCGGCAACAGCTTTGAGGATGACGAGATACAGAGCGGCGAGCTGGACCTGCACGCTAACACCGTCACCGACGAGGACGGGCGCACGCTGACGCTGGCCGAGTGGATTGCTGAGATTGAGCCCACGGAGCCGTTCCAGCTGGGGACGAGCTATGTCTGAGTCGATTGCCGCGCCCGCCCCGGCCTTGTCTGACGCTGAGGCAGCAATAGAAATCCTGACCGAGTTGTTAGATCGATTTGAGGTCAAGCATCGGCTGGGCAAACGGACACTCGCTCAGCTGCTCATTTCGCGTGGCGTCCGGCTCGATGCCCGCCTCCTCGCTCAGCAGCCTGCCGCCCAGGCCCCGGCTGAGGCGTTGGCAGAGGAGATTGCCGCCCTCACAGCCGAGTACAACACCTTGCCGATTGTGGATAACGGCCTGTGGTACCCGCTCGGGAATCTGATCGAACTGCTGGAGAAGCAGGCCAGTGTCGCGCGTGGTGTTGAGTTGTGGCGAGGTGATGTTGCTAAGCGGCGCGCTGCTCTGACCGCCGCCGAAGCTGGGGAGGCGGGGTCTTGAGCGGGTTGGGGGAGGTGCTGCATAAGCTGGCGCAGGTGCTACCGGAGCGGTTCAAGTTCAGCGCCGCCGATCCGGATCGCTTTCTCGTCCATCTGCCGCACACCCTGCGAGGAGACCCGAAGCGTTGGCTTACCATCTTCTATCGCGACGAAGGCGAATGGGAGCTGGAAGAAATTGATGGGTACATGTGGCTTGAGTTCGCGCTCAGAGAGGAGTGCGAGGCACGGGATTGGCCTTGGGTGACGCAACAATTTATGAAGAAGTGGCATCCGGACCGGGGCTGCAAGGCACTTGTGTACCGTCCTGGTCTGCCTGTCGATAGCTGGGGCAAGCAGCAAGACTTCTTGGAAGCAGAGGCCAGCACCCCAGCCCACGCCCTCGCCATGGCGTTCCTCGCCGCCCTGGCCCCTGCCCCCGCCGAGGCCGAGCAGCAGCAGGGGAATGAGGAGGGAATGGGATGAGTGAAATGATTCGAGGCTTGACGTTGCGCCACCCGTGGGCATGGGCATTCTTGAAGGGCAAGGATGTCGAGAACCGGACGTGGCGTCCAGAGAGGCAAGGCGGCAAGGTCGGGATGTTCGTCGCTCTGCACGGGGGTCTGCCCCCGAAGAAGACGGATCACGACTACCACGACGAGATCGCCCACGCCCTGGAGTGGATGGACGATTTAGGTCTCATCCCCGGTGTTGAGTTGCCGGACTTCGGGCATTACTACCAGCCGAATATCATCCGTGGCATCTCACCATCCGCTACGGCTGAGAACACCGCCCGCTTCTGCCTGCCTGGGATTGTCGCCGTCGGCCGGTTGACCAGCGTTTCTGACAACAGTGAGTCACCGTGGGCTGCCGAGGACCAGCAGCACTGGCATATGGATGTAGTGGTGCTGCCTGAACCCGTCCCGCATCGTGGTGGTCAGGGTCTCTGGACGGTAGAGCCGGACGCGTTGCTGCAAGTGCGGCAGGGCTGGAAGCGTGCTAACGAGGGAGGAATGGAATGAAGGCAAAAGCATTGGTTGAACGTCTCAGCACGCTGACCGCAGAGAAAGGGCAGGACATGGAAGTGCGGTTGATGGTGGACAGTGGGGACGGCACATGTCTCGGTGCCTGCGAACTGCAGGACATCTGGTGCGGTGAGGATGTGGCGGGGACGCAGCTGTGGATCATGCTGTCCGGCACCGAGGGCACCACGACGGCAGAAGCGGGGAACACCGAGGCCTCACCCTGCCCGAACTGTGGTCGGGAGTCGAATGCACCCCAGAAGGACGGGCGCATCTACTGTTTTTCGTGCGGACAGGACTACCGCCAGGGGGAAGCGTGGCCATGAAAGAGCATGTCATGAAACGGGACAAGGAAGGGCTGTGCTGCGTGATCTGCGGGGCGTGGGACACAGATTCAGATTTCACAGCAGAGTGCACTGGCTCAGTGGTAACGCAGGAGGTGATCGACAAGCTGGTCGAGCCAGTGACCCCCGACCGGACCCCCGCGCCCGCCCAGGCCGGAGCTGGGGAGTTTATGGTCTGGATCGCCGTCGGGCCCAGCGGCAAGATCGTGTCTGCGTCCAGAGAGCGTTACCCCTCGGACGGGAGGGAGCAGCACGTTTCAAGGGAGCAGTTTGCGCGCGAGTTCGGGCGCCCCGACAGTGTGGTCTTGCTTGTGCCCGGCCCGGTCACTCTCGGAGGGCAGGTTCCGGCCAAGCACTTGACCGCCGCGCTCCGCCTCCTCGCTCAGCAGCCTGCCGCCCAGGCCCAGGCCCCGGCTGAGGCTGGGCAGCTAGAGGTCGTGTCGGCGGCCGTCCATGACGAGTGGATGGAAGAGCAGCGTAGGCGAGGCCGGACCAGCTCAGTCGGGCGTGACGGTGAAGAGTACATGGTGCCGTACTCGGAACTCAGCGAGGCCGCAAAAGAGCTTGACCGCGTGACCGTGCGGGCCGTACTGAAGCACGTTGCCCAGCCCGTCGCCCCGGCTGAGGAGAACAAGCGGCTGCGAGAGGCGCTGACGGAAGCCCTGCCTGTGCTTGACGCAGTGCTGGCCCGCAGGCGAGTTCTCGACAATATGGCTGGCCCGACGATGGGCCGCCACCCCATGCAGGACGAGTACAACAGTGCCGAGGCAGCCCTCGGCCGGTTGGTGCGGAGTCCGATCCGGTTCAGCATGATGATTGACCGTGCCCGCGCTGCTCTGGCCGCCGCCGAAGCCGGGACCGAGGCAGGGGCGTGAGCGGGCTGGGGTTCAGCACCCTTCCGGCCGATGCGCAGTACTGGCTGGCCGACCATTACCTGCACTTCATTCCGACACCCATTACGCCAGAGCAGCCCGTGCCGCTCATGGATGACGCTACGTATGCCCGCTTTATGGAAGCCACGCAAAACGAGATCATCAAATTCAATTCAGCTCAGGATTTCCTCGAATTCTGGTGGTTGAGCCGGGAGGATTCGGGCAACCGTAACAAGAAGCAGCGGGCCGTGATGCAGGTCGAGTACGAGGCCGAGCGTGAGCGCGTGAGGGCGCAGCGGGACCGCACCGCTCAATACGTCGGATACGCCCAAGCACTCCGGGCAAGACGTGAGGAGGTCCGGGTAGCCGCACTGGCAAGCGCATTAGCCGAGCAAACTGCCGCTTTAGAGCAGAGTGATGGGGAGGTGGACCGTGGGGAATGACGTGAGCGTGACGACCCCAGTGCACAAGGCCAGGAAGGCGCACCGATGCGAGGAGTGCTGGCAGACCATCCAGCCCGGCGAGGCGTATCTCCGCAACAGCGGTGTGTTCGAGGGGGAGCCGTACTCCTACCCGCTCTGTCAGAAGTGCGAGGCGCTCTGGCGGCTCTGCTGGGAGCATTCGGACCGCTTCCACTTCGACCACGGCGACCCGGTACCCGTCAGCGGGCTGCGCGACCACTTTGTGGACATCGACGTGCTGCAACGTGACGAGGTCTGGAGCATCTGTGGCGTGACGCTGGAGTTTGCCGACCTGCTGGAATACGCGCCTGATCGACCGTGGCTTCCGGTGCAGCCGCTTCCACGGGCAACCCAGTGACCTCGGCGGGCCGGGGCGCAGGCGAGAGCGGGTGTGAGGCGAAGTCTGCGCTGTCAGGCAACTACACGCACGCCCACGGTGAAGCCGAGCGCCGCCTGAAGACCGGTGCCCGTCAAGGTCGCTGCCTGACGTGCAAGCTGTGGCGCTGGGCAGACGAACCCTGCCCGCTGGCGACGTTTGCGAAAGGCAAGGCTCCCAAACCTGAGCCTATCCAGTGACCCACCTGCCTTGCCCAGCTATCTAAAAGGCCAGAACTTATACTGCCTAGTTGTTTTTAGGCCGCATAAATGACAAGAGGCCGACGTATTGTCGGCCCCCCGTTGACCTACTATCTGGCTTTCGGCTGGTCTGCCGGGGAAACGTTGGAATCGAACCAACTCCTAGACGGCGCTGCCGCATCGCTCTCCCAATGAGCTGCTTCCCCATTTCGGGCCATCTTATTAAGCGCTGGCCTTCCCAGGTGGGGTATCACTCCCCCACATCGCGCTGCGCAGCTCTCGCGTCTTGATACGCAGGCCCTGCACGGGCATCTGGTCGCTCCGCCCGGAATCAAACCGGAATTACCAACTTTATCGCTGGCGTCTTTTCATTAAACGACAGAACTGTTGTCAAGAAGCGGGTCGAGCCCGCCCCCTTCCTAAGAGTTTAACCCTTTAGACGTCTGGACGTCTAGCTGTTCAACCATTCAGACAGCAGCCGGTTCATGAGCGTGCTCAGGTCTTCATCCGTGCCCAACAGCTGCCGCTGGGCGTTGAGCTTTACATCTTTCTGCAGATAGAGCGTGGTCTTTTCAAAGGCAGCGTTGCTGGATTTCCCGCCCCGGCCGCTTGGCTGTTCAGGCGTCTGAACGTCTGGACGGCTGGGCGTCTCGCTTGCTTTTTCCCTGAAGTTGCTGACCATGCCGAACCGACTGGGCTTGCTCACCGGGCCGCCTCGGCAAAGGCCATCATTTCCCGCGTGGCGCTTTCGTAGTCCATGCCCGCAATCCGGGCGCGGATGTTCTTCAGGTTCCCCACCGTGACGCCCTGGGCAGACGCATCTTCAAACGCCTCGCTGCGCCTGATCTGGCTTTCCAGAACAGGGACGCCCAGCCCGGTCAGATAGTCCCGCGCCGCCTCCGCTTTGGTCGACGGGTGAGGTGGGACGATGGTCAGCAGCACCCTGAAAGCCCGCCCGCTCTTTCGCAGCACGTCCGCCGTCTCCAGCACTGCGCTCAGGGCCAGGGTGGACGGCGGGGAAGGCAAGATGACCAGATCGCTCTGGTGTGCCAGGTCGGTGATGTCCCCGTCTGCCAACCCGCCCTCGGTGTCGATCACCACATGCGCGAAGTCCTGGCTGGCCTGCCCCGCCTCGCTCTCAGGGAGCACCGTGAAGGGCAGTAGTCCCGCGCTCGCCCAGAGTGTCGCGCTGCGGGTATCGTCCCCGTCTATGAGCAGCGTGGGGCCACGGCGGGCTAGGTAGCTGGCGACGTGTACGGCTGAGGTCGTCTTACTGACGCCCCTTTTTTACTGATAAACGACAAGATCATGCCGGGAATCATGCGGCTAAATGTCTGAGAGTTCAAGCGTTCAGACGTCTAAACGTCTCGACGGCTGCGGCTTGGAGGATAGTTACCGGACTACTCGGCTGATTTGCCCTACCCTGTCCCAGTGCGCCCTTTCTACTCTCCGGTCGAAGCCGCCGGTCTCCTCGCTGACGCCTGGGCCGCCGATAGGGGAGAGGAGGGGTGGGTCGATCCGGTCACGCTAGAAGCGCTGGCGTGGTCTCTCGATGCTGACCCGGAGTATCTGGAGGAGACGTGGCAGGCGTGGGCGGACGAGCTGGAGGCGCAGGGGTATACACCGACTGAGCTGGACGAGGCGCGGTACTGGCTCGACGTGGTGGTGATCGGGGGAATAGGGGAGAGCTGAGGTGAAAAGGCGCCCCCGCCTAGACGCTTCTCAGCGCGGGCGGGGGCTTCTGGGCCTTAGTTCCTCTTTTTAACTATCTCGCCTCGTTTACCCCCGAGCCTCACTATCAGGGCACCCAGGACCACAGTTTAGCGTTTACGGCGCAAGGTGTCCGTCACTTCAGCTGGATGTACACAGGACGGTCGCCGCTGCCGGCCCGATAGAAGGTGGCGCTGGCGTTCTTCAGCGTGCCGGTGATGCTTAGGCGGTAGCCCTTGCCGCTCGGCACGTCGCCCACTGGACAGATCCAGCTCTTGCTGTACGGCGTGCATTTCGCACCCACCACCGTCACCGGCCCGAACAGCGTCACCACCGCGTCCTCGGCGACCGTGGCGGCCGGGTTGGACAACAGCACCGTCGCGCCGTCGGTGGTCAGCGTGGCGGGCTCGCCCTGCACCGCTGAGAGGATCGGAGCGCACGAGGCCAGGAACCCGGCCACCAGGATGATCAGCATCTTCTTCACAGCCCCACCTCGCTTTCCAGTTCGAGAATCTTGGCCTGCATCTCCCCGCGCGTCTGCGGGTCGAGACGGGCCGTACCGTCGGTCAGGTCGCGCACCAGGCGCAGGGCCAGCAGCAGCTCTTCCGCGTTCGGGATTGACTTCTTGAGTAGTTCGAAGATGTTCACTTCAGGTCCTCCAGTCCAGTCGGTGCCGGGACGTTCTGCAAGTCGGCGTAGGTGGCTGGGGCGTACCCAGCCGGGAGATCAGAGGCGGTACCCATCTGGACGGCTTGCCCAGCCTTGGCAGCGTCGATCTGCTTCTGGTAGTCCCCGAAGCCTTTGATGATCGCCGTGGCGTAAGCACCCAGGGCCGCCCACCAGCCCGCCGAGCCGGAGCCGAAGGCGTGGCTGAACAGGCCAAAGCCCAGCACGAAGGCGGTGCTGAGCACGATGTACACGTAGCGGGTGGTGTCCCCCTGGAAGCCCAGGCGCTTCTTCAGCAGTGTCGTGAGTGGGCTGGCGACTTCCTTGACCAGCCAGCCGATCACCACACTGGCAAGCGTCCAGATGTAGTCGGGCACCTGAGCAGCCCCCACCACCGGGGCCGCACTCTGGGCGAAAGCGAACGAGCATGCCAGAACCAACATGGGCCAGATCCACTTCATAACTTCCTCCTGTTCTCGATGGCGAAGCCGACCAGCTCGCCCGTCTGTTTGTTCTTGACCAGGCTGACCCGGTCGTACCCCTGGGCGTTCTTGAGCCGCAGAATCACCTGTTCTTCAGAGGCAGGCTTGACCACGGCGGGCGCAGGTTGAGCGACCGGCGGCGGCACCGTTACCCGTTCGGCCCGGTCTTGCCACTCGGCGAGCTTCGTGCCGTTGATCGGGTCGGTCCACTGGAAGTGCATGCCGTCGGCGTACGCACCCGTCCAGCGCCCACCCCAGGTCCAGCCGTACTCCTCGAACACCTGCACCACGTCCCGGTTGATCTGCATCCGCTCGAGCGGCACGCCGTACCCGTTCCAGGCCGCGTCGAGGTCGATGGCCGCCCCGAAGGCGTGCACGCTCAGTGCCCGGGCCGGGTCGTGGCCCATGTGGCGGCCCACGAAGGCGCCGTTGTAGGTCTTGAGCTTGCTGGCCAGGCCGCGCCGGACCACCTCGGCCCAGGTGGCAATCAGCACCGGCGCGACCAGGCGGTGCAGGGTGATGCTCTTGACCACCACGCCGGGGTAGGCGGGCCAGCCGGGCAGGCTGCTGATCGGGACGCGCACCAGGTTGGCAGCGGCCCAGGACGGTGAGGGGTCGAAGTTGCCGCCGCCGGTCTCGCGGGCGCCGGGGCCCTTCGGGTTACCGTAGGCGGCCATGAGCTGCGCGGTAGTCTCACCGGCCGGGCGGGCGCGGATGGCCGCAGCGATGTCTAGGGTCATGCTTTCCACCTCTCGAGTTCCTTCTCGGCCGTGTGCGCCCTGGCCTCGGCCACCTCCGCCCGGACCCGGTACTCGGCCAGGGTGTCCCAGATGGTCGGTCGCGTGCACAGCCGCCACGTCAGCACGATGGTCGCCAACTCGGCCAGCAGGAAGCTGAGCGTCGCCGGGTTGCCGGTGTAGACGTTCCGCGCGAAGTTCATCATCAGCGCCGTCGCCACCACCACCCAGGCGGCCCGCGTCTGCCACGGGGCCTCACGCACGTACCAGAGCGCGTAGGCGATGATCAGTGCCGGCACCCAGCGGCCGATCACCAGCAGCAGCCCGCTCACGCTGGTGTGCAGCTCCGGGATGATCTGAGTCGACCCGATCACCGTGTCGCCGATGTCGGCCAGCACCGCCGGTACGAAGGCGCCCAGCAGGATCACTCCGCCCAGGAACACCACCAGCAGCGCGTCCCCCCACGTCCAGGCCGGGCCGCGCCGGGCGTGCGCGCGCTCCACGAGCCGTTCAGCTTGTTTTGTTGCCATCATTCGGACCCTCCTTTTTCGTGAGTGAGACGCCATATTTGCCACTGATCAGGCCTGCCGCGAAGCTCCAGAGCGGCGGGCCGATGGAGCCGTAGACCATCGCCAGCCCCATCGCCGCCTTGATCTGGAGAGGCTTGATGCTGTCCTGGATCAGCAGCAGCGAGACGGCCGCCAGCGTGCCGTACAGGGTGTCTCGCATCACCTCGCCGAGCGTGGTCGGCACCTGCCCGGCGCGGCGCAGGTTGTCGCGTTCCTTGCTGGCCCGGAGCCAGCTGACCACCAGGGAGAGCACCACGCTCACGGTCAACAGGACGATGAAGCGCAGCCCGATCAGTTCCTGCAGCTCTGGTGTCATTCCACCCCCTCGGGGACGCGCCACCAGCGGCCGGAGCGGTCCTGCCATTCGACCCACCACCAGCTCGGGGTCTCCCGGATCAGTGCGCGGTTGGGGAACAACTCTTCGCGGCCGGGCGGGTTGTCGGGGAGGGAGCCGCCGAGCAGGGAGGCGTAGCGGACGTAGGCCACACCCTTGCAGCCGGGGCGCTGGCGAATCTCCAGGCGCTTGTCGAGCAGGTTTCCGGGCGTGGCAGTGACGGTAACCCGGCAGAGGGTGGGGGCAGGAGGCGAGAGGGAAGCGGACGCGGCCCCGGACAGCAGGGCCGCGAGCAAGACATGTTTCATGGACTCTCCAGGGTCAGGCGGCGTCGGTGCTGATCTTCAGGTCGAGGAAGGAGGTGGCGGCCGTCAGGCCGATGACCGTGCCTGCTGCCTTGAACAGCTGGATGCGTGCCGCTCTGGCGGCATCCGCCTCGGCCAGCCCAGCGAGCGGGGACGCGGGGACATTCCGCTGGATGTTGTTCGCGGTGGTCAGCCCGGTGGTAGTCGGCGTCCAGATCGGCGTGTAGCCCTTCCGGTAGGTGCCGCTCTTGTCGAACACGTAGTAGCCGACGTCCGAGTTGGTGATGAAGTTGTCGTGGTACAGGGAGGCGTCCGAGTTGGTCAGGTTCCAGCTCTGCAGTCCACCACCTTCCTGCCCGTTGCCGTCCGCCCCGCTCTGGGAGGCCCAGGCCAGCTTGCTGTAGCCACCAGGCGCATTGCTCCGGATCACGCCGGCGCTGACGACGATGATGTTGTCGAGCCCCTGATGGTGCCCAGCCTGAATCGCCGCGCCGTAGTTTGCGGTCGTGACGATGGTCACGGACTGCATCACGAAGCCCTGCGACACCGTCGTCTCCGTGAGCCCCGTGAAGCCGATCTGGTCGCCCATCAGTCCGCCCGTGCCGGAGTAGGGAATGGTGTTACCGTTGCTGTCCCGACCGAACCATACCGTTGTCCCGCCGCTGGCGACGAACAGGGGGTCATACGGCAGGGCGTTCTCGACCAGCCCGCGCCGGAAGTACATCGTCTCGCCTGACTTGCAGTAACTGTTGTAGACGCTGAGAGCATCCTCGAAGTAGGCCCCGTACACGGGGTCGTTCCGAAGGATGAAGTCCTCGCAATACGAGTTGTTGCCGGGAAAGCTCTTGCAGTTCTGGAGCTGAATGTAGTTCGCGACGAGGTGGTTGGTGGTCCAGTTGCCGCTCGCGTCCACCTGCCGGCCGTCGACGTTGTACTTGCCCCACTTCGAGATGCGCACACCACCGGTGGAGAGGCCGCTCAGCGCGTTGGAATTGAAGTCGGCCATCAGGGTGCCGCGCGTGCCGTGCGACTCGCAGTTCACCACCTCGAGATTCGCCACCTTCTCGCCGGCGATGTCATGGGCCGGCAGGGCGTTGGCGAACCCTGCCGGTGGTTTGCCAGACAGGAACAGGGTTTCTTCGAACCGGAGATTTGCGTTGGTCCCGAGGTACACCATGCCGGTCTGCTGGCTGGCGTTCAGGCCCCACCCGAAGAGATTGCTCAGGTAGACGGTGACGGCCAGGGTCGTGAGGAACTTGACGGCCGGCACCCCGGGGACGGTGCTCCGCAGGTTGCCGAGGCTGATGCGGTACCGTCCATTCACCATCGGGCCATACGTTCCAGCGGTCAGGTCGGCGTCCGTGATGACGAGTGAGGTGGTCCGGTCCGTCCAGCCGATCAGGTTCGCAAGCCTGTTCCGCAGGGTGATCAGGTTCAGACCGTCAATCAGGAAGGCCGGAAGAATCCGCCCGTTGGCCCCCTCGGCGAGCGCGAGGCTGACCGAGGTGGTCACCACCAGGGCGGCGCCGTCCAGTCGGTACTTGGTGGCCGGGTTGTCCGCGAGCACCACCAGGCCTTTGGCGTCGATCGTGACGTAGCGGGCCATCACGGGCCTCTGGGAGCAGAACCTGGGGCAGCCCAGTAGGCGCCGAAGTCGCCGATCCAGACCCGGCCACCACCGCCGCCCACGCCGACGCCGCCCGCGCCCATCACGCTGTTCTGCCAGCCCCAGAGCGTGTAGTCGCTGGGTTCCGTGCCGCCGGTCGGCCAGATCTTCGCGCCGACGAAGGTGCCGATGGTGTCGAGCACTACCCGGAAGCCGACGCCGCCGTCGAGGGTGGGGGCGAGCTGATTGCCGCTGGCCGGGTCGGTGCAGTTCACCCAGTTGGTGTTGCCGTTGAAATACCCGAGGGAGAACGTTCGGTTGGCCGCAGTGTCGTTGGAGTTGATGTACACACCGACCCCCACCGGCGCCGCGCCCGTGCCTGAGACGCGGTTCAGCACCACCATCGGGCTTCTGTTCCCGTCGCCCTTGCTGACGACCGTCTGCATGCCACCGTCGACGAAGGCGGTGATCCCGGCGTGCATGCCGACCTGCCAGGCGTAGGCGGTGTTGTTGAACTCAGCGATCGCCCCGTTTGGCGAGGAGCTGTTCGTGTTTGCCTGCGTGAACCGGAAGGTGCCGCCGAAGTTCCCCCAGGGGTAGGTCCAGATGCCGGCCGGAATCGCCGCGCCGTCCGTGTAGGCATAGGTGCCGGTGGTGGCGATCTTATCCTGCACCGTCTGGACCGGTGTGCCGGTGATGTCACCGAAGCGGATGCTGCCGAGCGTCAGGTTGGCCAGCAGGGTGCTGGCGCTGAGTGCTTGCCCCGGTTCCAGGTACGCCTGGAAGGCGGTCGGAGCATACGGCGTGTAGCCGTTCGACGCGTTCCGGTCGTAGTAGGCCACGTTCGTGTCGGCGTTGCTCGTCTTCTGCTTGAGCGTCATCACGAGACCAGCCGTCAGCCCCGACAGCCCGGTGATCTGCCCCTGGTTCAGCAGGTAGTAGTTGCCGTTCGGGTGCTTGAAGAATCTCGGAATGTTGTCGCGGAGCTTGCCCAGCATCGAGCGGTCGAGGTCGCGCACCACACCGGGCGCGACGAGGTAGCAGATGCAGCCGGTGGTGCCGCCCGTCAGGCCGGTGACGATCAGCGGATCGGGGGCCGCGGCGCCTGCCGCCGCCAGCACTTCCATCTTGGCGCTGTCGAAGGCGAACGTGGCTGGGCTGGTGTGGGCCGCCGTGACCCGGTAGCTGCTGCCGCCCTGGGTGAAGGTGTCGTTGACCGCGTAGGCCGTCGCGGCGGCCCAGGCGTTACGGGGATTCAGACCGGCCACGGTGAAATCGGTCTGCCCGGTGCCGTCGTCGTAAGCGACCCGCAGCGTGGTCGCGTTCGGCTTGCTGAAGGCCAGTCCCCGCCCGGCCTTGCCGCCTCCGCCTCCGCCCCTGCCCCCGAAGTTGCCGGTCATTTGGCGAACCAGGTCAGGCGCACGCCCGCCGTCGACTTGAGGGCGAGGTGGGTGAACTGAGTCAGGCCGGTGCTGTCGAGCAGCCGGTAGGTGTCGGCCGTGCCCGCAGGCAGATAGCCACCCGCCGAGCCGTTGCTCACGTCAGCAACCGGAGCCTCAGCGGTCACGGTGCCGTTGCCAGCCCGGAAGCGCAGGTCGCTCAGGATGGTGCCGACCACCAGGTTCTCGATTCGTACCGAGCCGGCATTCGTGGGGATCTGCACCGGGTGCACGCCGTCGAGGGACTGGCTGCCCGGCAGGTACTCGTTGATCATCCCGTCGATGGGGGTCATCAGGATCGGGGCATAGTTCGGCCCCGAGGGCTGGAAGGCGAGCGGCTGTGCTTTGTCGGACATGCTGAACCTCCTGAAAAACCCCGCCGAAGCGGGGTGTGGATGGGCTGAGTGGCTCAGTTCTCTAGGCGCCTGATACTCACGCTGGTGGTGATGTTGACGGTGTCGCCATAGACCTGCGTCCCTGTGCTGCTGTAGGCCCAGACGTCGATCACGTCACCGGTGACCAGTTCCAGCATCCCGGTATTCGTCAGAGCGATGGAGCCGGTTACGATGCCGTCCTCACCGATCTTCAGCGACTCGACATTGTACCGCCGGACGGCCGCGTTGACGCTGGTCCCGTTCGACCCGACGAACACCACCGTCGCGGCGATCAGGTAGAGCCCGTTCGCCTTCACGGTGTACGTGCCCGGTGCCATCGCGTCGGGCCTGACGGCGTCCCCGCCGGTACTCATGACGCGCTCCATGTTCACCCGCGTCCAGGTCGTCGCCGGGATGCTTTGCAGGGCGTTCTGGGCAGCGGCGGCCAGGAGCGGCTGGTATTCGAGTTGACCATCCGGTCCAGTCACGTCCCTGACGATGGTGTTCGGCCCGACCTTGACCACGGCACGGTCATAGGCGCCGGTGGCCGAGCCGTTGAGGATCTTGTTGCGGTCGCTGATCCCGATCTCGCGCACCGCCACGTCCTGATGGGTGCGGGTGCCATTGATCGTGTGCTCTCCGGCGTAGACCGTGCAGTCGAAGCTGTCGACCAGCAGGATGTCCGCGAACCCGTACCCCGGCCCAACCTCCCCGGTGGTCTGGTCAGGGTCATTGATCCGGTTGTTGTTGATGTAGGTGTTCGCGTGTACGACGAGGTGGCGCGTCTGGTACGCATAGATGGCCCATTTTCCGAGCTGGTAGAAGTGCCCGGCGATCTGGTGCAGGCTCCCGCCCTCAATCAGCGCGGCCCCACCGGTCAGCACGCCGTCGTAGCTGCCGTCGAAGCGGCAGTCGGCCAGGACCTGCATGCTGACGGCGTTCGGGGTGCACCAGATGGCGCACTTGTCCCAGCTGGGTACGAAGTCGGTGCCGGCCACTGAAAGGTTGACCGTCTCCACTTTCAAACCGAACTCGCGCCGGTTCGCCCAGATGTAATTGCTGCCGGTGATGCGGGAGTCGCTGTGTTGCATCACCACGCTGCCGCTCTTGCACCAGATGTTGGTCAGGCGCGTCATGAAGCACGTGGCGTTGCCGCTGGCCAGACAGGCGATACCTGACAGGCCCTGCCGGTCGAGGTCGTCCTTCGAAAAGACGTTCACGTCCTCGACCACCGCGTTGATGGTGTCCCAGAGGGTGATCTCCCAGGTGGCCGTGGGATGCACGTCGGGGCGTTCGAGCGACATCCGTCGGATCGTCACACCCTTGGTGCCCTCGGCCAGCACCTTCTTACCTTCCGCGTCATTCGGCAGGGCAGCCTTCGGTGCCGTCTCGAAGAACGGTACGTCTGTGGTCGCCAGTAGGATGGTGGCCATGCCGGAGCCGTAAAGGTCGGTGTTGGCCCCCACCACGACCTTGTGTGCCCACTGGTAGGTGGCCGGGAGGATGTACACCTGCCCGCCCACGTTCACTGCGGTCTGCAGCGCGTCGCTGTTGACCGTGCCGGAGGCCGCCGCGCTCATGCCGGCCCAGGCAGCGAGCACCGGCCCAGCGTAGAGCCGGATCGCGTACAGACCGCCGGGCAGCCCGTACACCGTGCACCCGTTGGTCGCGCCGGTATCCCGGACGGCAAAAGTGCCACCCAGGATCGCCTGCTGCACAATCACCGTGTCCCCCGAGGCCAGCCCGGCGACACCGGCCAGCAAGGTCGCCAGGGTATCCACCGTCAACCGCTGCCGGATCTGGTTCACGTCGGCGCTGCTAGCAAGGGCGTCACCCGCCGCCACCCAGGCGTGCGTGGCGAAGTTCCACTCGACCCGCTGCTGCCGCCCCCCGGGCCGGTAGGCGCCGCTCAGGGGCCGGTCCCGTGACCAGGCGGTCTGCTCGCTGCTGGTCGGCACACGCGGCAGGGAAGCCGTGAACGAGATGAAGCGGGGATCGAGACCGGCCAGGGCCAGCACGGCGGGGCCGGCGTCGGCGGCGACCTGCAGGTCGTCTGCCATGGTCCCGACCCGCTGGGTCAGGTCGGCGTACAGTTCGACCGCGCCGCCGAGGGCGTCGGCTTTCAGGAACTCGTTGCTCATCCGCCCGCCCGGATGATGTAGTTCAGGGCCAGGAAGGGCGGCATGGTGTTGTGGCCCGCGTTCCCGCCCGTCGCGTCGGTGGGGGCTGCGCCGTTGTAGTCGTAGCTCCCGAAGCCGGTGGTGCCACCGTGGGCACCCTGCGGAATCTCGTACAGCCCGGCGGTGTCATTCTGGGCGGTCGGAGCCAGGTGGGTGTGGCTGGGCATCTCCTGCAGGGTCAGGGCGTGGGCCTCCTCACCGCCGGTCTGGCCGCGCGTGCGGTTGCTGAGGCCCTGTCCCTGCCCGGCGCCGATCACCGTGCGGCCGCGCAGGTCTGGCAGGTTGAACGTCGTCGTGTTGTTTCCGGCGCCGAAGGTGGTGCCGATGGCCGCGTACAGCTGCGCGTAATCGGTCCGGCTCACGGTCTGCCCGTTACAGATCAGCCAACCGGCGGGTGCGGCCGGACCGGCGAAGGCCAGCACGGTGCCGGGCGGGCAGACGAGGAGTTGCACCCCGGAGAGCATGTTCAGCAGCTTCTGGAAGGCGTTCCGGAGTGGTCCGCTGTCGCGCGGGTCTCCGGTGCTCGGCACGGTCAGGGAGCCCAACGGCTCGGCGGTCGGGGTGAGTTGCTGAGGCATGATTACACTCCTGGTCTCAAGTAGAGGATCGTCGGATGGTTGGTGTCCCAGACGCTGCCGTCATCCCAGGGCGAGCCGTCGTCCCAGTAGTCGGTGACGAACTGCGACACCAGATAGATGCCGCGCAGGCGGGCGTGGGCGGGCTTGATCTGGTCGATCACCGCGCGCACCCGGTCGATCTCGGCCTGGGTGAGCGACAGGTCCCACAGCGAGCCGTCGTCCCAGCGGCTGTTGTCGTCCCAGGCGTCGGCGTTGAAGCTGGCCTCGGTGGGGGTCAGGTAGAGACTGAACTCGGCCCAGATGGTGCGGTCCGTCTGGTAGTGCTCGACGATCCGGGTCGGTGGGTAGCTGTAGTAGCGGTAGTCGTCCGGCACGATCAGGGTGGGCAGGGTGTAGGTCTGATCACCCACCGTGTAGGTGCGACTGCCGCTGGTCACCTCGCCGCCGCCCGCCTGGGTGAGCGTCACACCGCCCGTGACCGCCGGGAAGACCCCCTCGGCCGTGCTGCCCTCCAGCATGCCGATGCGCACGCCGTAGCCCATGTGCTCGAGGGCGGCCAGCATGCCGGGCAGGGTGCCCGCCTGGTCCCAGAACTCCCAGGCCCGCAGCAGGCGGTTCCGGAAGGCATCCGGGTACTCGCCGGGGTAGCGCTGCAGGCCGCGCTCCTGCCCGATCAGCTCCAGGCCGTCTTCGGGGGCGAACGCGATCAGCCGGGCCAGCATGGCGGCCTGCGCCCTGGCGGCCAGATCGTCGAGGACACCCGCCAGCGCCGCGAGATGCGCCTGGGTGCCTTGGTCCTGGTAGTCGAGCGGGTTGATCCGGCTCAGCCGCCGCAGGTAGTCACTGAACCCGGTCACCTCCAGACCAGCGTCGGCGTCAGGGTCACGGCCTGAACGGGGGTCAGCACCAGGTCACCGAAGCTGTCGGCGACCTTCGCGTCGACCATCCCGGCTGGCAGCATGGCCGCCTCGACGATCGCGCTCTCGTAGAGCGTGCCGCCGATCGGCATGGCCTGCTGAAGCGCCGAGAGGTTGGCGAGCACCTCGCCCTCAATCCGGGCATGGTCGGCTCCCGGCGCGTAGAGCGTCAGGGTCAGGCTGGCCTGCACCTCGGTCGCGGCGTACACCTGCACGTCGGCGGTGACCGGCCTGCGGTCCTGGATGTAGGCGTCAGCCAGCGCCACCGCTGCCGGGCCGATACCGCCCTCGCCCCAGACCACCACGTCGACGGTGCCCTGCCCGCGCGGGTGCTGATCGAGCACAGTCACCCGGTCGATGCTCGGCGCACTGGAGAGCGCCCAGAACTCGTACGCCCCCCGTGTCGCCCCTCCACCCCGCTCGGCCCATCGGAGGCGGCAGCGCTCTCTCAGGCTGGTGTCGCTCTCCCGGTCGGCCCCGGACAGCACCAGCCAGCCGGGGCCGTTCGTGACACTCAGACCCGGCTGCGGGGTGTTGAGTACGGTCAGGCTACCGGTCACCACGTTCGCCGCGCTGCCCGCCTCCTGTGCCTGGGCCAGCACCGAGACGCTGCCTCCGGCCTCCACCGTGCCCCGTGCGAGCGTCACGAAGCGCACCGCGCCGCTGGTGGTGCTGGCCCAGACCGCCCCCGCCTCCAGTTCATACGGGCCGCTGCCCGGTAGGGCGGTGAACGTCAGGTACCCCTGAGCGAGCACCGAATCCTGGCGCAGCAGGCCGTACTGGCTGTAGGCGAACTCATCCAGCGAGTCGCCGGCCGCCAGTTGCAGGTAACCACCCGCTGCCAGCAGGGCGATCAGCCGCTCGTCGTCGGCCATTCCTTCAGCAGCGATCTCCAGCAGGGTGCGCTGCGGGTCGCCGGGCGTGTAGTTGGTGAGCGGGTGGCCTGGGAATTCCAGGCTCAGCACATTCAGCATCCGGGCCACGAGCTGCGCCCGGGTGCGCGGTTGGATCAGGTCAGAGAGGGGCACTGGACACCTCGAATTGTTGCCCTGCCTGATCGGCGCTGATGACCAGAGTGAACGGTCCAGACGCCGTGTCGAGATCGGCTCTGAGCTGGATAGATTTCAAGGTGACTTCCACTGGCGTCACAGTTGCGTTCAGCACTCGTTCGTCCTCCTCAATCTCGATTTCCAGCACGGCACAGAGGTCTGCGCCCCCATCAGTCACACCCTCGCCGAGGTAGTCGTACAGACTGCACCCGTAGCTGAGGTCATAAAAAACCGCACCTTTCGGGGTGCGGATGCGGCGCGCAATGGATTCGGTGAGCAGGTCAAGGCCGGAAATAAGGCGACCGTTCAGGCCCGGCGAGGCGCTCAGATCCGTGCCAAAGTCAGGCATGGAACACCGCCAGGAGGCCGGGAAGCGCCCCTAGCCGGGCATCCAATTGAGCCAGTAAGTCGTCGGTGGATGATTTCACCGCTTGCAGACTGGTCAGCTTCTCCTGAGCGTTGTTCAGCATGGACGCCTTGCCGGTCAGTTCGGTGTCCACTTTGGTCAGAGCGCCACCGGCCAGTCCGAGAAGATAGCCCGCCGCCGGGCATGCCGCCTTGACTGCGGTTGCCGTCGTCCCGCTGATAAGAGACTGAAGATCATGTAGGGTTGTTTGGGCTTCTCCCAACATCGCTTGGGCATCAGCCAGCGCGGTAAGTTGGGATGTAACCCCTTCGATCTGAGTATCAATTAGCGCGGCGTAACTGGTCAGCTTGGCCTTCTGATCGTTCAGAGCACCAGAGAGTAACCCCGCAACCTCAGTGCTCCCCAATTGGGCTTTCAAGGCGGCTGCGACCTGTGGACCGAGGACGCCTGACAGGGCGTCTAAGTCGCAGGTGGTGGCAGGCGGTGGCAGAGCGGGAAGTTCCGTAGTAGGTGGCTGCGGGACTTCAGAAGGCGCATTGGCCTGTTGAGCTTCCCAGTTCGCACCCTGTGAGTCAAGGAATTCTGTGAGTAGCATCTTTCACCCCGAGTTGACGCGACTGCTGCCGCCAGAAATAACACCCGGCCCGGCCGGTGTGGTGACGGGATCGCCGAGGCGGGCCACGGGTGGGCCGCCGTCAGCAAGGGTCATGGTGGCGGCGGTGAGGTCAAGGTGCGCTACGCCTCGCAGCGTCGTGGTCATACTGGCTGTTGTCATCAGCAGGCCCTGCCCTGCCCGGTCGCGTAGCGTGACACTTTCCGCCCCGCTCTCGGCCTTCAATTCCAAAATCTGACCAGCAGCGTCCTGAAGCAATGCGCGCGGATTGGCATAGACCGATTCATCACTGGTCTTCCCCCTGTCGTCATCCAAGAGGAACCGCTGACTCATCCCGGTCAGAACGTCGAGCATCTCCAGCTCACCAATGACGTGCAGGACCAGTGGCCTGCTCGGGTCGGCGAGTTGGAAGATCATGATCGCCGTGCCGCCCGCCTTTACCTTCACCCGACCACCAGGGATCGGGGGAACCAGCGGAACGCGGGTCAACTTTGGGAGCTGCGGATGGTCCGGCTGAAGATCGAGGTGGTGGTCACCGTGGTCTCGGAGAATTCGACATGGGAAGTGGGCGAGATAGTCAGTGTGCCCCATCACACCGCGCACCACATTCGCCAGCCCGGCCGGGCCCTGATCCGTACCGTCACCAGTGCTCACGCCACTTCGTAAGCGCTCGCCGACGTGGTGGACCACTCGCGTGACGCGCTTTGCGATTGTTTCGTCGCCCCGGGTCATGTTCAGGAGCACACCCGGCGCCAGGGTCGGATCGTCAGTCACCACGAAGACACCTTGAGCGCTGTCCTCGCTTTCGATGGCGAGGCGGTTCGGGTGTTCCTCCCACTGCTCAATGCCGATCCGCACGGTGCCATCAGGCATGACCCGCCAGATGCGCTCCGGGTAGCGGGCCATCAGCGAACCGAGCGCCTCGAAGGCCGCGCCTGCTGGCCTGATCCAGTGAGGCAGGCTTCCAGGTAGGTCGATATCGCCCGCCACCTCCCCGCATTCTTCGAGAATGTCGCGGGCGATCTGCTCAGGTGAAAACGAGCGGTAAGCTTTGGCATCAATGATGTTGCTAAGGCCCCCGCTGCCACCGACCACCCGCACCGCTTGAAAGCCGCCTTCCGGCCCGGCACGATCAACGGCGCATCGGTAGAGTGGCCCACCGTCAAATTGGGCGTCTACGCGATCTCCCTTTTCCAACATCTCTTGGGTGTCCAGTAAAACATCGGCAACCAAACGCCCTCTCAGAGGCATGATGATCTGCCCAGAAATGACTGGCGCACTCGCCAAAGTGAGATAGGACAAAGGCATCACCTCCAATGAAAAACCGCCCGATGAAGGGCGGTGAAAAGGTTGGTTGAGTTCAATTCAGAGCATCAAGGGTAAGTGTCTTGTCCGGTCTTAGAAGTGGCTCCTGATCGATGGTCGGCTTCTGCGGCGACTCAGACCACTTCGCGCCTAGATGCTCTACCAATTCAAACAGTCGTTTGACGTAATACGGCGCGAGATGGCTCGCGCCCTCAGGACTTTCTGCGATTTGCCTCAGATCGGCCAGACTGTATGCGTCCAAGGCAGTAAGGGCAGCCACCGCCTTCTGCGCAGCATTCTGAAAGCGCTGGGCTGCCTCTAGAGGTTTCCCATCTTCCAGCTCCTGCCGAGTCATGGTTTTAGGGAGGACGGGAACCAGAATCTTCTTTCCGTCACCCAGTTCCATCTCCTCGACACCTTGATACGCGGGTGGGGTGTGGCTAGGCTTTGCGGCCTTGGATTTTGGGGGCATGACAGCCATACTGGCAGGCTCGCTCAGCTCGGGCAACTCTTCGAACGGCGTAGGCTCAGGCTGATACTGCTGATGGTGCTCTTGAATGCGTGCCACCACGTCTTTTCGAGCGATGGGCTCGCCCGCTTCCGCCCGCTGGATGAACTCTTGTCGAATCGTCTCGGGGGTAGACCCGGAAGCCAGGGCATAGAGAGCAGATGGGGCAACTTCTAAATTCGTAAAATTTACGAATTTGAATTGCTCCGCCACCTGCATGAACTTCGAGGCTGCACTTCCCGACCAGCTGAACTCCGCACTAAGCCACGCACTGAAATTTCCATGGCCCAGCACACTCTTGACCTCTGTAAGTCGCTGTCCAATCTCTACGATGTCCTGGGCGGCTCGGCGGGCGAGGTTGCGAATCTCCCCAGTGTGTTCCTGCACCACTTCGCGCTCAGGCGCCTTCAGGAGGTCATAGTCAAATTCTCTGGCCTCAGTTTCCATAAGCTCCCTCGCTGCCGTACTCAGACTCTGGCACGCCCAGCAAGATCGGGTGAATCGCTGGAAGCTCTTTCAAAACGGTGAGGCCATGGGTGGTGATGGCGGAAGAAGTCAGCCCCTGTTTTTTCTGGCCTTCGCTGATACCGCTTGCCATCTGCGCCATACGGCTCTGCCATTCGGCCCAGAGATCAGTGGTGGCAATCCCTACACTGCCACGCCAGTCACTCAAGACGCTGATTCCACAGATGTTTACCACGAAGCCCCTCAGGTACGTCAGGCTGCGGTCAACTTCTTTCACGCTGATGCCCAAGCGCTTGCCAATGTCTTCGCGGCTGATTTTACCGGGGAACTCAGTCTCAATCTCGACCAGTACATCGAAATCAATCGCCTTGGGCCGACGCTTGAATCCGGCAGCCTTAAGCTCTTCACGGGCCTGAACAAAGTGTGGGCTCTCGTCAGCGAAGACGCTGCGCAACATGTTGGCAAACGCACCACCACCGAGCCAATTCTGGCCGAACGCCCCCAGGGGAGCGCCGGGCGTACGGAATGTGGCGTTCAAGACCGAGCGAGAGTGCTTGGCGCGCTTATAGCGGAGTTCGAGCGGACTGCGTTCCATCAGCGGTTCAATATTCGACATGTTCTCTCCAGCAATGCAAAGCGCCCACCATAGAGGGCGAGCGCAGACGCGATGTTCAGTTGGTGTCGGCGAAGTACTGATAGTTCCGAATCGCACACAGGGCCCAGTTCATGCCTTCTTGGTCAGCGCTGTTGACGCAGACGCAGTGGAATCGTCCGCGTTTGATTTGGACGATCAGCGGGTAGAGCGTGCTGAGGGCGCGGAATTCTGGCTCGGTCAAGCTGAACTTCCCCTTGAAATCGGACATGCGCCAGGAAATGTACCAGCCGCTGCTGTCCTCTTCGGGGCGCGGTGCGCTCACTGCACAGCCTTCAGGCTCTTGAGTGCAGATCGCTGAGCAATCGAGAGCCCACTCTCAGATTCTTCTCGCTCCAACAGGTTCAGCAACGCTCTCACAGCATTCGGGGAAAGCTCAAGGACGACAACGGGAACTGTTATTAAAAAACTACCGGTAAAATATAGTCTTCCCTTCATTTCTTGACTGATTCTCTGTAAACCTTGAACTCTTGCGGGGTTCGAGCCCATTTTGAAGCGTTACAACTTCGGCAAGCTAAACATAGGTTCGCAGGCCAATTTGTACCACCCCTCGAAAGTGGGATTTTATGCTCAACTTCTCCCATCCCATTTAATAATGCGTGACAGTAAAAACATGCATCACCCTGAAGAATACGTTTTTGCTGTAGATCATCTTTGTTAAACCTGCCTGAGGCAGATGCCACCCTAGCTTTACGCATTGTATTAAATACAACGCGTCGTTTTTTATAACAAGTTTGACATATGCTAGCAGGATTTGCTCTAGATGGTTGCTTGTACATCTCATCAAACGTTTTATGCTCTTCGCAATGTCTGCAGTATTTCTTTCCGGGTTGAAGATCAAGATGAAGTTTACGTCTAGACCGATTAGGATTTTTAATATCCGCACGGCGTCTTGCCTTTTTTGCACATTTTTCATTGTGGCACTTGCGACAAATGCTGCTTCTCAATATGCGGCCCCATCGTAAATGCATATCTTGTAGTAAAGTTAGCTTATTACAAGATATGCAGAATCGAAATCCTTCAGGTGCAGTTTTTTGAGGCTCTCTTTTCAGCCTTTCAGGATTTTTTTTACCCTGGCGTCGCACTCGTCGGATAGCAGCCTTGAGTTTCCGGCATTTCTCGCAGTCCTGCGTAGGCCTCCCGCGTCCATTCCAGACAATAGCCGTACCGCACTGGCATGTGCGCTCTAACTCCCCCCTACTCACGCCTGCACCCCTCTTCAAAGCGGGCTGGGCGGTATTCCCAGGGCATCCGGTCAGACTTAGCCCGGTTGCAGTCGGGGCAGGCAATGACGAGGTTGATCGCATAGTTACTGCCTCCCCTGCTGAGCGGAATGAAGTGGTCCACCTGGAATTTGTTCGGGCCGAAGAAATCGAGCTTGCAGTAACAGTAGTGGCAGAGGTTGTTTTGCCTGCCGAGCCTTATCATCACGTCCCACTTGTCGAAGGTGCCGACCGCGCCGACTTTCTCAGCGCGGCGGCGGTGGGTGGACCTGATCTTGTCCCCACCCCGCCGGCCCTTCATCAGTGAACCTTCCCGCCGAACCGCTCTTCCAGTTGAGCACCGACCCGGTTCATCTGCTCCCGAAGGTTGATCTTCGAGCTGTACTTGCCGTCCTCCCAGGTGAGCAGCCATGCCAGGGCGGCCTGTTCGAGCAGCAGTTCGAGGTGATCGAAGGCGGCGTAGTGGAGGGCGGTGTGCTTCATGCACTTCGGGCAGAAGTATTCCGGCTCACCGTCGTTCATCGAGAGCACGCCGTTTGGCACGTTGCAGCCGTCGCACTTTCCGATGATGCTGCGGGGGAAGTTACTCGGCTGCATCTGCCCCCTCCCGCGCATCTTCTCTTTCCTCAAGATCTTTCTGATTGATAAAGTCGGCGTGCGACCGAATAGCGGCCAGCATAAGAGTCGCTGTGGAGTGGTCCTCTGCGGTGAGACAGGCCACCGAGAAACTCTGACCACGATAGGCGGGCTGAGCGAGAAGCGGAACCAGCCCGCCTATCGCACGAACCTCGGCAAGGTTCAGGGAATTGCCGACAGCCAGTTTGATGTATTGCTCTCTCCCGCTGATGTACCAGCTCACGCGACCTTCTCCACGCTGCCCTGGCTGCACTTGGCATCCGCGATGATCTCGGCCACGTCCTGCATGGTGGCGGGGTTGCCGTTGACCGTGTAGGTGAGGTCGGCGGGCTGGGCGCTCTGCTGGCCGGTCATGGTCACGGTGTAGTGGTGGCTGCCGATCCGAACGCGGTCCATCTCGACCCAGACAAGAACACTAAAGGTCTTGGTTAAAGGGGCGCTCAGGGCGGGCTGTGACGGCTGTGTGACGGCTTCTGCGTATACTGTCATGTAATCCACCTCAACTCGGATTCCAAGAAGGGCGCTTTCCTAGGGCGTCCCCCTTCTTGGTTCCTCTATATTACTATATTTAGTAACACAGGTCAAGGATACGTAATTAAATTACTTGATTAGCTTGAAAGTTACGCAGAACCGGTATACACTGTCTGAGAGGTGAGCGGGAATGACTACAATGATGGATATGGGACGCATCAAAGTTCGGCTGCCGGTAGTGATGGCCGAGCATCGAATCAAACAGAAACAGTTGGCCGAGGCTTCTGGCCTACGCCCGGCCACCATTAACGCTCTTTATAACGAGCAGGCAAAGGGCATCCAATGGGAAACCCTCGCCCAACTCCTCGACGGATTGCACAAACTTACCGGGCAGGCCTACGCAATTTCCGATCTGCTTGAATACGATCCAGAAGTCAATTAGACACATACCCTCACCTCCAATGAAAAAGCCCCAGGCATCGCTGCTGGGGCTTTTCTCTGATCTGTACTACTTCTAGTCTGCGGCTTGTCCTAGTGCAGGTTGAAGAGGGGCGCGAATAACACGCCCAGTCTTCCGGTCTGTCATCACGATCACTGCATCGTAGTCGAGGGCGTCTGCATGTTCACCGACCGAGGAAATCTTGGGATTGGCGGCGGCATTCTCGATCTGCGAGATGCGCCCTTTGGTGACGGTTTTCAGTTCTGCGACTTGCTCAGCGGTCAGCCTTCTGCGTTGGCGGGCCACCTTGAACGCCTCACCGATGCTGTCAGCAACAAAGGCAGCGCCAAAATCAGACTCGATTCCGCCTTCTCCCTCAGCCGTCAACAAGCCTTCAGGTAGATCCTCAGCCGGAGTAATGCTCCCGTCTTCATTCAACGCGGCTTCAAGGAGGGCCAGTTTTGCTCTCAGACGTTCGTTCATATCACTCCTTTTCTGCCTGTTTTCACAGCCAGCGACATATCTACGGCCTCTTCAATAAGGTCGTAGTCTGGATCATCACCATCCACTTTGTACTCGGCATTCGCCAGAATAGGCCTACCATCTCTTTGCCAGAAAAGGTAGACCCTTGCGCCGCCAGCGAGACCGCCTCTGGTATGAGGCTTTAATTCCGAAATGCCGCGATAGCCCTGTAAAGAGAAATGGAAGCTGCTCCCATGTCCGTTTACACGAAGGTCTCGGCACATCCAAATACACTCGCTGACCGTCTCCCGGTAACCACCTCTGTTGAGGTCCAGGAGGCACTCGATGATGCGAGGATTCTTGGCGTGAAGCCTGTCAGGGTTTCGCGCATAGATCAATCCAGGCACGTGTTTAGTCTAAGCTATACCTGCAACTATTGCAACAATGACTTGGGCACCTTCTCCGCCCCACTACCGGCATTCGCTCCAGTTCATATCGGCCAAATTGGCCGTTTTCGATCTGATAGGGAAATGTAGAATCAGGAATTCAGATCTCTCTGCCCGCCGAATGCGTGGGCTTTATTTTGCCGCCCTCCCCACTTGAGCTTGTGCCACCATGAGGGATGAGACGACTCATCCTGACTTTTGCTGCCATGCTACTGAGTGGGTGTGCATCTCACGGGCCGTCGGAAGCGGCCGTAGATGGATTTCTCGGAGCATTAAAGAAAGGGGATGACGCCCTGGCCCGCACATATGTAGTCGAGGGTCAGGACTTCCAGGCGCTCCAAATTGCCGATGCAAACGCCAGCGCCCATGAGCTTATGGCCCGCATCTGGAAGCACATGTCATTTCAGGTTGGCAAGCAGTACAGCGGGATTCAGGGTCTTCCAATGGTACCAGTCCAGCTCAAAACGGTTGATCTTCAAAAAGTCATCGAGGAAATGGAAGGCGCTCAATTTCCCGATACATCCCAGCAAGCCTATTTAGACCGTCTAGATTCTGGTGATCTACCCATGAAAGAGGCCCGGTACGAAGTGCCGGTTTACAAGGAACAGGACGACTGGAAACTATTCAGCACTGGTGATTTGAACGAGGCGCTGACGGGTATGTTCATCCCGATCAAGCCCTGAGGTGGCTATCTGACGCCCGGAAACTGACTGGCCGTCGCATTGACCGGCCGAGCCAGCCTGAACGCACCGGGCGGGGCGGGTGGATTGTTGCTCGGAGCGCTGGAGAGAGCAGGTTGCCCCTGGGGGGCCGAAGAAATTGGTGCAGGCGGCCCCTGTATCAGCTTTTTAGGCACGAGCCGAAGTGCAGGCTTGCCGATGCTAGTCGGCGTGCCAAGGGCACTTATGGAGGTGACCCCTCGCGCATCTACCGGCCTGCCGGCTGCATCGAAGCCGGTTGCACGCCCCGCTGCATCAACCTTCCCGTGCTTGGCGAGGTAAGTGACCATAGAGTTTGAGATAACGTTTTTGCCGTCCCAGACGCCAACGTGGCCTGCGCCGCTCTTGTCGTGGGCGAAAAATATTAAATCGCCTGGCTGAAGGCTCGCCTGCGCCGCCGCGCTCCAGGGGATGGACAACTCAGCCGACTTGAACCTTCCCTCTGTCTGAAGCGCTGTGTCTCCGAAATACTTCGGATCGCCGCCGGAATCCTGCCAGACATACCGGGCAAAGGTGGAACAATACCCGCCCGATGCAGTGGTGTGGTAGCCATCCCGGCTATATCGAGGGGTGGCGACTAAGTTCCTTTGGGCTGCCGCCAGCACCTTCTGTCCCTCTGCAGAGGTAGACACAGCAGCGCGGCCACCAGTTAATGACGGCCCCGTCCCACTACCCGAACCCGGTATCTTCAACCCCGTCCCATCGTCGGACGGCAGCACTCCCGTCTTCGCCTTAAGCTGTTCCCGAAAGACTAGGGAGACGATGTACCCGGTGCGAGGGCTGTACGGCTGGCTCTGCTCGGAAACGAAGTACAGCCGCTTGATCCGCCTGCTTGTCACCTCTGGATGGGCACAAGCGAAGATGGACATCCGGTTGATCGGAGGCGTGGTGCCAGCTTTGATCTCCGCCGCCGTTGGGGGTGGAGTCTTTTCAGTGCCACGCCGGAAGATCGCCAGTACGTCACGGTATTTCAGCCACTCGGCATGCTCGGTCATGGTGAGTTGAACGGAAACCTCTCCGGTCGGCTCATTGATCTGAGCCTGAGTGTTGCCACCCCCTGGTGTGTCCTGGCTGTCGAGATTGGCGGCGAGGCCGACCGTGACCCGCGCCGTGCCAGGCAGAACGATCCGCTTCGATCCGATGAGCAGCACGAAGGTGTCATGCAAACCCGGCTGTGCAATGGGACTGCTCAGAACTTCACCTCCTTCACCGCGTACCTGCCCCAATCTCTGAACTGTACTGACCCAGAAGCTTCGTACCACCCTCGTACAGCGCCTGGGCGATCTGCTTCGGATCTGCCCCGGCCTCAACGCTGATGTGCTGAATGATCGTCGGCCCGTCTTTCGCCCAGCGGTCATTCAGCTTCTCTGCGGCTTCCTTGCTGGTGATAACGCCGTCCTTATCAGTATCGAGCCCAACATTGCTCTTGTAGTACATGCTGGTGTTCGGATCATTCGCGCTCCAGATCGGCCCAGTGTTGTTCGCGCTTCCGCTGAGGACCGCCATGTAAAGCTGCTCAAGGGTCGCGCCCTTCTTCACCCCGTGCATGGTCAGGTACTTCTCAATCAGCGGAAGCTGCTCGGCCCGCGTCATGCCGCGGATGCTGTTCAGATTCGTACCCAGCTCTCCGGCTGCGGCAGATTGGAACTGAATCAGGCCCGCATTGATGAGATGACCGTCCGCGTTTTTGCGAAACGATCTAGGATCAGCCCCACTCTCTAGATTGATGACTTTGAGCAGGTCGAGTGGTTTGAAACCCAACCGCTTACCCATGTCAATCAACCCAGAAGTAAAGCTGTCGTCTCCTTTGTCATACACCTGTTTTTCAGGAGTATAAGTTTGGCCCGTAAAACCACTGACAAGCTGTTGCCAACCGTTTATGGCTCCTTTTACTGGGTCATAGTGCAGCACTCGGTTAAATCCAGTCGCGTCTTCAGGCTTCTCGATTATCAGCTTAATAATTGGATTGTCTTTAAGTGACTCCATAAAAGTAGCGAATTTCTCGAAGTGACCGTACAGGCCGTCCCCGGCCGCCTTCAGCCCGACAATCGCCCCGATGACAAGTCCAACGATCCCAAAGACGCGGAGCCACAGGCTTGCCAGTGCCGCGGCTCCACCGTTTGCTGCTGCCCAGGCACCGGCCATGCCTCGGAGGCCCAGCCATGCGCCGTACAGGATGCCCCGCCAACCACCCATGAGGACGGTAAACACTCTGGTGATCGGGGTCAGCACCGCCATGATCCGCTGGAGCCTCGCCAGCCAGAGCGCGTTGAGAACACCATTGGCCGCCAGCATGGGCAATGCTGCGTTCAGGAGTGTCACGGCAGCCAAGAGGCGGAAGATGGCTGGGATAGGCCCTAGGACAAAGCCCATCGCCAGTCCGAAGACCTTGAAGGCTACCGCGCCACCAATCAGGTAGCCGAGGATGCGGGCCAGGTTGTCGCCGCCCTCGGTGCCGAGCAGTCCGAAGGCTTTCAGCAGCATCCGGATCGGGCGGATAACCACCTCGGCCACGCGCCAGAGGAACATCAAGCCTTCGCCGACGCCACGAGCGAAGGCAATGACCTTGGGCCCCGCCCCGCTCCACCAACGACCGAAACGATCAAGACTGTCGAGCAACCTGTTGATGAGTTGTGTTGCTCGGTCGCCCTCGGTGGCATCCGCCAGCGGGCCGAAGATGGCCTTGCTGATGGTCGCCATACCCTTCGTGATGCTGTCTTTGATCCGGCTCCCTGGCGGCTTGTTGAAATCGGTCAAGTTGACGAGATTGGACATAAACCGCTTGGCGTCGTCCAGTCCTCCAGCGTCGAACAGGTTGGAGAAGATCCGCTGAGGTCGGCTCAAGAGTGTGCTGATGAGACCCAGGAAGGTTCGACTCTGCCTGTCCATGCTGCCTGCATAATCGGTATTCAAGCCGTTCACGATGGCATTGATGGCAGCGGTTCCGCTGATCCGTCCCGCCTCCTGAAGCTTCCGGTAGTTAGGGCCGAACGCCTTAACCAGATAGTCGTTCGTCCCGATGCCCGCTTCCTGGAGTTGAAGCAGCTCATCACCTTGCAGGACGCCTTTCGACTTGATCTGACCAATGGCCCGGTTGATCGCCTCCCACTTCTGGGCGGCGTCGCCGGGATCAGCACCGAGCGCAGATGCAGCATCACCTGTGATACGCCCGAGCCCTTGCACTTGACTGAAGGTGAATTTACTGGCCAGGAGCTGCTTCACAGCGGCGTTCACATCGTTGTCCTGGTAAGGTGTCAAGTCAGCAAACTGGGCAATCCACCCAGCGGCGCTCTTGATCTGCGCCTGGTTATTCGTCTTCAGCAAAGTACCAAGACTCAGCAGCTGCCCTTCCCGTGCTCCAGCGCCCCCCAGGGCGGCCTTCCCAGCAGCCCCAGCTAGAGCGACCGGGGCAAGCGCCAGAAGGCCCGTCAAAGCCATGCTGATGCGTCGCGCCCGGAGGTGGGTACGCTCCATGCTGGCGTTGGTCTTCTCGACGGCGGCAGTGATGCGGTTGGACGCCCGTACCCCGTCATCTCCATAGCGCCCGAAGGTGCGGCCGTTACGGCCAGTCGCCCGCTCGATCTGGTCGAGTTGTCTCTGCATCCGATCCAGCCGATTGATGATCTGCTGTGCCGGGGTGCTTATCCGGTCGATCAGCCGCAATACGAAGTCCACTCCCGACATCACTCACCCCCTTTCGCCATGGTTTGCAGATGAACCCGTTGGAGCTGGGCGTGCCACATCGCCCCAAGAAGGGCGTTTTCACTGGGTTCTCCCTCTTCCATTTCGCCTTGCTGAAATGCCAGGAGACACCGCGCGAGCCGCCGCAATCGCCCCGCATCCACCTCTCTATTCAGGGCTTTCCAGGCCTCAGCGAAACGTCTTCTCTTTCACCTCGGCGTCGCTGCCCGCTTCCTTCATGATCTGCGTGTAGATCTGCGTGACCACCATCGGGTACTTGGCGAACAGCCCGTCAATTTCACCGCTTTCCGGGGCCACTGCCAACAGTCGGGTGAAGTTCCGCATCGCCGGGGTAGCGGGCTGGTCCTTGTCCTTCAGCTTGCTCAGGCTCAGCACGTGCTGGTCGAGTTCCGTCTGACTGGGCTTACGGAGAATCAGGTCGAACTCGTGGTCGCCCTGCTCAATCCCCCAGATCTTCAAAGCGCCGTTGTGCTCGATGTTCAGGATCTTGAACTCTTCCTTGGTCAGTCCTGCGATCCGCTGTTCAGTAGCCTGCGTGCTTCCTTCGGTGTTGGTCATAAAAACCTCGCTTGAAATGGATTTCTGGGCCGGAATTTCTTCCGGCGCGTTTGGGTTACTTCAGGCCGGTGGGCATCTGGCTGAACGGTGCGTGTCCATTCCAGAGGATCACGCGGGGTTTAAAGCCGATGTTCCGCATCAGGGGATCCGCTCCGCTGCTGTCGCTGGCGCCACGCTTGGTGAAGCGGCAACCCTGAAGGGTGTCGATCGTCAGCTTGCTGTCACCATGCTTCTGGTAGGCGTTGGTGATGGTAAAAGACGCCTCGTAGAAGGTGGTCTTCACGGTGTCCATCAGCAGGGCGAAGTCGTCGGCGAACATGTCCAGCGAGGAATCGTCGGTCTTATAAATTCCTGCGGTGAGGGCCAGGACGATCCGGCTGTTGCCATCCACGTCGCCGCGCTCCAATGAGTCGCCATAGGAGTAGGTTTTGACGGTATATTCGACAGCTCCGATCTTGAGCGTCGTGTGGACGAAGCTGGCAGCCTCGCCGTCTAGAGAGAACTTCATGCGCTACCCCCGGTCGTCGTGGTGGGCTGGACTGCCGCGCCAGCATTCAAGAGGGCCAATGCCGGATTGACGAAGCCGATGCGCAGGCCGATCTCCCGCATATATCCAAGCGGGATGATGCCCAGGTCGGCCTCAAACCGCTTGGTGCTCAGGATGTTGATCGTCCGATCGGCACGGACCCGAATGCCGCTCACGTTGCTTCCCAGCGCGGCCTGAATCTCATTGGTCACGAAGGATTCGAGAGCCAGCGCCTCGGTCTCCAAGATATGTCCAGTCGTGGTGTCCACCGGGATGTCGTCGCCCAGGTACACCTGCATGGCGAGATTCCCGATGCGGGCGGCCTCATCAGCCACTTCTCGCGCTTGGATCTCGTCGTAATCGGAACCGATCACGCTCATCATCGGCCAGTTACCGGCGTAGATGCCTTCGCGGCCGTCGATGGTCCGCAGACTGGCGTAGCGGGTCGTGGCGCCGTACAGATTGGCGTCGAACGTCAGATCGCCCATACCGATCATGGCCCCAGAGCGGACACGATAACTGGCCTCGCCGATCGGTACGGTGCTCCGGCGGCGGCTGAGCACCCAGGCGCTGTTATGGACCTCGACACGCTGCGTGAGAGGGTTATAGACCTCGCCACCATCGAGGGCCAGTGCGATACGGCTACTGGCGAGGTTGCCGAAGAGCGCATTCAGGCTATTCACGTAGTCGCTGTAGCTCTCTCCGGCATTCATCGGGCGAGCTTCGAGCAGCACATTGGTGAAGTATTCGCGCTGCTCTCGTTCGGCGAGAATGCTGTCCACTCCGGCGAACAGGGCAGGCGTGGCCGTACCCAGGATGTGCACGAAGCGGATCTTCGGGCGCGTCGTCAGCAGTGCGCTGAGGCCCGTCACGACATCGCTCAGGGTTGCCGTCGGCGCGGTCGCACTCAGGGTGTGGGTATCACCAACGGCCAACGTGCCTGACCCAAAAGTCAGGGTGATACCCAGACCGTTGAGCACGATGATCCCGTTGACCGGCAGCGCCTGCTCAGTACCGTCATTGCCGTTCACGGTCAGGATATAAGCGGGTCCGGCCTGCCCAACGGTTCCGCCACGAGTGAAGGTCACCCGTGCCACCAGCGCGTCGGTGGGAGCGCCGCTTGGGGTGGCGACGCTGGAGCCCGTTCCAGTTTTTGTGACGGTACTGACTGTACCTGCCACGCTGCCCGGGATGCGCCAACCGATCACTGGTGCAGTCTCGATCAGAGCCACAGCCAAGGCGTTCGCCAAGGGGCCACTGGAGAAGGTAGTGGATACCTGAGAGGGTCGGGTGAGCACCTGCGCACTACCGAGCGGCCCTGCAGCGGCCACGCCGATCTTGGCATGCACATCACCAAGGGGCGGGATGATGCCCAAGTTGAAATCTTGGAAGCGGACGTCGACATTGGCTAGGGTCACTCAATCACCTCCTGGAGCACTTCGGTGTGCGCGGCCCGGAAATCGGCCTCACTCACTTCCAGGCCAGCGGGCCAGTTCTTCTGCGCGGCCACGGCGGCGAGCTGCCAGCCGGACACGCCCTGAAGGGCGGCCTGCTGCTCAAACGGAAGCAGGCCAGCTTGTGGGCTGGCCTGCTCAGGGGGACTGCTCGAAGATGGTTGTTCCTTCGGGTTCTGGGCCATGTGTGGGCTCCTGTGGAATGAGGATGGTCAGTGGAAGCTGGAAGACATGCTGGGTGAACTGCTCGACTCGGACGCGGGTAACATCCGTCTTCTCGACAGTGCTCGGAGTCAGCACCGTCATGCGGGCCACCCGTACTGGAAGGTTGTTCCAGGTCTCGGTGCCGTAGCGGATGATGACGCTGTCCACCTTCCCTCCGAGGGGAATTAAGGCACCTAACACCGTCAGGGCCAGGTCACGGGCCTGGTCGAAGCGAGTGGCGCGGCAGATGTACTCAGTGGCTCCCGTCGCTGATGCCAGCGCCTCCGGCTTGTTCTTCGTCAGAGGCGACAGCACGTCAGAGAGCGGCAACATCACCACGTGTGGCAGCCGGGGCTGATCAATCAGCTTTTCCGGCCCAAGGAAGACTGGGAGTTTGCCGCTGTCCAGCTCGGGCGAGGTCAGCGCGGCCTGTAGAGCCTCCCAGGTGTCCTCCATCAGAGGCTCCCGTACTTCGAGTTGAGGTACACCGTGAACGAGGCCACGATGGCCTTCTCGAACCTGGGCGGCAGGTCGTCCTGGGGCAGGTACGGGCGAGCCACGCTGGTGCGGGTGCCGTACTGGTTGAATCGGTCGTAACCGATGCTCCTAGGCAGGCCGCTAGTCTTGACCACCACGTCCCGCACGTCCGCCCGCCAGACGATGCCGTCGCGCAGCTTGCGGGTGTCGGTCAGGGTCTTGCGGCCTTCACGCTGCGCCGCCCGGCTGGGCCGCCAGGGCACGCCGTACGGGTCGCTCTCGGTGTCGAAACCGACCTGCACCTGCTCGACGATGGCCTGCCCCGCCAGGTTGCTCAGGTCGTGCAGCATCTGGTCGGAGCCGAGGTCGCGCAGCCCGCGCTTGAGCCGTTCGAACTCCGGGTTCACAGCCCGCCCACGATCAAGGGGATGGACGACGGCGACCACTCCGGCGCACCGGGTGTGCTCGTCTCGACGTCCACGACCTCGAACGGGGGCAGCACTGTCCCGGCGGGGAACAGGGCGTCGAAGGCCCGACCCTGATTGAGCCAGGCCGCCACGACCTCGTTCGGATCGCGCCGGGTCTCACTGTTGCCGTCCACCGCGCGGGTGCGCCAGAGGGTCGGATCACCGAGGTACATCCGGGCGGCCGTGACGTGCGGGCGGTATCCGAGGACGGTGCCGTCCGGCAGCTTGACCGCGTCCAGTTCGGCCAGGGCGTCGATGGCCTGGTCCGAGCGGCTGAACTCCGGCCACACGTCGCCGTGGGTCGGCTCGTTGGTGCGGACGTTTGGGTAGTCGCGCAGGTATTGCCGCACCCACGCCAGCGCCCAGTCGGGGGAGTCCAGCTGGATCGGGGAGAGGTTGCCTTCTTCGTAGGTGCGGGCCATTGGTCACCTCCAAATTAAAAATTTGTTGACGCAAAACTACCGAATTTTTCTATCGCGGCTTTGTCGTATGCCAAAGCCGCTTCTAAAGCAGTCGGAAAGAATCCAATATGTACTTGCGTTCCATTGACTCGAATGTATGCACGGTACTTTTCGGCTTTCCTATTTTCACGGTATGTGACGCCCTTAAACCCCGATTTGCTATCCACACGCAATACAGCGTTTCTTTGGTTGTCTTGGTTACTACAGACTCTCAAATTACAGATGCGATTATCCAGCTTATCGTGATTTATGTGGTCAACAGAATCATTCTCAGAGGGTGAAAGAATTAAGCGATGCATTCGGATGTTGAATGCATGTATTTCTTCGCCCTTGGGAATTACTCTTTTCCCTCCCAAAAAGACTCTGGGATACCAACAAGCGGCATAACCACCAGTGAAAGCCCATGTGTATTGGGAGAGCAGATCGAACTTATCTTCATCTACTACAGCAAATCTCCCACGACCTTTCTTGCCGCTGAGAGGAATGAGTCGAGCCCCATCTGGACAAATAAAATCGCTCACAGGCATCTCCCGTGAGCCGAGGTTGAAATAGCAGTTTCAGGGCCATAAACTGGCCACTGAGCCGCACACTCGGCTCCCGTCCAGAGGCGTTAGCGCGCCGTCTGGACATTTCTATTTTAACACTTTTACCGTCCCAGAGCTGCTCAAGGTGGATTTGTGGTGCGGTTACTGCTCGGCAGGCGTCGGGGCGACGAGGACTTCCAGCACCTTGTCGGCCAGCCGCTCGCCGATGCCCTGGATGGCGATCAGGCGCTCACGGGCGTCATCCGGCAGGGCCAGCGTGTCGGGCGTGGTGACCGGGGCGGCTTCCAGTTCGGCCACCTTCGCCTTCAGCTCGTCCTCGCGCTTCAGGCTGTCGGCGGTGTCCTGCAGCAGACTGTTGCGCTCGGTCTGCCATTCGCCGGTCTTGCCTTCCAGGTCCTGCGACACCTCGGCCAGGGTGGCCTTCAGGCTGTCGCGCTCACTGGTCAGGGCGTCGAGCTTGGCCTGAAGCTCCTGCTGGCCCGCCTCGGCCTGGGCGATCAGGCTGTCGCGGTGCTCGATGACCTGCGCGAGCTGGGCCTCGACGTTCGGCGCGTCGATCTCGCTCAGCAGCTTGCCCTCTGCGGTCACGGCGTCGCCGTTCGAGTTCACGAATCCGTCGCCTCGTTGGAAGATCACAGGGTGCCTCCAAGGGTCGGGTCCTGGTACACGCCGGCGGTCGCCGCGTTGAACTGGGCCACGGCCGCCACGCCACGGTTGCGCACGCCGAAGCCGATCTCACGGCCCCAGTACTCGCTCTGCAGCGGGAAGGTCACGATCTGCCCGACCATCCGCAAACCAGGCGTACCGACCACCGCGTCCTCGCCGGTCGGCTCACGTCGCCCGATGGCCGGGACAGCCGCCGCCGCGTTCGCCACCGCGCCGTAGTTCGGGAAGATCCAGCTCTTCACCCAGACGTCGGTGCCGTTGTAACGCCCGATCAGCCGGTTGTTGCTCCGGCCGGTGTCGAGGCGCTGCACGGTGATGCTCTGGGTGGTAGCGACCACGATGTTCGGGTCGACCGCCGCCGTGAAGCCGGGGAAGGTGCGCACGGTGGCCTCCTGCGCCACGTTGATGTACGTCTCCAGGCGGTTGTTGTTGCTGTGCTCGGCCACGTTGTTGATCAGCGCGTCCAGGGCGGCCGGGGTGAAGGCCGTGAAGGCCATGTAATGGTTGTGGGTGCCGTCGAAGGTCTCGCCGTTCGGGCCCATCGGGGGCGCGACCCCGTCGGCGTTGTAGAGCGCCTTCAGGCTCAGGCTCATGTTGTCCCGCAGCCAGTCCACGAAGGTCGAGTTCGTCGGGTTGAAGAGGGTGTTGCGCACCTGCCGGATGGTGTTCCGGATGTCAGCGGACTGGGCGTTCAGGGTGGCCAGAGCCACCTGCGCGGGCGTCGCGCGGTGCAGGTAATCGGCGGTGAAGCCCACACCGAACTGGTAGCGCTTGATCGGAATGCCGATCTGCTCGGGCGTGCCGACCTTCTGGGTGCGCACGCGGCCGTACTCGTCGACCTCGGCCATGTCGCCGTCGAGCATCATGCCGCTGGCGTCGGGCACGATCCTGCTGGAGACCGGGGCGACCAGGGTGGAGGTCATGTCGTTGGCGATGCTGTTGTGGATCGCCAGTTCGGCCTGCACGGCGGCCTGCACGTCTTCCAGGCCGAAGAGGATCACGGTCTGGTTGGTGACGTTCTGCAGGTCGCGCAGGTCGTGGGTGCCGGTGCGACCTGCGCGCGGCACGTTGGCGAAGGCCAGCGCGGTGGAGAGGAACAGGAACTGCTTCATCATGCCACCTTCGAGCCGAAGCTCCGGGTGCAGATCAGGTCGCGGGTGGAGACCGCGAAGAAGCTGCCCGTGGTGTCCTTCGTGCCGGCCGCGTCGCCGATCTGGCCGGCGGCGTCCGAGAGGAAGTAGGTCTTGCCGGTAATCAGGGTCCCCTCAGCGGCCAGGAACTGGATGCTCAGGCCGTAGCAGGTGATCGGCTGGCCTTTCGCGGCCTTGCGGGGCGAGATGCCGAAGAACTGCGCGCCGGTCGTGCCGACCCAGCGGTAGACGAGGCCGTCGGCGCGGAGCTCGAGCGGCTGGCCGGCGAGGACATCCTCACCGAGCAACTTGCCCGCGTGCTGCTGGGCGAACTGGGCACTGGTCGTGTCGATGGACGACCGCGGGCTGATGATGATGTTGGCCATTTAAAGCTCCTTAGAACGAGTACTCGCCGCTCTGACGTTTCTCGGCGGCGATCTGCTCGGTTGTGCGGCCACCCGTGGCGGCTGCGCCCGCGCCACCCAGGGGCACGCGGGGAGTGATGGTGCGCTGCTGCTCCTGCTGCTGCTCGCCACCTTGGGCGCTCAGCGCGGGCAGGAAGTCGCCCCAGTTGGCCTTGGCGTACTCGGTCAGCGGCTGGACCTTGCCGTCCGCGCCCTTCACGCCGTAGGTCTTGACCTTCTCGCCTTCCTTCTCCCCGTCGACTTCCAGTTCCTCGAAGGTCAGGTCGCCGCCGAGCTTCTCGAGCACGCCGGGTTTGTAGCCCACCCGCTCGGCCACACCGCGCAGCTGCTCGCGCCGTTCGAATCCGGCTAACTTCTCACTGGCCTGCGTGCCGCTCTCGACCTTTGTCTTGACCTCGGCCGGTGCGCCCAGGGCCTGGTACTCGGTCCACTGGGCGGCCTGCTCTTTGGTCAGGACGACGGCCCCGTCGGGGAGTTTGGCCTGAGCGACTTCACCCTCAAGCGTGCGAACCCGGTCACGGTAGGTGGCGTTCTCGCCCAGCAGGGTGGCTGCCAGGGCCATGGCGTCGCCGTTGTGCTTGGAGAGCTGCCCCTGGAGGTTCCGGGCGACCTTGTCGGGATCTTCGCCTTCGGCACGGTGGGGGAAGGCGGCGAGCGCCAGGGTGGCAGACAACAGCAGGCGGTTGGAGAGGGTCTTCATGGTCTGTTCCTCCTTGGGAACGCGAGCCCTGCACCTTGGCAGAGACGACGAAGCCCCCGACCTTGCGGGGGCGACTGGGGCGAACAGGACTTACCACCGGGCCTTGCCGGGTGCCGAGGTGCTACATCCGGTACTCGTCCCTGGGCGGCCCGGTCGACACCAGAGCGCGGCCCAGAGCCTGCTCAGCGTCCTCGTGCGGGTAGGCGTCCACCTCGGCGGGCAGCAGCACCTCGACCCGGAAGGCCAGGGCGTACGGCCCAGCCAGGAAGTCCGGCCAGAGGAAGGTTTGTAGCGCGGGCAATCTGCTGTCGCTGACGGTGGCTCCCTCGGCAGTCAGCTCGACAGCGACAGCGTGCTGAATCCCGGGCAGGCGCACGGCGGCGATGCTGAGGAGGAGCTGCTGAGGCGTACCGTGCGAGCGCAGCATCTCCCAGAACAGACTGTCGGTCGGCTGTTGATCGGTGCTGGCGTACAGCGTCATGCTCATCAAACCAAGTCCATGCAAGCGGGCGTAGAACCGCGGATTGCTCAGATCGCACACGTGATCGAGCAGGGTTCCTTCACCCGTGATGGCGTAGGCGGCGTGGTACAGGCAGCCCCAGAGATTGAATTGCCTCGCGTGTTCAAGCATGTGTCACCTCACGGCAGGAACTTGAGGATGTGCCCGCAGAAGGCCTTCTCGCTCCACGGTAGCTCGGCGGCCCCTGGTCCGTAGACCATGTAGCCGCCGATGTTGAAGAGCTCGTCGACGCCGATGATCTTGCCTTCGAGGATGCTGTGGGCCCTCGGCTCCTGCACGGGCCGCAGCCGGATGAACTGCTTGCGGGTCGCGCCGTTCACCGTGGCGCTCGACCGTGTACCCATGCGAACCGCGTCGGTCACCAGGATCTGCGCCGCCAGCCGGGCGTACGGACTCACCAGGGCCTCGCTGGCGCCGGTGAGCACGATGCCCGCCCGTTCGGTGACCACGGCTGCCCGCTGGATGGAGAAGGCCACGCCCTGATCGAGCAGCGGGGCTGTCAGCGCCTGCGAGCCGGTCAGGTCGGCCTGCTGGGCCGCCGCACCGGCCTCGAAGCCCTCAAACGCACCGAGGCGGGCGCGCTGCTCGATGGCCGCCCGCACGCTCGCGTCGGTCGCCCCGCTGCCGAGCCGCCGGAACAGGTCGGCCAGCAGTTCGGTGAAGTCGGCCGTGACGCCCTGTTGCAGGTCGCCGCTGAGCTTGCCGAGGCCTGCGAAGGTCACGCGCTGACCGGGTTCTGGTCGATGGTCTGCGCTCCAGCGTCAAGCAGCTTCTTCAGGGCCTCCTCTCGGTTGACCGTGAGCGGGTTGGTGGCGCGGTCCTCTTCGATCCGCCCTTTCTCCATCGCCACGTCGGTCACGCCGGGGGTGGATTCGAGCATGGCGTCCAGGCTCAGGCCGCCCGCCTGCCACATCAAGAGCTTGACCTTCAGCTCCTCGAGGTTAGCGGCGTCCACGTCGAGGGTGAGTTTGGGCGTGAAGGTCACGTCCTGGTACTCGGCCTGTTTTGCGGGGCCGATCATCATCCCGGCCAGCATCAGGGCCGCCTTCAGTGCCCAGGCCAGGGCCGAGCCGATGTCCTGGGAGGCGAAGGCCACCCGACGCTCGAACGGCTTCCTTGACTGACGCTTGCTCTCACCGCTCACCCCGCTGCGGGCCTCGCCGTCGATGCGCCACGTCTGGTCGAACTTGTCGAGGATGCGCTTGATCCAGTCGTCCATGCTGGGGATGTGGTAGTCGGCCGGGTTCAGCGGGTCGACCACTTCCCACTTCGGCGTGAGGCGGCTGGGCATGTTCGTCTCGGAAATGTCCTCTGGCACCACCGTCAGGCCCTTCAGGTTCACCACCACGCCCGGCCCCATCTGGTACGCGGCGGGCTTGCCGCTCGGGTCTGTCGGTGGCTCCGCGTTGCTGACGATGAACTGCCGGTACCCGGTCTGCTCGTCGTTGCGGCCCTTGTAGGTCGTGACGACGTTCAGCCGGTCCTGGGCGTCGCGGGCACTGAGGGTAATGCTGCTGCCGCCGTCGCGGTCGGCGTGGAACATCAGAAAGGTCGGGCGGCGGGTGGTGCCGACCGAAGCCATCGGGTTGTCGGCCTCAAAATCCGGCAGCGGCGTGAGGGCCCCGGCTGTGCCCTGCAGGAAGCGGTGCACCGTGTCGCGGGTGTACAGCTCGACGTAGGTGGCGTCCTGGCCATCCGCGTCTTTCTGCACGTAACGGTTCCAGTACCCGATGGTACGGCCGTGCGCGTCGATCAGGGGACCGGCGTGGCGCGGGTCAAGGCTCTCGACGTAGATCAGCTCCAGGGCTTCGTCCAACGTCTTAGGCGGAGTCGTTTTGATCTGCTCGGCGTAGTCGTCCGGGACCGAGACGCGCATCACCAGGCGACCGGCCCACCAGCGGGCGCGGGCAGCATCACGCAGGATGTCGTTCAGCCTGGATTCCTGCTGCCAGGCGGTGAGCGCGGCCGGGATCTCGGCCTTCGTATCCAAGGAGTTGCCGCCGAGCAGGGCGTCCCAGTCCGGCTCTTTGCCGAACAGGGCGTTGACCTCGGCCTCCATGCTGGGTCCGATCTGGTCGTCCTGCACCAGCTGAGGCAGCACGTCCGTCAGGTCGCCACTGGTGGGCTTGCGACCTTTCCAGTAGATGCCAGTCTTGCCGATCTGGTTGCCGTGCGCGTAATCGTGCAGCACGTTCAGGTCGAGCAGACCGAGCGCCTTCACGCCCAGTGCCGCGCTCAGCAGCACGGGGAGACCAGGCGGGAGCTTGAGGCCGGCCAGTTCCAGCAGCGTCGGGGTGCCGAGGGTACTGGTGACCATGGGCAGGACCGGGGGCGTCATCATTCCGGGTTGGGGTAAGGTCATCGGTCACCTCCTCAGTACTGGGTCACGACGCTTCCGCGTGGAGCCTCGAGCTTGAATGTCTTACGGGTCAGCACTTCCCGGAGCCACGCATCGGCGTCGGCCAGGTCGTAGGGTTTGTATTCGGGCAGGCGCTTGAGGCTGGCGAACAGGGCGAGGTGCGTCCCTCTAGCCTCGACGAACTCGCCGCGCTCACGGGCGCTCAGGGCCACCTGCCAGCGCTCCCGCTTGCCGCCGGTCGCCGTGCTGGCCTTCACCTGCACCAGACGCGGCTTCGGGGTGCTGGCGGGAATCAGGCCCTCGGCGATCAGGGCGGCCCAGGTCTGGGCGTACACCGCGATCCAGGTGTCTCCGCCCTGGTTGGTCTCGATCACCAGCTGACTGGCCTTCAGCTCGACGGCCTTCTTGCAGGCGCGGCGCATCATCCCGTCGGTGGTGTCGCGGCCCTCCCAGCTGTACAGGCCGACCACCCGGCCGCCGGGTAACCTGCCACCGGCGCGGATGCCGTTGCTGTCGCTGTTGTCGGTGGCGGTCACGGCCGGGTCGCAGACGACGGCCACGTCCTCGAACTCGGAGAGGTCGGGAGCGTTGACCAGTGTCTTGTCGAGGTCGAAGCCTTCGTAGAGGTTGCCGGTCAGCGCGCCGACTTCGTTCTGCTTCTCCTCGATGAACTGCGTCGGCCCCATCTGGTTGAGTTCCGCTTCCAGGGCAGCCAGAGACATTTTCTCAGGCCAGCTGCTGACGCCACCCGTGATCCTGTACACCGGTCGACCCTCGGCGTTCTGGCCGGTCAGCTCGAACTCCAGCCCGCGCACCGCCGGGTGTGGTCCGCTCACAATCCGGTCCATCAGGAAGTCCGCCGGATGCTCGGGATCGAGGTCGGCCAGGCGGGTGAAGATGCCGTGGGGGTTAATGATGTTCTGCAGCCCGATCACCACACGGTGAGAGGCCCCGGCCGGGATGATGCTGCTCGTCAGGGTGCGGATCTTCTTCGCCGTGGTCCTGAGGGTGTCCTCTTTGCTGTCGAGGTCGTCGAGCAGGATCACGTCCGGGCGACTGCCTTCGAGCAGCAGGCCTCGGATGCTGGTGTCGAGCCCGGCGGCGTCCACCACCACACCAGACGCGGTACGCATCCGGTCACGGCGCCAGCCTTTGCTGTTGCCGAACTTGTTGACCTCGCGCTGGGAGAGGAGCGGGTAGTACGATTCGACCTCGGCCGATTCGAGCACCGCCCCGATGTTCTGCACGGCGTCGTTCGCCTGGTCCTGCGTCTCCTTGACGTACAGGATGTAGCGGAACCCGGCGGCAGCCAGTCGGACCACCGCGCGCTCAGCGTTGGTGGTCTTGCTGAACCCGCGCGGCCAGATGTAGATCTCGGTGGCAGTGCGGCCTGGGGTGTGCGCCCACATGCGGGCCCAGAACTCCTCGTGGAAGTCGGCCAGCGGGCGAGTGTAGGTACGCGGGAAGAGGGCCTGAAGCCAGGGCAATGGCGCGAGCGGGGCCTGCTTGCCGTCGCCGAGTCTAGTTGAGGGCTGGTAGAGCGTTGCCAACGTCTCGCTGTCCAGAAACTGCGAGGGATTGTAGGCGCTGGGCGATCCGGTCGAGTACGTCATGGTCCAACACCTCCTCTCGCACGATGGTCAGCACGTCCCGGGCGAAGGCACGGGCATCGTCGATCTTGATGTGTTCGGTGCTCTCGCCCAGGATCAGGCGCTCGAGCTTCACCAGCCGTTCGTAGGCGGCCACTGCTTCGTGCGGCTTCTCGTAGGCTGCAGACTTGCCTTCCACCCCGCCCGCGTACTTCAGGGCGTTCAGCTTCATCGCCTGGATCTGCGCGAGCTGCTGCGAGGTGTCGCGGGCCATCACGGTGGACTGAAGATCGGTGATTTTCTCGCCCGCCCGCTCTCCCACTTTTTCCCAGTGGGCTTCCCGAAGGGCCAGCCACTTTTCACGCGAGGCGACGTTCTGAACGGTCTTTTCCTTGATCCCGATTCTTCCCGCGTATTCCCGCAGGGAGGGTTGGGAGGCATCGGTGATGAAGCCGAGCCGCAGTTCAATCCAACTGTGCTTGTCTGCCACTCCGCTCACCTCCTATTGCCCTAGAAAGTCCTTCAGCCACCGGTCCACCCTGATATCCGTCTCCGTCCTCACCCGCACCGGCGCGGGCTCCAGCTCGGGCAGAGGTTCAGACTTGGTGTCCCAGGCTCGCTCAAGTTCGCGGTTCAGGCTGGCGACCTGCTCGGGAGTGGGCGGCTTGCGCTGCTTGCGGGGCACCGGGCATCACCTACAGCGGCTCGGCGTACAGCCAACGGCCCTGAGCGACGAAACGGCGAGGGATGCAGCCCAACGCCTGCCGTCCGGCCCGGTTCTGCGCGGTCAGGTGCTCGGCCACCTCAGCGGCCCGGGCTTCAGTCTTGAAATACCAGACGTACTCCATCGGGCCTCCTGACGGCATGAAAAAAGCGCCGACCCGGTGTGGGTGGCGCTGATTGGTTTCGACTTTTCGTGAACTCTAGCAAAAGTGTACTCGTTGACGGCAAAACCCGCAAGAGTTAAGTATCGCGCTTGGCATATTGACCGCACTTCAGGGCGGCGTTAACGCGGTCAATCAACACGTAAGCATCTTCAGGGCTCAGCGGCTGGGGTAGGGCATGGGAATATAGCGAGACCGAATATTTGACCAAGCGCTCAGCGCGCCCTACGATCTGACGGGCCCATTCCTTACCCTTGCCGATCATGTCGCCAATCTCTTGATAGGTGTGCCCGTTCAACCGAAGAATCCAAGCCCGAGCTTCGAGTTCGGTAAATTCCAGCTGTACCCCTGCGGCAACAACAACCTCAGTCTCTTGACCGCGTAAAAACTTACGGGTGCTGGGAGCGGCTTCATTCATCTCCCTCCATCTTATCCGGGTGGCCCATCACTTGGCGGCAATAGACTAAATGCGCCTCGGCTTGCTCGTCTCGAAGGACCACGGCGAGACTCAGCACGGCCAACCCCCAAGCGGCCATGCGAGAAGCGTCGCGCGCCCAGGACGCCCCGGCACGCAGCAGACTCTCCGGCTTGCGGGCCTCGGGGCGTCGCAGGGCGTCGAGCAGGCGTCCAGACTCGCGCGTCTCTTTAGCTGTGCTGAGCCCCATCCGGGTGATGATCTGCGCCACCTCGCCCTCGAGGTACTGGCCGGTCGGGAGGCGGAGCATGGTGGCCTGATCGGGCAGCACCTCGCCGAGGGTGGTGACGTAGCCCCAGCGGTCGGCGAATCCGGAGTAGGTGACGGCGGGGGTGGGGACGCGGCTGTGCTCGACCTGCCAGCACAGCAGGGCCTGATACCACTGCTCGGCGTACTGGCGGGCTTCGCGCTGCCGCTCTCTGGGGGCGGTGAGCTGGTCGACGGTCTGGCGGGCGCGGTTCTGGCCCAGGCGGCGACGTTCGGGGGTCAATCGGGCCTCCGGTTCAAGGATCATGGTCATGAATGCCCCTTGAATTTGACGATGGCCCGGCACATGCCTGACGGCTCAACGCGCAGCAGGTTTATCGAGGTGACGGGGCCTGAGAGAACACCGTGCGCAGTCTCGAGCCGGCACATGATCGGGGCAGCTCGGAGCGACCGTTTCAGACCGAGCAGCTCTGCCGCCGTCATCACAGCTTCGGATTGCGCCTCGGAGAGTGCGACCTGAAAGCGAGCCCGCCGGAGTGTTTCGCCATTCACGAACAAGTCGGCGGCGGCCTGAGCGACCCTCGTCGCTTCACACATCACTTCTTCTTCGGTCATCGGTGCAGCTCCAAAAGCATTGCGAGTGTCCGGATAAGGCCGCGCCGCTTCATTTCTTCGATCAGCGCATCTCGACGTGCGTAAATCTGAGCGACCTGCCAGGAAGCATCTTCAGAACACAGGTACTTCATGCCGTCGAAACTGTTCACGAACTCGGCCCGAAGCTGCGTTTCGGGTAGGTCAATCAATCTGCTCATCGGTGCTGCTGCCTCCTCTGCCTGAGCCGGGGCAGGCGCGCGAGGTGAAGTCGGAGGGCGGGGGTCATGCGTCCGCCAGCTGCTCGAACACCTCGGCGTAATCCTCCATGACCGAGGCCTGAATCCGCTCGAACTCGGCGTCAGCGACATACCCATGCCCGTACAGTTCGTCGAGCAGGCGGACGGTCTCAGACGACATCTGGGGAATCACTGGACGGTGAGGACTTGTGATTTTGTCGCTTGAGAAGCTCAGCATCGAGCAGTGAATGAACGTGAAACCTTGCCAGCCCCGCCTCGTCTTCGGCTTGGCGTCGGTGTACAGCTCTTTCAGCAGGGCCTCGGTGGCGGGCGTGATGTCGGCGCTCACCGCTTAGCCTCAAGCAGACAGATCAGAAGCATGAAAAAGAAAACAGTCCGGCCCATGTAGTAGGACCGCTCGGCCCAGGACTTGCGCTTGTCGAGTGACCAGTGGTGGTTGAGGAGGCAAGAAACGAGCGCGATGATCTGGAAAAAGATGTAGACCCAGTTCATCGTCCCGCCTCCAGTGTCTGGGCCACCTGCTGCCCGGTGAGGGTGAGCACCAGCCCGCCCGCATCTCCCTCGCGCACATACGCCAGCTCGAGCAGCCGCACCCGCGCGGGGCAGGCGTCCACTGGGACGGCCCGCTCACCACGACCCTGGGCGTCCCACAGGCGCAGGAGGAGGAGGGCGGGGGCACCGTTGGGACGGAGGCTCACTCGGCGGGCTCTGGGTTCAAAGCAGCGCGAAGATAAGTACGGGCGCAGGAGCCCTGATCTATCTCTGCCGTTACGGAGCCGTCTACGTGGCCCACGGTCGTACGCGCGACACCTTTGCTCCAGGTCTCGGGCTTCGCATAGACCTCAAGGCCCCTCTGGAGCATGTTGGCTTTCGCTGTCAGAGCGGCATTACTTTTCTGGAGGCGTTCAATCTCGAATTCGATAGCTGCGGCGTTCATGTTCATGTCATCTCCTTGACTACTTTTCGGATCTGCCGCCCGAGGGCAACGATCTGCTTTGCTTCTTCCGGCGTGCGGATCAGGTGGGGGTGGATGCCGTAGGTCTCGCGGAGGTGGTGGTGCATGTCGCGCTGCTCGTCACTGAGTCGCCCGCTCTCGGTCTTCAGCTCGATCAGCACGGCCAGGCACACGCCGAGGCCGCAGCCGAGCAGGAACACGCGGTCGGGGAAGCCCGTCTTGATGGTCCCGTGCCGCTTGCCACCCCGGACCACCAGGGCCGCGTCCGTCTTCAGGTCCGAGTACCAGCCGGCCCGGATGAACAGGTCCCGCACCTGGGCCTCGATCTGGGCCTCCGAATAGCCGGGGGTCAGGAGGCCACCCGCTGTTCGCTCAGGTGGCGACCGTAGCCCTGCATGTGCGGTGAGGTTCGGGAGGCCAGCCAGTCCAGCAGGGCGGGCAGTGGCCAGTAATACCCACCGTGTTGGGTCTGACGGGCGGGCGCGTCCGGGTTGCGCTGTGCCCAGGCGTTGACCGAGGTTGGGTTCAGGCCCAGCGCTTCGGCGATCTCGCGGCTGGTCAGGCTGCCGCGCGGCGTCGTGAGCGGCTGCACCGGCAGGTTGGCGGCAATGGGGTGGACGGTGTACGGGTCGTACCGGTAGACGTTGCCAGACGCGCCCAGGACCCGCGCACGGCGAATGCTGGCGTAGGGTTCCACGCCCGCCTTGCGCTGCTTTCTGACCGTCTCAGTGCTGACGTGCAGTGCGCGGGCGACCTGCTCGATGGTCCACCAGCCTTTCGAGGTCTGGACGTCGATGTGCCCGGCATAATGATCGCGCAGGAGCTGGGCGTCCTGGCTGGTGAGCATCATGTGCCGGCCGTAAGTGGTGGCGGGGATGCCCAGGGCAACGATGGCTTTGCGCAGGTTGGCCGGGTCGATCCTGAGTTCGGCGGCCAGCACGATGCTGCGGATCATGCGTTCGGTCTGGGCGTACTCTTCTGGCGCTCGCATGTGGTAGTGGACGGCGTGGGGCGGCAGGTCGAGTTGCTGGGCGATCTGCGGCAGTGTCAGGCCCTGTAGGCGCATCTTGTGGATCCGGCGGGCGAGTTTGGGTCCGTCGATCCTGCCGTCCGGGTGACGGGCAACCTTCCGAGGCGGATCCCCGCTCACCGGCCCACCGCCCGCACCCGCTGCTTCCCGCCGATGCCGGGCAGCGTCTGCCGCTCGACCTTCCGCAGGGCCTTCTCGGCGGTGTTCGTGGCGCGCCGCTCGATGCACTTCTCGCCCCCGCACACCCGGCCGTGAGACGGGCTCCGGCCCCCGCAGTGGCGGCAGCTCACGCGGGCACCGGACGGAAGACGATCACAGCGCACGGGAACGGGGCGTTCTCGGTGGCCGCGCCGAACTTCAGCCGGCCCGGCACGAACCGAACCGAGGCCAGCGGGTTCGGGAAGATGTACTGATGCCACGCTCTGGTGTCTGTCCGGGCCGGAATGAGCATGACCACGACCGCGCCCTGCTCGGCTTCCTCGGCAGCCTTCTGAATCCACCTGCCGATCTGGCGACCGTACGGCGGGTTCACCCACACCACCTCGCTCTGCCAGTCCTGCGAGAGCCCGTCGCTTTCCTCGGTGTAGAAGCGGGGGCACAGGGCGTTCTCCGGGCTCGCGGCGGCGTCGAGGGTGAAGTGGAACTCGTCGTCGAGCGCCTGCCAGAAGTCGCGTGGCGTCGTCCAGTCCATCTTCTCGCTGCTGTAGTGCACGGCCATCGCGTTCATGCCGGCACCTTCCCGGTGGCCGCCGCGTAGGCGTCTCCCGCCTTCTCCCAGGCCGCCTCCCACTGGTCTCGCCACGTCAGCCCCTCGACGGGCGCAGGCTTGTTCAGCAGGCCTCCCAGGGCTGCGGTGAGGCTCTCCAGTTCCCCGGCCGCTTCCATCACCTCACGGGCGGCGTCCGGTTCTAAGCCCTGGGCGATGTTGCGCAGGGCGGTCGCTCGGCCCGCCATCAGCCGACCACGATCCGCACGTAGCGGGTGAGCTTGAAGCCGCGCCACCAGGGGAAGGAGATGTAGGTCTCGTCACTGACCTCCCGGCCGGCCTGGAAGTGCCCGACGACGATCCGCCGGCGCATGTCGTCGATGTGTTCACCTTTCCATTTGCCGCGCAGGATGTGGCCGTTCTCGTCGTAGTGCAGGTCGATGACCTCGCGGCTGAGGATCTTGGCTTGCTCGTCGTCTTCGTAGCTGTCGAGCGTGAGGTTCGGGTACTCGATGGGGTTCATTTCCATCTCCAGGGCAGCAGGCACCCCGCCTGGGCGCGTGCCGGGGCGGGGGTGAGGAGGGAGAGGTGGGTTGTAGGGGGAGGGGGCTAGAAGAGCACACCCTGCTGGGTCAGGTCAGGGCGGAGGCAGTGCGGGCTGAACATGATGACCTCACGGTGGCCGTTGTGGCTCCCGTCATCGTTGGTCGACTGGTAGCCCTTCCGGGCCTTCCAAGGGACAGCGACCCACCCGGCGGCTTCCAGTTCAGGCGCGTCGCCATACGAGCAATACGCGATCCGGAGCTGTGGGTTTCGGCCGTTCTCCAGCGCCCAACTTCGGACGTCGGCGGCCACGGTGCCGCTGTACTCGCTGCCATACACGTCGTTATCGGCGCTCTCGGCGGCGTAAGGCGGGTCGAGCAGAATGGCGGTCAGGCCGTGCTTCGTGGTGACGCTCTCGCCGAGTACCCGCGTCCAGTCACCGCAGCAAATGCGCGTGCGGCGCAGGCGGGTGCTGAGGGCATTCATCCAGTCGTAGAGCGCAGGATTGTCGAGCGTCGTCTGGCAGACGCCGACCGGGGCGTTCTTCAAATAAGGGATTTGGCGACTCACCCCGACTTCCGGCGGCCCGGGGTTTACACCAGCGGAGGCGCTGCACAGTCTCGGCAGCTTCCGGCGCACCCCCGCACCCTCGCGCTTGACGAGCAGGCCATCCTGGGCCACCCAGGGACCCTCACCGCTGCACCAACCGGAGCCGATCCAGTTGCAAGCGCCCCAGATCCAAAAACCTGCCAGTCGGGCATCGAAGTAATCCGGGTCAGCCATCAGGCGCTCTGTCAGGTTCTCGCGGGCGTTGACTAGGTGCAGGTGCCGGGCGGTCAGATCGACCTCGACCACCGGCTGGTCGGCGTAGAAGGCCACGGCGTCCGGGTCGAGGCGGATGGCCCGCCAGGCGTTACTTAGCAGACCGTCGAGGTCGTTCACCGTCTCGGTCTTGGGCGCGTGGGGCCGGGCCAGCAGGACGGCGAGGCTGCCGGCGAAGGGTTCGACGAAGTTAGCAGGGTCCCCGAATCGAGGCCAGATGAGTTCGGCAGCGCCTCGCTTAGAGCCGAAGTAGGGGAAGGGCGCCCGCAGTGGGGCTCGGGTGTGGGCGGTCATGCGCCTCCAATGGGCAAGGGCGCACCCCAGCGAGGGCCGGGGCGGGAGCGGGGGATAGCGTCACAAATTGAGACGCTATGAAATTTGGAGGAGGTGGGGATTTTAAACACACCGAATTCGAGGGGTTTAGAACAGGTAGGCGAGGCTTACACGTTGCCCAGGGGGAAGGGGAGGCCTCGGTATAAAATAGGTGTTCCGCTTCCCTTCCCTGGCTCAGTCGGCGGCGATCTGGTGCCGCTCGCTGGCCCGCTGCGCCGCTCGTTCCTTGATCCTGGCGTGCAGGCTCTTCGTCTGCGGGCGCTCGATCAGCTCACGGTAGTTCGGCCCGTTGAAGATCACCACCGCGCCGTTGTTCCAGAGGCGCTCGAAAGCACGGCGTCCCAGCTGCGCTTCGAGTTCCTCGCGGCTGAGGTTGCTGGTCAGGATGGTCGGCCGCCCGGCGTCGTAGCGCTCGTCGATCACCGAGGTCAGCAGCCGCTCGTTGTGGTCCGACTGCTTGTCGGCCGCGCCCACATCGTCCAGCAGGATCAGGTCCGGAGCGGCCAGCCCGGTGATCATGTCGTCCTCGGTCGGGCCCTCCTTGCTGCCGTAGGTGGAGCGCACGCGGCGGGTGAACTTGCCCCACTTCACCCGCGCCACGGTGTGCCCGGCCTCGGCGGCGTGCGCCAGGATCATCGTGGCCGCCTGCGTCTTGCCCCGCCCGTAGTCGCCCACAAAGATCAGCCCGCTGTTCTCGCGCACCATCTCAGCGGCGCTCAGGGCGTACTCGTGCGCCAGCTGCCAGCTCTCGTGGCTCAGGTCGATCTCGCTCCAGTTGGCGGCGTAGATCGTGCCGGCCACCCCGGCCTCTTCCAGCGCCTTCTGGCCCACGGTGCGGCGGTGACGCTCGGCGCAGGTGGGGCAGGGGCGGGCCACGGCGGCCTGTCCTGGGGTGAAGCTGACGTACACAGTGCCGCTCTCGCACAGGGGGTTGCTGCAGGTCTGCTTGTCGGCCGGGATGGTGGGCGGCTCCGCGATGACGATCTCACCCGAACGAACCTTCCGGAGCACCGCTTCCACGTCGAATTTCGTCATCTCAGTTCTCCCACGCCGCAGCGCTGTACTTGTCCTCGGGGGCCTGGGTCGCAGGCAGGGCGGGGAGGCCCTTGCGCTGCGCCTCCTGGTCGAGCAGGTCGCGCAGGCGGGTCGGGGCCTTCACCTTGTGCTCGGTGTGCGTGGCCTGCGCCTCTTTCGCCAGCTCCTGCACCCGCTCGATGGAGAGGGCGAACCAGTCGCGGCGGCGATTTACACCGAGTGGCTGGATCTCTTCGAGCACCCGGTCAACGAAGGCGTGGCTCAGGGTGCGCCGCAGGTACTTCTCGGTCGCGCCGACCGCCGCGCCGCCGCCCGGAACCTTTTCAGGGGCTTCGGTTTGGGATGAACTTTCGTTCGCCTTGGGTGCGCCCTGTTCTGGTTCCTGAAGAGGGGTGGTGGGTTGGGGTTCTGGGTCCTGGGTTGCTGCTGGGATTTCTTCCGGGCTGGGTTCGAGCGCGGGCGCCGCAGGCGCCTTCTCTCTCTTTTCCATATTTGTTAAATCAGTATTTTTTAAATCAGTATTACTAGTTGCGGGTTTACCGTCAGTGGTTCGACCATCAGTGGTAAACCCGGTTGTGGTGGAAATTTTACCATGACGGGTTTTCCCCTCTATGGTCGCTGCAGGTTTCCCGTGGATCTCGTCATCCACGATGTAGTCCCAGGTAATGCGCCCTCGACCACCCCGGCTCTTCTCCCTGACGACATATCCAAGGTCTTCCAACTCTTTCATGGCGCTCTGGTGCGCCTCTTTTCCATCACGGCTTTGTAGCTCCAGCCAGTCCATGTAAAAGTCCCAGTCTTCGGGCCTGGACATCATCACCGCGAGCAGGCCTTTGGCCTTCAGACTCATGGCTTTGTTCAGGATTGCAGCGTTGTCGATCTGCGTAAACTCACGCACCTTCTTGCGGCGTCGAATGGCCATCGGATGAACCTCTGCCCGTCTCAACCCCGGTACGTTGACCGGGAGCACAGGGACGGGTATCCTGTGCATAGGCGTAAGCCTCCGACTCGCCAGTCGGAAAAGCTATGGATTTGTGTGTGTTGCGCAGCCTGTTGACTCCCCAGTCCGGCTGCGCTTCCCTTTGGCCTGATCTCGTGGCCTTCGGGTTAACCGCAGTGTACTAGATTCATGGGGAATTCATCACGTTCGACAGCTCGGCGCATTCAGTGGGGTAGGTGCTTCCCCAGTGCCCCCGGAACCAGTCAAGTTCGTCGAGCAGCTCAGGGTCGGCCAGGGTCTTGAGGTACGCAGTGCGGGCCTCGCGGGCGCCCTGGGCAAGGCTGGGCGTGTAACTGGGATCGGTGTGGGTGGTGAGCAAGGTAATCACTGCGGCGCGCTGGGCGGCCGTCATGCCATGTGTGGCTGCACAGGGGGGCTACTCGGCGTGAGCAAGGCGAGGTGGGCGGTGAGGCGCGTCTGAAGCCAGGCGAGGCCTCGGGTGGTGACGCGGGTGGTGCGGCTGACGTGGATGCCGTCCGGGGCCGCTTTGGTGTCCACCGTGAAGTAGTGGGCGTCGAGGTACTTCTGATAGGGCACGTTGTGGTTCTCGTTTCCGCTGCGCTTCCGGTCCATCAGGATGCCGCGCTCCCTGAGCAGGGCGAACAGCTTCGTCTGGCCCAGGCCGAGGTTCAGGATCTTCGCGGTGGCCGAGACGCTGTAGGTGCCGTCGGATTCCATCAGGGCGTCGAATGCCTCAGCCTTCGGAATCAGGGCCGCGTTCTCCTGCACCAGCCGGTCCTTCTCCTCGATGGTCGAGGCGAGCTGGCGCAGAGCGTCTGGGTAGGACGGCAGGGCAAGAGGAGCGGGAGGCAGGCCGTAGCTGCCGGTCTTGCGGATGCTGGGAATCACCTCGCTGGTGATCCACTTCCGGAAGGGTCGGGCTTCGGGCCGGCGGGAACGTAGGATTAGGCTGTAGAGCCCGGACTCATTGATGATGGTGGCCTGTTGGGTTCCGCCAGGGGTGTCCATACTGTGGACACCCTTCTCGTCTTCGTCCAGCAGGCCCAGGCTGCTGCGGGGATTCCCGAGGCCGAGCACGAAGGTGACATCGGTGGCGATGAACCAGGGCTCACCGTCGATCATCACCGCCCGGATCGGCGTCAGGTCGAACTTGAAGGACTGCAGCATGGCCTCTCCCTTACAGTGGCTTGCGCGGGAGCAGGGCGGCGGCCTTGCTGCGCGGCAGGGTGTTGAAGATCGCCCCGCTGGCATAGGCTTTCTTCGGCCAGGGTGCTCGTGCGTCCTGCAGGGCCTCAGCTTGATTCCGGGCGGCGCGGCGCTGGTCACGGTCAAGGGTGCTTCTCTTCGCTTTCTTCTGTCGCATGTCGTACCTCTCGAATGAAGGGGCGGGTTGCTTGATGGTTGGTTGATATAAGGTGCTTCGGCC
>Ga0160427_10000115_pt1 | contig 58610 bp, 39 predicted proteins | sample SolpanmetagenomL_FD_108194 | JGI IMG/M metagenome (GOLD analysis project Ga0160427, IMG submission 108194) | Solar panel surface microbial communities from Lawrence Berkeley National Laboratory, California, USA - L | ecosystem: Engineered > Built environment > Solar panel > Unclassified ...
GACACTTTCCTCACAGGAGATAGTTGAGCTTCGACACGCTATGGGTCGGCAATGGGATGAAATGACTCGCTGGCTGAATCAGCCCGCCGTCGTTGGCTTTTTCGAGCCGGCCGGGCTAACCTCCGTGGGAACCGAAAGACTCCTCCCCCTCCTCACCTTGGTGGCGCGGCAGGCAGGCTATTCGCCCGATGCCCACGCGGTCTCTGACCAGCGTTTTGCCGTATTTGAGTACGTGCAGCAAAGCATTCGACAGGGGCAACGAACGGCCACTTACTACTTCGAGGGCCTGCGCCTGCTCTTTGCTTTACTTCGTGACTGGTACGAGCGCCCAGAACTTCATAATCTACTAGGCTTCCTTTTTTTCAGCAAGGAGCTGTCTGCGGCCGACAAGTCCCAGCTGCTGCGCACCCTCACCGATGAGGCCTGGCTGCTCACGCAACAGCAGGAGGGGATAAGCGTAACGCTGCACCTAAAAAAAACGATTAGCGAGCTAGCCTGCCTGCATCTGTCTCCAGCCTTGCTGCGCTACGGCGCCGACGATTCGACCATCCAGGACCTGCTGCTGCTGGTTAATGTATTTCCGAAGCAACCTGCACGAGCAGTGATCAACAAGTTCGACTTTGCCCGCTTCGGGGCGGGCACGTGGAGCCTGGAGCACATTTTTCCGCAGCACCCAGGGCTGCATCAACTCCGCAATCTGGCAAAGGCTGACCGGCAACTGGTGCGGGAACTAGTAGCACCTAGTCAGCAACAGAAAATCGGCAAGCTCCTAACGCAACACCAGGCACTCAGTGACCAACAGCAAGAGACACTAGAGCAGCACTTCGAACTCGACCCTGCCCTGCTGCATGGGCTAGGTAACATGACCTTGCTGGAGCGTGGACACAACAGCACGCTTAAAAATGTCTTTTTTGACGAGAAACGTCGGCGTATCGTGTCACTGGTCAGTGCCGGGGGATTTGTGCCCCCACACACCTTCAATGTTTTCAGCCGTCTACTACTAGGCACCGACTCTCCTTCGGTGGTCGTGTGGGCCAAAGCTGATATGCAGGCTCACCTGGCTTACTTAGCCGATGAACAAGCGCGGCTACTTACACACTTTCAAATTACCGAAGCATGAAGCCCGGAAGCTATACGCTGCACGAACTCTTCACCAGCCGCGACTTAGAGCAACTGGTCGTGCCGGAAATTCAGCGTGACTACGTGTGGGGACCAAAGCAATTGACCTTGCTGCTGGAAGATTTGCGCCAATCTGCCACCCACTGGACGCAGGCGCAGCAGCTGCCAGCAATTGCCGGGCTGGATGCGGAGTTGCTGCAGGCTTTTCAGCAATATTATGACCGACAGGTACATAGCCACAGCGTGGGGTTTATGTACGCGTATAAGGATGTAGCCTACCCAGGCAAAATCCTGCTCATTGATGGACAGCAGCGCCTGACATCCCTTTACTTACTACTGCTGGCCAGTGCCCTGCGCGAGGACGTGACCAGCGTGATCAGCACTCATTTCCGCACCTTCTACCTCTGGCAGGAAGCCCCTAAAATAGACTATCGGGTACGGGAAGCGGCCCATGCATTTATGCGGCAATTCGTTTCCTTCCTACTGGCGGGCGGCCACCCTACTCAGGTAAAGCAGCAGTACTGGTACTTTGCCGAGTATGACGACGACTTGACTATTACCAGCCTACTAGCTAATTATACCTTTCTGGCGCAGCAACTGGCCCAGCCGAGCTGCCTGCTACTGAGCTACCAGTACCTGTGCAACTACGTGCGGGTCGAATATTTTGACACTAAGCTGAGCTCTCAGGGAGAAGAGCTCTATCTATCGCTCAACTCCACCGGGCGCCCCACCGAGGACAACGAGAACATCCGGGCCCTGCTGCTGGAACGAGAACCCGTAGCAGACCGTCCGCACTGGGGCACGAAGTGGGAGCAGTGGCAGCAGTTTTTTTGGAAGCGGCGGGGAAGCAATCGCAATGCCGACCCTGGCTTCAACGAGTTTTTGCGCTGGGTCTGGCTTATTTGCCTGGTAGAAAATAGCAAAGGCGGTATGGCAGAGCGGCTGGCCGAAAGTCGCCTGAGTGTGTGGGAACTGGCAGAGGACGCGGCGGCCCGCATGGCTGACGTCGACCGGCTGTTCCAAGCAGTCGAGTACCTCCACGAGGCCTTGCCACACGCGCCCCTTTTCTTTGGCAAGGACTGGCTGGCCGGTGGCAGCCTCAGTCGCGACCAGCGCTGGCAGTTGGCTCCCCTGCCCTTGTTTCGCTTGCTGGTGACGCTACGCTTCTGCTTGTCCCGGCCCGCAGCGCTGCGTCCCCCGACGGTAATGCTGCATCGGTTAGCACGATACTTCTACAACGTCTCGCGCATTAAAAGCCTTTTCGGTACCCGACCGGCCATCCATCTGCTGTCCGCCTTGCGGCTGGCCCGTCGGCTGGCTGACTTAGCCGAAGACGTAAGCTACTTGCTTGACTTACCCGAAGTAGCAGCGGAAGTGGAAACCACCCTGCTGCCGAATGAAGAGTTATGGAAGCTGCAGCAATACCGAACGCCTCCCGAAGGCTTTACCCGAGAGCAGGTTGAAGCCATGCTTTGGGAATTGGAAGACGACGAGTGGAATGAAGGCCAGGTCAACCACCTGTTCGCAGAGAGTCATACGCAGATTCCCTTGCTGCCCCACCGCCTTATCACAGTGTACGGCGCTTATACGGCCTTATTTCCAGCCTCTAAACCAGCCGCCACCACCCGCCTTGATAATCAGCGCTTATTACAGTCGCTTCTGCTGGACTACGGCGCTTACTGGCAAACCGCAACCCCTGCCTACTACACCAACTACTCGTTTCGGGAGTGGCACGCCACCGTACGGAGCAAGGCGTTCCAGCAGTTTTTCACTGAGTTCATAGCCGTACCCGGCGCCCTCTTGCCTAGTTTTTACCTGGAACGCCGGCGAGCTTATTTCTCTGGTCTGACTATCGAACAGCTGCGGGCAGTCACGGCAGTGCGCGAGCAGCTCTTTATTCTGGCAGCCTTGTTTTATGACTTGCCGCAAGCCAGCCTTTTGGCAGCTGGCATTTGGAAGCATGGCCATTATATTGGCTACAAGAGCCGCGAACTGGACTCTAACCAGTATCCGTTTTTTACGGAGGACTTTTGCTTTATCAACGCTGAGCGCTATCCCTACAAGGATAGCAGCGTGATGAGCATTGTGGATCACCTAGCTAAGCAAGCCAGCTCAGATCCTGACCGGGGCGTTGAAGTGTTACTAACCAAGCTGCTGGCTGACCTTAATCAATTCCCTTCTTCGTAGCAATACGAAATAAGGTAGGCAGGCGAATGATTTGCGGGTCGAGCATCTTTCATCCCGGCTTTTTCTATTCTAGCTTCATGGCTGCCAGCGCAGCAAAGCACGTAGCCAGAAAAGCTTGCGAAGGATTCCAACCTGTTTTCTGCGCCTAGGGCTGCGCTAGCTATTACGGCACTACGCTGCAACAGACTCCGCAGTCACTACTGAGCGCTCTCAACGAAACTGATACGCTATGGGAGAGGCCTTTTAGCTATCACCTGTTGCTTAAGCAGCAGTGGACAGTTGCTTACTTAATAAACCGCTATCAGGATCATAACTAAACCCGTATTTGACCAGATAGAAGGAATAGAGGCGAGCCCGGTGGGCCTCATCACTAATACTTTGAGTCAATGTGCCGGTTATCTGCTGTACCCCTTCCCGTTGCGCACGGAGCAAAAGCTGGTCCATTGCCAGAGAGGTGGCACCTCGACTAATTCCCGGCACCGAATCGATGTATAAATTATAGCTTTTCACACCTGTCAGCGCTAATTTAGGCGAGATACTTACCTCAATACACGCCATAAACACTTGTGGGCGTCTCTGAGGCAACATCGCGCGCGATACCGCATCCCGAGGTCGTAGGACAAGCAGCTCAAAGGCATGGGTAGTCGCATCTGCTTGCTGAGTTGTCAACACCAGCACTGGTTCCCGGGGCGTTTCAGCCTGCATTGCCCGTTGCGTCTTGCTTCGGCAAAGCGGAACCGGCGCAAATACATTCTCTTTGCTGCCTTGATGCGGCTCGTCTTCCTGCCACGAGGCCGCTGGTGGCGTCGGCTGCTCCGGAAGAGTAGCTAAGGCTAATACTGCTCCTCCCTGCGCCACGCAGTCAGCCACAAAGTCCCAAGCGTGCCCCCACGCCACCTGGGTATCGACTAACTGCTTATTCACAACTTTCAAAGCAGTGAGTTCCTCTTCGGCAGCATCCGCACTTTTCATCATAGCCCAGAGCAGCTTCTCGTAGCTATCTGCTTGTCGGCGCCAGCTTATTGCGGTAATGATAGCTATAAGGGCCAGCAGTGCCAAGCTAATTAAGCACAATGCTATTATATTTGAATTACTTATTTCAGAAAACAGCATACGGGAGGATTAAAAGTAATTCGCTATTGGAGTCAACCGACCTATGGTGCAGGTATCCGCAATCCAGCGCCAGCTTTACTGCTTACTTAGTCCGCTCATTCTTCGCTAAGTTTTACCTTACTGGTACTGATCAGGCTACCTGTTGAACTACTGCGTCACTGCTCAGAAAGCCCGTTGCATACATTCCTGCTTCTTGCGGTTAAGTTACTGCGCGTCTGCCACCTGCTGCTATTACTACACGGCATCTACGACCTGCGTCAGCACTTGGCCGGCCTATGTAGGCTTTTAGTTACGCTGGATTCGCCGTATTCTCCTCCGCTGATCCAGGGTCGGTTTGCTGCGTGTTTCGTAGTTCCGATAAGTAAATAAACTGACGTAACCGGGTGTCTGCCGTAGGCTCCTCGCTCCGCTTACCCGGATAGCTTGGCACTACCTCTGCCCCAAACACGCGCCGGGCCGTCAGGTAGAAAAGCGGGCCGGCGGCACCTTGCAGCGTTTCCACGATGTCGGCAGAAATAACACCCCGAAATGGCTCTTTATTACCACTGTAGACGAGCGGAGAGCTAAGCTCTAGCAACGTATGCACATCCAGCGGGATCGCTTCTAAGAAAGGCGTCAAGTACTCTTGCAAGGGTGGCAACGTGGGCACGAGTAACCAGTACGCGTAGAATAGCTGGTTTACGTGCTCGGGATGGGTCAGGTAGAGTGGCTTGTCCCCCGCCTCGCGGAGCGCCCGGCCTAGTAGCGCGGCGGCCAGGTCCGGCAGCAGACGCTCCCATTCCGGGGCCGTGAACAGCAGATCAAGGCCATAGGCGCTATCGCGCGCGTAGCGGGCCAGTGCAGCCTCGCGCTCTGGCAGCAGCACCTCCACCAGGCACTGGGCCAGGGAAAACGACAGTTCTGCCTGAAGGGTAGTCAGCAGCCTACCATACCGGTCCGACGCCGGAAACTGAGCAAGCAGCTCTAACAGGAGCCTCGCCGCCTGGTAAGTCTCCCCACTCGTACTAGCCAGGTGGCTGAGCCGGCCCAGCAGTTGCCACAGCTGGCCAGTTTGCGCCGCGTCAACTTCCGGGATGCGGTAGGCAATCTTTTGCAGGAAGACGGCCTTACCTAGGCGCTGCTGCAGCCCGAGCGCCGTCGTGAACTGCGTAGCCGCCGGCTCGCGTAGAAACGCCGCAAACTCTTGGTCCGTCACATCTTCACGCAGCACCGTGTAGGCAAAATAGCGACCGAAGTAGTCAGCGGAAGCCAGGTGCTGGCCTTGCGCAAGCTCGGCTTCAGTTAGCCGTCCCAGCGAGCTAAACAACCCGCGGCGCCCACTCAGCTGCTGGCTGACGCGCGGGAACAGTTCGCTTAGCAGGGCCTGCGCCCCGTCCCGCTCGTCCGCTAGCTCGTAGTAGCGCAAGGCCCGTTCCACCACCGTTTCCTCTTTTGCCTCTAGGGAAGATAAGCTGCTGTAACCTCCTTCATGTCGGATACTGCCGGTCAAATAGCCTTCGTGAGTGGCCACGAATTGGTAGAGTTCGGGGTAAAAGACATTGAGCGCTTCCGTGAGCAGGAAGTCGACGGCATTCACCTCGTCGCGCACCAGCGGCAAACTAAACGTGAGCGCATTCGCATAGCGCACGGCTAGCCGCGGCGTACCTAGTCGCGGCAGGATCCCGGCCCGCAGCGCTTCCCGCAACCGGTTTAAAGCCTCCACTGACAGGCTGAGGTGCGCCTCACCGAGCGCCTCTTCCACCCGGCGGTAGCAGAAATTCAGTAGGTCGGCGGTGCGAGCGCGGGGCAGCCGCAGGGGTACCTGGATGATTTTTTCCAGAAAGTGGCGGCCCGCCAGCAGGCTGCGCTGGCCGGGGAGGCCGTCGGCATCGGCGGCAAATAGCTCGCCGATGGCACGGGCCACCAGTTCGTCGTCAAATGCCAAGAGGTAAGCCGTGTGCTGAAAATCCGCCGTGAGCTTGACCAAGCGAAAAATAGCTTGAATATGCGTTTTCTCCAAGCGGTCAATATCATCGATGATGACCACTACCCGCTGACCGGCCGCCTGCAGGAGCTGCTCCAGCCGAGTGCGCAACTTGTCGGCATCCGGCTGGGCTTTCCCCAACAGATTTTCCAGGGCCTTGCTAAAATCGGCCGAAACGCTGCCCAACGTCGCCAGATTTAGAGAAACCGATGGCAGCAGCGGCGTCACGTAGGAAGCCAGCGCCTTGGCCGCTTTTTCACCCGGCGTAGTCAGCTGCCGGTCAATGGCGCGGGCTAGTTCTCCAAAGAAGTTTAGGAGCAGCTGTGTTTCATCGGCAAAGCGCCAGGGGTTAAAGTTGAGCACTACCACCTTATCGGCATGCCCGGCCAGCGTGTGCCGGATGAAATTAAGCACGGTGCTTTTGCCTTCGCCCCATTTGCCGTACAGTCCCAAGACGATACTCTCGGCGCTGGCACGAGTCAGCAGCGTGTCCGCAATGCGCCGGGCAAACAAGGCGCGTTGAAAATCATCGAGGGCGGTATCCGTGAGGGGGCGGTCAGTAGCCCGGCTGGCTTGTTGCATACCCAAAGTTGCGACGCCGTCTCTATACTTTTACCGCTGCTACAGCCAGCCCGCTCTAGCTCAGGCAGACCAGGTAGCAGTCCCTGGGCACTGGCCGACATTCCTGCCCAGTCGAATGAGAATGGTAAGTAATGCAAGACAGTGGATTACTGGCGTACTAATCTAATCTGTCTCAGCTACCACCTCATTCAGCGCCGTGAGTCGGGCTACCGCTCGTTCCAGACTGGCTGCTGTCCCGTCGAGTTCCACCGATACTAGCAGCGGATGCTTAGCTGGCCGGGGGAGTGTGTAAGGGATTGTTCGTTCCTGCTGAGCCGTCGTCCGCCCGGTCCGATCCCGACCGGCAACCGGTTGAGTCAGATCCTGATTACGCAGGGCCTCGATGCTTACCTCGAACACCTGCGCCAGCTTGGTCAGTGCTTCGAGCTTAGGGGTGGACTTACCGTTCTCGTACCGGCTGATGGTGTTGTAGTCCGTAGCCAGCTTATCACCCAACTCGGCCTGGGACAACTCGGCCCGTCGCCGCAGAAAGCGCAGATTTTTAGCAAAATACATAGCGAAGCGCAGGAAACGCGCAAAATTAAACGCCTCATTTTCTGTATTTTACTGTAAATTTATGAATTTTTAGCTAATAAACGCCTAGTAATAAGTCTCTCATGCTGCAACTTGCAAGCCTTACTTGCTTGATCAGCTATTGCTTCTCATGCCTTCTGCGAACGATTCTCCTTCTCTCCTCCCCTATGCCGAGGCCTCGCCTTGGCAGCGGCACCAAGCGCTGCTCAGTGCCCGCCAGGTACTGGACGCCGCCTATTCCTTTCTAAGTCAAGATGAGTGGGTCCAAGCTCTGGACCAGATGCAGCCGGCCTTGCAGTTCCTAGCTGACCAGATTGTTGTCTCCTATCCGGGTCTAGCCACGCTGGTCTACTACCTGGAGACGCACTATCGCCCAGCCGCAGCGGCTGCCCCGGGAGCGCTCCCCATCGGGAACAGCTCCCCAGCTGGTATGCTCCCGGCCGGGAAGGGGAAGCAAAAAAAGCAGACCTACGCTGTTTACGCGGACCTGCTAACCCAGCTCGCCCGTGTGAGCTATTGGCGGCGGCGGCCCATCAGTCAACTGGTCAACGAAGCGCTAGCCCAGTTGCTGCGACAGTACCCCGAGGCGCACCAACCCGTGCCGGAAACCTAAACTTTAGGAAACACTCGCTTCCGTACAGCTCCGCCGCAATCTTCAGATTACTTGTATTATTAGGGTTACCATACAAATTTTTCCTATTTCCTATTTATGAAAGCACTTCTCCTCCTCGCTATCGGCTTAACTGCGCTCCTTAAGGCCGCAAAATTACCCATTTCTCAAACGCGCCCGGCTGCACGAAGCCAGGCAAGGCCTAAGGCTAAGACAACCAATTACGGGGCGAAGGCCGATTCGCTCAATGGTATTCCCGGTCACCACTTCGGCGAGTCCCGCAGCAATTTTCCCGAGTTGGAGGCCCGAGGTTATAATGACCCAGAGGGCTACGTCTCCTACTCCCTGCGCCCTAACCAGGAGGCCACGGGCTGGTTTGGCAAAAACGCTGAGCAGGTCAGCCCCACTTACTGGTTTTACCAGGATAAGTTTGCTGCCTTATCAACCACCGCGCGCAATGAGGCACGCCGGCTGCTGGCTGACGAGGCAACCTACCTTTTTGGACCGGGCCAGGCCAAGGGTGTAGATTTCGGTCAGGCTACCTACCAGTGGAGTGGGCAACGGGTACTAGTCGAGCTAACTGATGGCCACAACGAGACGAAGCTTAGCATTAGCAGCAAGCTTATCCAGGTGCAGCTGGCCGCTAACAAATTGGCCAGGCAAAAAGCCGAGTCGGCCGCCCGCGCCGCCAAATTCAAGGCCGACAATGCTCCGCTTGACCACTAGATTTCCTTGCGTTCTTATATTATCCATACTGTCCGCCGCCTCTTTATTAGCTATCTGATGCCTGACTACCTGTACGCAGGTAGCCAGGCATCTTAATGAGCGGGCAGATTTACTATCTGGCTTTTGACGTTAGGCGCTACATTTCGCGTTCATAGTCTTTTGCCAGTGGAAGGGTATTTAGTTCGCGGGAAGGCGAAAAGGGCTTTTCAAAAGCTTTCCTTTCTTCCGCGCTTTGGGCGCCCCGAGCTTCCCAGGCCCCTGCCGTTTCCCGAATATCGATAGTTGGTACCGCTTGCCAGACATCCAGCATTTGACTTAATGCCGGCATATCCGTGCGGTGTGTATGGTAGCCAATCACCAGGGCTACTGCCCCTGTAGCTTCCAATGCTACTTCGCGCACGACCGCGCCTTTTTCCTGGAGCAGCTCCGTTGCGTGAGCTACTCGCTCGGTCGCCTGTTTGGTCGGACTGTCCCATAGCACCACGGTGGCCTGCGCGAACTCACCGCGGCGTACGGGACACTGGTCTAGCGGCTGGCTATACCCCTGGTCCTGTTCCCGCACCACTATCCCTTTGCTTGCTTGCACCTGACGTAGCTCCCGGTTGCCTTCTTCTAGCTGCGGGCCCTTCAACTCATAGCGGTACTCCAGCACTACTGGCCCACCCGCAATGGCGGCAGGGGCTACCACCGCCCGCATCCCCGCGGTAGTAAGTCGACGCTGCAGCTCACTTGCCCGCTCAATCGCACCGATGGCACCTTCGGCATGCACTTCGATGCGGCCTTTTACGATTTCCGCCTGCCGGCTGGCAATTGCGGCCTCGACCTGCTCCCCTAGTTTCTGGTCATTAGGCCGCAGCTCCGCCAATCGGAACTGCCGACCGCTGGCCTCGTGGCGCAGCCAGTGTCGCTTGTCAGGCTCTTCCAGTACCGTATAGCCCCGCTCCGCGAGCTGCCGCGTAAGACCGGGCTGCGAAGTAAATTTGCGAGCTGCCAGTAGGTCTTTCAATATACTTTCGGCCTGGCTGTGCGCAGCCTGCTGCTGGCGCAGCTCCTCTTGTACTTGCGCTTGCAGTGGTAGTCCACTCGCCCCCCCGGGCCTCACCTGGGCCAGGTCGAAGCACTCGCCACTGGCTATGTGCCGAAGTTGCGTAGGAATGGAATAGTGTTCCAGAATTTCGAAGCCCTGGCCCGCCACCTGCGCCTTGTATTCCGCCCAGCTTTTCCAAGTTTCCCGGTCTGGCTTAAATGGCTGGCTCAGAGCCTGCGCTGCCTGCACCTGCAGCTGCTCCCGCAGCAGCTGTAGATTCTTTGCTGCCTGCTGTTCGGCCGCCCGCTGCTCATCCGCCCGTTTTTTCTCCTGGGCAAACACCTCGCGTAGCAATACCTGCCCGGTGGGTGTGGCTTCCAGTTGGGCCTGGTAGAGCTCCTGCTGCTTTTCAGCTTCCAGTATTTCTCCGTAGCGCAGGTTAGCCATGCGGCCATAGTCACTTTTTCGCTCCGCCTGAACATACTCCTGCTCCAGCGAAGCCAGCTTTTCGCGAACACTCGCATAGGCAGCTAGTAGATCTTCTGCCGCCTGTTGCTCGGCTGCCTGCTGTTGCGCCCGCTGTGCTAACCGCTGACTCACCGCCTCCGCCCCGTATTGTGGGGCCAGAGCAGTCCCCGCTAGCTCCCGCTCGGGAAAAGCAGCCGTGGTAAGCATCATTTCCCGCAGCTGGCCGTCCGCCTGCCAGACGGGCCGCAGGGTTACGCCTTCCGTCGCCAGTGCCTGCTGCAATTCCAGGATGGTCGTGGCTGCTGTTTCCTGCTTGGCTAGCGCGGTCAGTATGAACTCCCGCCATTGCGTTTCTTCCCGCTCGACAGCGGATGGAGAAACATTGGTCGGCGTAACCGCCGGCTGGCCGTCGGCAATCACCACAGTTACGCGCTGCGTACTAGGTAATGCAGTGGAGTCCGGAAGTGCCGCTGCGGCTTTACCAGTTATTTGGTGCTCCGCTTGGTACTCCGCTTGGTGCCCCGCGCGCTGCGCCTTGTCCGGGGCAGCAGGTTCTTCGGGTGCAGGTGATAGCTGGGCGAGCGCTTGTGGCGTCTGCCCGCCAGTAACCGATATTGCTTGCTGGGCACCAATCCGTTCTGTGGGTGCCGGCTGTACTACGTCCGCGGCGGGGAGTACAACTACACCGGCCTGCCGCTCAGCGTTGGCCAGCAATTGCTTTTGGATACCTTTCAGACTGTAGTCGCGTCCTAGCTCACTACCCCTGCAGGCCACGGCTTCTTTCGCGAAGCTGATACCTACCGGCTCACCTGCTTTATCCAACCGGTAGCGCACCTCAATCCCCTTGGCTTGTAATGCGGTCATTAGCTCCGTTAGCTGGGTAGCCCCCGCTAGCTCCTGCCTAAGAGCCTGCCTCAGCTCGTAGCGCACCAACTCGGTTCCATGCAGTTTTTCTGGGTGCTGCAGCTCGGGTCGCAACCCCTTTGGCGGGGTAAGATTATACTCCTGAATCAGTTCGCGAAGTGCGTCCTTCGAGCGGACATAATTCTGTCCGTCCGGGATTGTCTTGCCCGCATCATCGACTCGGCTCGCGATGATATGTAAGTGCTTGTTACGCGTATCGTGGTGGCGAATGATGAGATATTGAGTCTGAGCCATCCTCATTTTCTCGAGGTAGCGCTCAGCTATCTCCAACATCTTACGGCTGTCCAGCTGTGCCGCATCCGTTGGGTTGAAGCTGAGGGAGACGTGCCATACCACGTTACCCAGGCGCTGGTTAGCCGATTGCCCAATCTCGAAATCGGCAATGGTTTCCTTAACGTTACTCGTACCCACCCCACGCCAGCCTAGTAGTTCCGGCTTTTTGTCAGTCGGATGATCCCGCCGTCCGGCGTACGCATAACGCACCGCTCCACCGATGCCGCGGCCAATTTCGTGGTGGTCTATCATAGCTTACTTGGCTATAATGGTTCGGATGTCGCGGCAAGCCGCCAGCAGTTCCGCTTCCAAAGAGAGCATCCCTTCCGCACGTGCCTGCTGCGCCAATTGGTACAAGCTACTGGTCGCGCCTGCCAACTCGCGTCGCATGCGGCCTTCCTCTACAGTCAAACCTTTTGGCATTTTGTGGGCCAGGTGCTTTTTACCCTTCTCCGTGTAAGGGTCCAGGATGTGCCGCGCCAACGCGGAAACCGATAGTCCGAAAGCTTTTGCTTTGGTGTGAAACTGTTCGTAGCTGGTGGGCGAAACCATTGCGCTGATACACTTCAGCTTCTCTCCATCCTGCAGTTTCGGGCGACCTACTTTGCCCTTGTTCTTACTGCTTTCCGTTGTTAGGTACGCTACGCATAATGCCTCGACCTGCGCTAAACTAAGCTCCTCACCAGCGGCTGAGCACCAGTCGCAGAAGAGAGGGTCTTGGTAAATAATTCCCGTCGCCTCAAGGTGCTGCGCTGCGGCTTTGAGTTCATCAGCGGAAAAATTCATGGTGAGATGCTAAGTGAAAACTGGGTATTCAGTAGACTAGAAATAATAAAGCTATAGCTTTACCTATCTTGCTCCTAAGAAAAGAGAGTACACGCGTAGGAGTCCTCCCCCACTGCCTTAAATATCCCTAGGTCTTCTGAAAGCTACTCAAGCCCACTTCGTTTTCCAAACCGACACCCGCACTATCCTTATCACTTTTATCTTACCCAGTCTTTATAGCCTAACAATTCAAACTTTTCAATCTCTCGCTTTTGGCAATCTCTAGCTACTATTTACAACCAAATATTCTTTCTTCATACCATAGCTCCTTCACAAAGCCAAGCTTCATTCGACCTTCTCCCATCCGACTTACCCACCAAATTTTTATTTTTGGGTTCGCGAACTACCCTATATCAAACAAGAATAAATCGCTTGAAAGACGAGGTAGTCTTACCCTAGCCACTTAAGCAGCTTCAACTCCTTCCTATCAGAATCAGAAAAAATATGCGTAAGAAAAGAAAGCAAAAAGGCTACCCGATAAACTAAGCATTTCAAAAAAAGCAGCCCTTTCTTTCACTGGAAATTCGTCGGGCAGTCAGCTTTTTCCTTGTATTTGTCCGACCAACTGGTCTTCGCCTATTGCCCTGTTGTCCTTTGCCGCCTCTTGCTTGAAGCCAGCCTACTATACTTTCAACTAGTTCCAGCGAGTTGTTCTGCTTCCCTTATCTCAAATGCTGTTCCTAGCTGGGCTGTCAAAATCAGGCTAGATTATAAAAGGGTATCGCTCGGAACGCGTTGCTTTTCATTGCTACTCCCTAAAAACTTTGTGGCCTCGGTGGCTAGATTTTGATAACTCAATCGCCGATAATTGAGCATAGGTCAACTCTCCCTACGCAAAAAAAGTAGGATTACTGTTTCACTCCTTACCGATCCTACTCAGTCCGAGTAATAATATTCTGGCGAAAGAATAGGAGGCAGGAAAACAACTCAGTCAATTTCGCACGGGATACGCTTGCTTGCTACTGCGTCTATTACCACCGAGCAGCATCTGGAACCCTCAACAAGATGCTAGCTAATCCCCCGTGCTTCCTGCCCCGAATGAGATGGCTTGACGCTAATTCTCTTGCTTTTGTTGTCCTGTCACTGCCTTGTTCTGCTACTGGTGCCAACGTCAAGGTAATTCGGCTCCAACACCAAATCCAGAAAAAAGCAGCAGTTCTAGGGGATGCCTTGTTCAGCCTAGGCTAGCTCTTTCCCGATAGATAGGATCCTAGATTAAGGGAAATTCAACCGTCATCTAAGATGCTTTCAGGCATCATTCGACTGGCTGCCGGGTGTAGACTGTGCTCTTGGTCGTGATCACCCAAGGTACCCGCGACTCCGCCATTTAAGTGAGGCAGAGGTCTGGCTTATATCAGGCAAGTCAACTGTTGCGGCAGTTCTCAATTAGGATTGAATGAACACGCTGGGTTATATCTTCACCGGAGCAACCCACATTTAAACGTAGTGACTGCGGATAGCAGGGGGTTACCTCTTCTCCTAGACACCAAGCATCGGCGCGTACTGGCTACTCCCTTATCAGCAATACCGCATTGCAGCCACCCAGTTACAAATTTGCAGGCAGTTGGATTTCCGATAGTGCTCACGCCAGACAAAACACTTAGCGGACCGGGCGCTTTTACTTTCCCGTATATCTTCCTCCCCTGCAGCTGCCAATAGCGCGACGGACCGCACCGCAAGCAAGCCTTCCAGGACCAATTGCTGGCCACCATCCAGAGCCGGCAGCTGGCGGGCATCGTTTTTACTATAGCCCTAGGCAAAACACTAAGTTGGCCTGCGCGACATAGCCCGCCTGCTCGCCGAAGGCAAGCTAACTGCTTCGTCGGCGCCCTGTAAGCTCTCTCTGGTGGCGGCCCTCACACTAGCCTTCTTGAACTCTTGGCCTCAAGAAGCCCGTAAGTTTGACCTGGCGTACCTGCTCGACCGGATTACATGCACCACCTATTACTCCCTGGCCAAAACCCTAGTTGCCGGCGCATACTACAAGCTTTACCTAGACGAGTACCATGCGCTGAATGAGTCGCACGGCTCTAGCCCCAAAGCTCTCACAGCCAATAATATAAATATTTCAGGCCTTCACACCACCCACACACGCCCATAGCAAAAAGGGCCGGCTGGTGGCCACGTACTGCCCCATCGTAGTAAACTATGCCACCGATGAGGCGGTGCTCGCTGGCTTATTCGACGACTATCCTCTGATCGTGTACCGCCTGCTGCTACGCACCGCGCGACTAGCTGTTTACCACCAAAGCTAGTAGCCAGCTCAGCACCAGCGAACGCGAGAACACCAGTACTGGAGTCGCCGCTTGTATAACGCCGTGCAGGACGTGCTACCGGTCCAAACGCTATGCATTCTGCGCATGTAGGCCCTGATGAACTAACCTGGCGAGGATCACTACATGCGCTACCTGGCCAGCAGACGGAGAAGATCTTGATCTTTACCGGCAATTAGCAGCGGGTCGAGAAGTAGGCTCCGTATACCTAGCAGTCCAAGAACAAGAATAGTGAGGCAATCTTAGCCAAGTTGAACTGAGACGAGATTCGATGCTTGGCCTGCGTGGCTCAGCTCTTGAGAGGCATTAGCGCGGGTGGGCATTATTTAGCATCCTTTCACCAGCGAGCGCTAGGCCGCCCAACACATCGGCTGTTTGCTGCGCCTCAACCCAATCAGATGGCCTACCATGCATCTACTCGCCTACTAGAATACGGTCGATGAGTAGTGGCTAACCTAGGCCCTGGAGGATTTCGGCTCGGCCAAAATCAGCTACGTCGACGGGCCTGCTTACGAACAGTTCGTCCAATCTATGCTAGTTGCGTAACCCATGCTTCGCTGACTCAAAGACAAAAGCTACTTTATCGGCGAGGCTGCTTTTAATGCTCACTTACTAGTGGGCAATAATATGGGGTAACTGTAAGCAACAAATCATACTAGTATTTCTACTGCAAGTCCGCAGCATTTTTTAGTTGCGTAGCGGCACCGGCGGATACGGTGCCCTCGTTACAGTGGGCCGTAACCTGAAAAGTCTTATTGATCAGTGCGTTCTGTTATAATCTCATCAAGTTCTCTATACTCACGCAGTGCATGGGCAACATCATATTCCTAATGCATACCGTATGCATTAGGAATATGATGTTGCCCATGCACTGCGTATTCCCGACATTTGTTGTCTCATTACGCTAACTCATCATGCAGATACTCACTATTGCCAACCGCAAGGGAGGTGTGGGCAAAACCACGTCGGCTTGGGCCATAGCTCATTCACTAGCCAATCGAGGGTATCGAACTCTCTTGGTTGACTGTGACCCTCAACGTAATTTATCGCTTATCCTCCCACAGCTGCCAGCCGATAAGCATATTGGCTTGGTCGCCAGTGGTGATGCTACGCTGGTGGAAGTAATGGAGCCGGTAGGTCCTCAACTGTGGTTAGTACAGGCTACGGAAGCCATCGTAGCGGCAGAGAAGGTACTGGGCACCCAAATGGATTACATCATGGTCCTGAAGAACTCCTTAGTTGGCCTTGAAGAGAAAATGGACTACGTGATTTTCGATACCAGTCCCTCGCCGCACTCACCGCTCGCTGTAGCTGCGTTAACCGCCTCAACGGCCACTTTCATACCGGTGCATCCCGAGTATCTAAGTTATGAAGGACTCACCTCGCTGCTGGATGTGGTCGCCCGGGTTAAAAAAAGCTTCAATCCAGGTCTGCAAGTAGGGGGACTATTCCTGACGCGCTATTCATCCACCTACCGCAAGCGCTTACATCATGAGTTCGTAGAGATGCTACGACAGCACGAAGTATTGGGCCCGTTGCTCATGCGTACCACCATCCGCGAAAATGTAGCCTTGGCCGAAGCACAGGTTAATCGTCAAAGCCTACAGGAGTATGCCCCAAAGAGTAATGCCTACGAGGATTATGAAAACCTTACGACTGAACTATTAGCGAGATTATCTGCACCGCATGCATAATATGCATCATGCATATTATGTGCATCAGGCATATCATGTGCATAACACATTAAGTCTCATACCTCTTATAGTTAATAAGTTATATGAAAAAGCCAGCTTCAAAATTCGGGCTTGCAGCGCTGGTATCTCAGCCGGCAACTGTGGCACCTACTCATTTGGTAGATGACCTACTATTCGCTCCTACAGGCGGCGGTGCGGCTCCACCTATTCCAGCAGCAACGTCGCCTGTAGCACCACTGTCCGCCAAAACTCGCTTTACTAATACCCTTCCAACCCCAACCTATGTGCAGCTGCACCGACTGTCCTTCTGGGACCGTCGCGATATGAGCGCGATTATTGAGGCGGCTTTACAGGAGTACTTTGCCAACCATCCGGACGCGAATAAGCCGCTTCCAGAACAGGAAAGAGTGAAACGCAAGCTTCCGACTGGGTAACCCCATTTTTAGGACATCTCACCTGTAGAGTTGGCTCTAGCCCAAATCAGTCGCTGGAAGCTGCACCTGCGCCAGCAAGCCGCACAGGTCTTTAGCGAAGCACCCCTTCCAGTGATGGCCCCGCCCTACACGGAGCCGTTCTATGCCACCATTTGCCGCTTGCAGATGGAAAACGCGCTGCTAAAAAAACGCAGCCCCGATGAGCCCAGCCCAGCAATGCTTGTTGATGCAGGCCGCTCCAACTGGTGGCTCGGTAGTCGCTCGCTGCCAAGCCCTGGGACTGGCCCGCAGCAGCTTCTGCTACCAACCTAAAGCAGAAACTGCGCTGAACCTAACGCCCGTGCGCCTGCTCAATGAGGAATTTACGCGCCATAACTTCGAGGGCGTACGCGGGCGGCGCGACCACTTGCGGCTAGCTGGCTATTTGGTCAATGAAAAGCGCGTACGCCGCTTGGTATGCCTAATGGGCCACGAGCTGGTCCTATCTGAAACCTCGGTTGTTCGTGCCGGGGCGTAACGGCCTATCCCTACCTGTTGCGCGAGCGGCCTGCCACGGCTCCGAATGAAGTATGGAGCACCGATAACACATATATGCGCATGGCCCAAGAGTTTTTCTACCTCATAGTAGTGCTCGACTAGCATTCGCGCTACGTTCTAAGCTGGGAATTGCGCAACACGCTTGACGTGGGCTTTTGCCTGCAAGCCCTAGCTTCAACTCTGCGCCAGACCCCGGCTCCCTACGTTTTTAGCTCCGGCCAAGGCAGCCAGCTTACTTGACTCGCTTTCCAGCAGGCCCTGCTGGACGCCCGCTGCCGTATCAGCTGCGATGGTCGAAACCCAAGCTCAGTTCACCAGCGTTTCCTACCGTTGTTTTCCGTTCCTACAATTGTGCGACCCTTCGTAGCGGGATTGGTACTTTGCGCTGGCCAGCCAGCTACACCCAGCCCAGATGCGCTGCTTCATCGGTGGGTAGGATCGGAGACACCAATCAGCCAGGCGAGTTAGCTGCCCCTGCCAACTGCTAAGCTTATGTGGTATGGCTGACGAAATGGCTCGCTGAATAAGTTGGCCCGAGAATTATGCGTTCTTGCACACTTCCTTTTTCTTGACCAATGAGCGGACGCGGCACTTTTAGCGGCACAGTATTTCAAACCACGGTTGGCGCCTGCGTGGCGGGCTTGCTGCTAGCTGAGCGCCCGCTTTCCCGGCTTGGCTTCAATCTGCCCGGCACGCCCCAGCAAGTGCTACTGGAAACCCCTACGGCCGTGGATGATGTGCATATCATTACCGATGCCGGGCAGATTTTCGTGCAAGCCAAAAACAGCCTGACCTTATCGACCAAGCCCGATAGCGAGCTGGCGTCCGTGGCAAATCAGTTTGTTCGGCAGTACCGGGAAGGAGTGCAGGAAAACAGTGGGCGGCGTGACTTGAGCGCAGTGTTGGATCGCTTGGTACTGGCGGTAGGGGAGGAGACCCCGACCACCATAACTAGCAACTTACGGGAGGCCCTGGAGCGCAATCGCACCGGGGCCGCCACCAGCTTGCCCAGTGCGATTGCGGAGGCTTTGCGGGTCTTTACGGCGCAGTTGGAGACTGCGTGGCTCGCAGTGGCCGGCATTCCCCTGGCGCCGGCAGATCGGCAAGCGCTGCTGGCTTTGTGCTCAGTCGCGGTGATTGGTAACAGCCAGCGGCAAGTAGTGGAGGAGGGGCTAACCGCCATTGTCGCTACGCCAGGAGCCGAGACCACTTTATTTGACTTACTACTCACCTGGGCCGCAGACGCGGCGCAACGTGGCACCGGAGGCGATGAGGCGGCAATTCGCCAGGCGCTGCAGGGGCGCATTTCACTGGCCGCACCTCCCAGCTTTCATCATGATTTGGCGCGCTTGCGAGCTTATAGCGTGGGCACCCTCCGACAGTTGGAGCGCTTTACTGCCCTGTCCGCGCCGGAAGGGATCGTTCGACTCACCCGGCCCGTGGCTGCCCGCGTGGTGGAGGCCGCCCAGCTTGGCACGCTTGCGCTTACGGGAGAGCCCGGGGCTGGGAAATCCGCGGTTCTCTTCGCGCTGGCCGGTGAGTTGCAGCAGCACTACCCAGTAGTATGCCTAACCGTAGAGACGGGCGCCGGTACGCTGGATCTACTGCGGGCTGAAATCGGGCTTCACCATCCTCTGGTCGACGTGTTGCGGCACCTGCCCCGGTCGACCACGGCGTATTTACTGCTCGATGCGCTCGACGCTTCCCGGGGTGGAGCGGCGGAGCCTACTTACCGCAAGCTGATCGAGGCCGTGACGGAGCTGCCCGGCTGGTGCGTAGTAGCCTCCGTAAGGTCGTTCGATTTACGGCTAGGGGTCGAATGGCAGCGGCTTTTTCGCGGCCCGGCCCCTTTCCCCGAGTACGCTGACGCGAGCTTTCCACTGGTACGACACCTGCACCTGGGCCTGCTGACCCACGCCGAGCGGGCTGACCTGGCCCGACAGTCTCCCAGCCTTGACGCCGCGCTGACCGCCGGTGGCAGTAAGCTTGAAACGCTGGCTCACAACCCATTTAACCTGGCGCTACTGGCCGAATTGCTTACCTCGGGCACTCTCCCGCAGGACCTGGCGGCGGTAACCACTCGCGGTCAGCTGCTGGCGCGGTACTGGTACCAACGCGTGGAATCCTTGGGCACCCCAGCTGTAGTGGCGTTGGCTAAGCTACTGGAGCAGATGCTGCAGGCAAAAGCGCTCACTGTTCCCCGTGCCCGCGTGGCGGCCGCCACCGCCGTAGCGCTTGACCACCTCCACCAGGCTGGGGTCCTCGTACTGGCGTCCTCCGGCCAAATTGGCTTTCGCCATCACGTGCTGTTTGACTACGCCGTAGCCACCTTGCTACTGCCCGTGACCGAAACGGCTCCCGCGTATCTGCGCCGGGAACAGGCGGCTGGCTTGCTGCTGGCCCCAGCCCTGGGGTACTGGGTGGAAGAGCTGAAGCGCACTCGGCAGGACTTCTGGGCGTTTATCGCGGACTTGATAGCCGATGAAGCCCTGGATCCGCTCGTGCGGGTGGAAGTAGCGCGCCTAGCGGTGGAGACCGTGGAGCCGGACGAAGAGCTAACGGAGCTCGCGGCCATTCTGAATGGTACGGGGGAGTTAGCTACGCGAAGCTTTCAGCAGCTGGCCGGTGCATTACTGACCAAAGCGGAGGCCCGGCAACCTTTTGTGGGGGAACCTTGGGCGCACCTGCTGAGTCACCTCGCGCTTATCGACTCTGCTCAACTGTGGAGACTCCAAGCACTGCTTGGAGCCCTGCTCAACCAGCCGCTCGGTGCTGGCGCCCGGGCTTCCCTGGGCACTGCGGCCCGGACGCTCTACGCTCGCGTGGCAGCGCAGGAGCGGTTAACCCAGTGGCTTAGCCGGCTTGTGATTCCGCATGTGGTGCGCACCTACAGCACAGACCCAGTAGCTTCCCGCCAGCAGCTCAGCCTCGTTTTCTCTCCCGAACGGTTTGAGCGCTTTGGCCACCTGGAAGTGCCGGAGTTCGCACGCGCGGTGCTTGCCCTGGCAGCCAGTGATGCCGATTTTACGGTGGAGCTGTTTACCCGCGTTTTTCAACGGCATAACTTTAGCCGCGATCAGACCACGCCAAAGGTGCAAAGCTGGATTTTTGCCCTCACCTCCAATGCAGCGCAGGATTATGACCTGGCCCAGCACCATTTAGCCAAAGCGTTCCCGGCGCTGTTACAGCAGAGTCCGGTTATAGCAGTACGCGCCTTCGCAGCTACGCTGCGTGGCAGAGGGGATGCAAGGAGTTGGCACTCCAATTCTGCCGCTCAGGCCGACCTACCGGTTGGCGGGGTACTGTATCGATTTGAGGAAGACGGAAGTAGCATGTGGGCCTGGGAATTGGAAGAGGGCCGGCACACGGCGTTTGCCAAGATTCATGACGCCTTCATGCAGTGGGTAAGCAATCTTCAGAATCAGGGAGTTCTGAACGCTCTGCCCGGGTGGCTACTGAGCGAAACCCCTCTCGCCTTGGCTTGGCGCGTGCTCTTCGCCGCCGGAGTGCTGCATCCGCAGACGCTGGGCCCGCTGCTGTGGCCAGCGGCAACTCAGCAACCGGCTCTTGTCTCCTTCAGTACCCAACAGAGTGCTACGCAGCTGCTAGCCGCTAGCTATCCGCACCTTAATTTGCAGACCCGCACGGAGGCAGAGGCACAGTGGCTGCAGTGGGACTTTGCCACCTTCGCGGATCCGGCAAGCAAGCGCGTGCGGACGCTGGGCCCTCTGCTTGAGGCGATAGGCGAGGCGCAGTTGGTCACCGATGCGGCCCGGGATTTTCTTCGGTCCACCCGCCTTTCCACTATATCCCTGCGAAATGAGAGTTCCTTTTCGGTCCAGCGCGGGCGGATTAGCGAAAGTTCGTGGTTTGAAGCTGAATCTGAACAGATCCCGGTCGAGCCGTGGCGCCACTTGCTAAGCGTGGTCAAAACTGCGCAAACACAGGCGCAAGCGGACGCTACGCCGGAAGCCGTCGCGCGCCTCGAAGAAGTAGTGCAGGACCTGGATCAAGTTGTTAGTCAATTGCCTGCCGACGAAGCAGGAGCCGATGAGCACGTGGCCATGCTTGCCGAAGGCCTGGCCGTCCTGGTCCAGCTAGCCGGCGAAGCTACCTCCCGTACCGCAGCTTTGACCCGCTTGCTGGAACTGACGCATTACCCGGCGCCTACGGCGGATGCCGACACGGAAACCAGATTTGCAGCCGGCGGCATTCAGCCTTATATCCAAGGCCGCACGGAAGTGGCTGCGGCCCTGGCCGGTTTAGTTGCCGTTCCGCAGCTCTGGCCCCGGATTGCAGCGCGGGTTGAATCTATGCTGCTTTATGACCCCCATCCCGAGGTCCGGTGGCGCTTGTTGGCATCTTTGCCGGAGCTAGAGAGCATAGCAGCGCAAGCCTTGTGGGACCTAGCTGAAAAGTTTGTCCACCAGGAGCAGAACCCGGCCTTATGCCAGCGCGGGTTGAGCTTGCTGCAGCACTTGGTACACCTGGACTCAGCGCGAGCTGAACCCTTAGTTATCGCGCTGATCAAGAAGGTTGATTCCGGTTCTCCCAGAAGCGCCATGGATACGTCATACTTAGTTTTGCTGGCTCTTGATAAGGCATTACCAGCTTCTTGGGACCTGCTGCAAAGCTGGATAGCTGATTATGCCAGCCGGAAGGAGCAACTGTCTTCTGTTTTATTTACGGTGCAGGACCGGTTGGTGGTCGGTTACGGTCCAAATGCGTCCGAACTGGCACTCGTCCGGACCCGAGCTATTGCCTTGGTAGTGTCGCTCATAACTGCCGTGGAACCGGCTATAGTGGCTTGGATTGCGGCCGATCGAGAACCTACAGCGGAGGAAATAACGGCGGTTAAGTTGCTAGATGAGATTGCCGAGCAGCTATTTTTCGCCGTTTCAGCCGATGGGCTTCCGCCAAGTCTGGCTGAAGTTGAGGCGCAGCGCCAGTTTCTACGGGACTATAGCCCGCTTATTCGCAAGCTTAGTACACTGGGAACCCCTAACGCGGTCCACCATCTACTGGAGGTACTCAGCCAGTTTGTTACTGCGAATCCGGCTGACTGCTTTGATCTATTGAGCGAAGCGATTCTGCGCACCACTGGAGTTGCCAAGTACGAACACGAATCGTTGGGAGCTGCCCGCTTCGTGGAATTGATTAGCCGTTATCTGGCTGATTACCGTTTTCTCTTTGATCAGCCCGCTCGCCAAAAGCGGCTTATTGATTGTATCGCAGTCTTTGTTGAGGCCGGTTGGCCCGAAGCCTGTCTGTTATTCTATGCCTTACCGGGTCTCTTGCAGTAGTAAGCGCTGTCTTACTGGCTACGGCATTTGTGGAATTTAACGTCTAGCTCATCCACAGGTATCCGCGTATCAGCCGCAAGAACTTTGGCGGCTTATAAAATCTATTAGTTGGCTAGCTTATGAAATCTATTAATTAGGGTGGTTCGCTTGGTATCCTACCCCCGCGTAGTGCGCTAAACCTACCTTACACTAGTAGCCATACTTGCAATTTATTAATATAAATTTCTGATTTACAATGGTTTAACTGAAAGTTGATGCCGTTTGCCTTCTGCGTATGAGGGTAGCGGTGGTGTGGTAATGTTAGGTCTTGTGGGGCAGCTTCTTTTTAGAAGTGAGTAGAACAGCTTGATTTAGTGTTGGGAACCAAGTGCTACTGCCTATTTGCTGATGAAATGGAGAGGGCTAAACTAAAAATTTTACCTTAAGCCTTAGTAATAAACTAATTAGATATCTTTTGTGCTTCAGACGGAGCCTTATATGATTGAAAAAAGTCAAAAAAATCTTTAAAAAGTACAATCGCATTTTGTGCTTTATTGTGCTCCTGTTTTTTTGTTTGTTCTGGCCTCACTGGGCGGAAAACCACCTCTTTAAAAGCTGTTTTTTTTACGACAGCACAAATTTGTGAGTATTTTAAGTATTTATCTGTATTTGCAGCGCTTGCATCTAATTGATTAACAGAAAGTTATAAGCACTTTCTAATAGGTTTCATAAGCTGAGTAATAGGTTTCATAAGCTGAGTAATAGGTTTCATAAGCTAAGTAATAGGTTTCATAAGTCCAACTAATAGGTTTTATAAGCCAAGTAATAGAGTAGTTATCAACATCTATTAGTTAGCTTATGGCGATTGAATTAATAGAACAAGCAGCTAACTAATGGAGTGGGAGAGGGCCTTGGCTGAGTAAGGGGGTTGACTCGTTGCCGCAGGGAGCCTACCGATACTAAGTAAGCAATTATGTTGGAGTTGCCAGCTTAGGTGTCACGGTGTGAGTTGCGACGAATATCTTCTGCATTTCTGCCTAAGCAGAAGCCGATGACCAAATTTTATAACCCAATTAATAGATTTCATAAGCCAGTAGCGTAAAGCAAGTAAGGGAAATGATAGTGTGAATTTTTGCCTCTATTAGTTTGGCGAAATCAGTTGTATGTTTGTCCGCCCATCCTGCCCTTTGCTTATGGCTGCCTCTGAATCCACCACCCCGCTGGAAATCCGGCAGCATAATGCCATTACGACCGCCCGTTATGAGATGTCGGCGTGCGAGATGGATATTGTCTTCTCCCTGCTATCCAAGCTAACTAAACAAGACCAACGGGGCACGATATACGAAATCAGAGTTCAGGAGCTGGAATTGCTTACTGGCCGCAGCTGGAACTACAAGCAGTTGCTGGAATCCACCGCAAACCTCAATAGCCGAGTCTATACCGTCGATACAGGTACGACCCTGCTCCAGGTGAGCTTACTTGCCTCCGCCCTCTACCGCAAAGGGGAAGGGACCATTGAGCTTGAAATCTCGGAGCGGATGCGACCTTACCTGATTGATCTGAAAAGTAATTTCACCAGTTATCGGCTGCAGGCGGCGTTTAGCCTGAGCAGCAAATACGCCAAGCGCATTTATCAGTTGACTTCCCAATGGAAAGACGTAGGGGAAACCAAAACGTATTCGCTGGATGAGTTCAAGCAAATGCTCAAGCTGAAAGACCCGGCCGGCAAGGAGCCGGAGCAATATGTGCAGGTATCTGCCTTGCAGAAATACGTGCTGGACGTAGCTGTAAATCAGATAAACAAGGAGACCGATTTACACATTAAGTACGAGTTGCTGAAGAAGGGCCGCTCCTACAGCAGCATTCGCTTTTTTGTTAACTGTCAGACCCCTGAGCAACTCCCCATCCCGTTTGAACTGACATCAGACGACGCGAAGCTGCAGGTAGCGCATCAGAACCTGGACGCGCTGGGTATCAAAGATCCAAAGCTGAGGCAGACCATCCTGGAAACACCTAAGTACCTGGATGCCCTATTCGCCTTCACTTACCAGTTAAAAACCAATAAACTGAAAGCGACAAAGAACCCAGCTGGACTCTTTCTCAAAATACAGGGCCTGCGCTAGTGCCCCGGCAAGGAATTTATTCGTCAGCAACAAGCATAATAATCATCCGCAAGCTAACTCGGTAGCTATCCATGCAAGTAGTAAGAGTAGTAACACTTACCTGCTTATAAATTGCCAAAGCACTATTTAATATGCTGTAATACATCGCCCTATGGTATTATAGGGTAAATTTATCTCATGGCTTGGATTACCATCGTTCATAGTCGCTCCTCCTATTTGAGCCTGAATCGGTAAAAGTTTCGGAGAACTTGCTTGTAACCCAGATGCTAACAAGTGCATGGCTATCTTATATTTGTATTAAAGGTCTCAAAAGCGGGTCATAATAGTACCGAAAGGAATAAAAAGAATTACTAGATATCCTAAACCAGTCAATCACTGAATTGAACTGCGTGGAGGTTCGAAGGAAGCTTCTGAAGAATTCAAAAACTCCCGTCCAAAGAGACCTTGCAAATGACGCCTGCGCCTGAATTAGATACTATTCTAGGAACAGGTGTCATTTGTTTTCTTCCCTAGTCTCTACTCTATTACGCTAGTGCTAGGCATAGACTAACTTAGAGAGGAATGAGTTTGGTTTGGTTCAATAAATTCCTGGCCAGACGGAATTATCTAAATCACGAAAGGCAGCCCCCTCCGCTCGTTCTGGCTGGACTAATTCGGTTATGTGCCAGTCTTGCGTATAATCTTCTTGACTTGCATCTGCAGAAAGGCTACTGGTCGTCAGGCATCCGTATATCTAGCACATAGCTTTTAATAATCAATCCATCGACCGAGGCCCGCTGAGCTTGTTCAGTCAATTGCTGCCGCAAAGCCGTTAGCTCAGCTGAAGCCTGCGGCTTGAACCAATACACCAGAAATAGGCCTGTGCGTGCCTCATGCTGGTGCAGGTACCGGCCAACAAGTTGGGATTGCAGGGCCGTGGCAACTTCCGGATTATCCTGGTGCTTGGCTTCGATAAAGACCAGTAGCCGCTCGCCTGACTGGGGCTGGCCGCGCTCATCAACGGGGACAGCCTGCACGTACAAATCCAACTCCTGTCCCTGCTGGTTCCCAGCCGCTGCCCGTAGCTGCACTTCGCGGTGGGTGGAAAATAGGTGATGGACTAGGTCATCGTCCAGAAAGGCCTTCACGTTGTCCGTGACTTCGTTTTCTGTCACTAGTTTATGGCCGCGCACGATGCGGTAGCCGGTGCGCTGGCTGACCGGATACCAGAGTGCCTGAGCCCGAGCCGGTTCGCCCTGAAGCTGGGCCTGGTAACGGTCGAGCGATTCCAGTACCAAATCGAGTAAGTCGGCGCTGCTATGGGGCCAGCGGCGGGCAGCTTGCCGCAGAAATGCCAGCAGCTGCGCCGGGGCCGGAGCCTGCCAGACGCGCCGGCAGTAGGTTTCGCGGGCTTCATTAAGCGCGTAAGCCAGCCAGCGCGGCAAGTGCAATTCGGTAGCCAACTCCTGCAGGGCATGCCAGGTGACAGGCGTAGCCCGCTCAGCCAGCACATTCACTACAGACTGGCGGAAGGTGCGCAGCCACCCCCGGTCCGTACCCGCCTGCCAGTCGGGCGACTCGCTTTCTTCGACGATGTGCAACTGGCGCACCAGCCAGACCAGGAGGGCCACCAGGTGCTCATCAGGTAAGGCTGCTGGAAAGAGGGAAGCCCAGGACAGGCGGCGGTCCAGACGGGGAAGGAGGTAGCGGGCAGTCTCCGTACCCAGCTGTATCAGGTAGAGCCAGGCCTGCCACCAGTCGAAAACCGGCTGCGCAGATGATAAAACTGACCGGAAAGCACTCAACGTAAGCACGTGCCAGTAGGGAGCTGCCGACGCCTGGATTAGCAAGCCATCGCGAAACAGCTTGGCCGGTTTGAAGCCAAGCTGCAGTAAGTGAGTGAACAGCTCCTGGCTGAAGTGGTGGGGCCAGCGACCTAGCCGTACAGCGCGCAGGACGAGTCCCTGCAATGTTTCGTCGGGTATGTCCCGCAGTAACTCTTTAACGCGGATATAGCCGTGAGGGTCAGCGGCTATTTTAGCCCAGAAATCAGGCATACCGCCAGCCAGCAGGCGTCGCACGGCACGGCGGTGGTGCTGGAGAGCAACACCAAACAGCGCCGCGCGCCGCTCGGGCGCCAGCCAGCCAACCACAGCCGCCCGCAGCCACGGTTCCCACTGCGCGGCAGTTAGGGCGGCCATATCCTGCGGCCGCTCGTCCAAGCAGAGTAGGAGCGCGGACAGCGCGGCAGCCTGCCGGCTGGTGAAAGTATCATACGGCTCGCCATCCGCTGACTGCGGTGGAGATTCCAGCACCACGCGCCGGGCCAGCGCCACTATTCGGGTGCGCATGGAGGATGGAGCACGTAACCAGCCACTGCCTTGGTGTATCTCCGTTGACAGGTTGTTGGGCTTGCCATCGCCACGCCGCGTCAGCAGCCACCAGACAAGGAGCCAATTACGGGCCGGGTTGGGTCGGTGCAGGTCGGTAAGGCGCAGCAGCAGGCGGGGCGTGCGGTAGTTCCAACGCCGGACCTGCCGAACCTTGCGCCGCTGCGCTCGTTGCCGGAGTCGCTGCTGCCGAACCCCCTTTCGGGCATTTTTTACCTGAGGCCCATCCAGGTCCAGTTGCCAGGCATGGTTGGTAGCTAGCTGCTGTTCCTGCTGCAGGGTATACAGCGTCGAGAACTTAGCCTGAAAGTCAGGCTGGTCGAGTGCATTATACAGCAGCTCAAGCGCGATGTCGGTCAGGCGACTAGCCGTGGCCGGATGTTGCATGTCACGGAGCTGGGCAATGATGAAGTCAAAATCGGCTTCGTCTACCATGGCCTGCTGCTGGGATGCCTGTAGCTCATCCTCCGAGTACAGCACGGGGAAATTATGAAACAGTTCCCAGGTGCGGGGCAGGCAGTGGCGACTGACCCAGCAGGACAGTACGCGCTGGCGGGGCTCGGCCTCGGCGGGCAGCAGTTTTAGCTCGTAGTGGGCCAGCCAGCGCCGGATGGCCAAAGCCAACCAGGGCAATATTGCCGGGTCGGCCGTGTGCTGCCAGGCCAACTGCTGCGCGGCGGTGCGCAGGGAGTCGCTTACCCAGGGGTTAGCTGCGTAGGCCGCCGGGTGCTGGCGCACCAGCCACCGCAGCAGCTGGGGCAGGTGGGCGGCCGTGAGACCACTGCGAAAACCCCCGGTATAAGTGGGGTCGACGAAGGCATAGTAGTTGCCGGCCAGCGAATCGTTGCGCCGGGGCGTCAGCAGCGGCAGCAGCTCGGTTAACGCCAGCGCATGGGGCCACAGCAACGGAAGCAAGGCCCCTCGAAACTCGTCATCCTGGTCCGTTGCCGGGATGACAGCAAGCAAGACTCGCAGCTCAGCGCATTCAGCAGGACTGGCCAGCAGGCGTAGACTCTGCAGCGCTTCGGTACGCGTGCCTAGCGGCAGCTGCTCATCCAGGGCCTGCTCCACCAGCAGCGGAATCATCGCTCGTACTTGACCGCTTACAGCCAACTGATGCGCCAGCTGACGGGCTTCAAGCGGAGCTGCGGCGTCGCGCAGCACCTCGGTCAATTGAGCGGCTAGCCCTGGGTGAGTCAGCCGATTTAGGTAGGCCTCAGTGCGATAGGGATACAGGTGACGGGTAGTGGCCAATGTCAGCAGCTGCGCGACAAGGCCGGCCCGCTGCGTATCGTTGGCCGTTAGTACATCGGCCCGTACGGCGGTGAGCGGGTCCAGTTGGACAAGGTCAGTTGCGAAGTCCGGCGAGAGGGCGGCCAGCCATACACCCATGTCGCGCAGGGCGGGCACCAAACCAGCTTCCGGCACTTCTGCTCGCAGTAGGTTACGCACCTGACCCGGCGCAATGGCGGCGTGGTGCAGGGCCCAGGCGGCCAGGTAGTCAGCAAACACGGGATGCGTCCAGCGGGCCTGATTCGCGTCAGCCACAAACAGGCCACTATCCTGGAGCAAGCTGATAACAGCTTCGTAGTCGGGTACTGGGTCGGACCGGTCGGCAAACAGCAGCGGCTGGTCGGTGATGTCGCGCAGTCGCAGGCGGTGATGGCCGTCATCGGTTTCATCGAAGGTGAGCACCCGGCGGCCCCCCATCACCATAAGTAAAGCCAACTGGGCAGCTAGGCGAAAGCGCCGTTCCGGGTCGGCGTGCCGGTAGTTACGGCGCGTGTCGTCCCAGTGCTCAGCGCATAGCAGTCGGCAGCCTTTTTCCAACAGGTCCGTGCCCCGACCCGTATCAGCGCTGAATTCACTAGCCAGCCACAGCTTCAGCAGTAGCTGCAGGGTAACGGGGCGGCTGGCCAGGGCTACGGCCTCGGCCCGTGCCACGGCCATCTCAAAGTCCTCGGCCACGATGTCGTGTGCCTCGGCTGCCTGGTGTACCTGCTCCCGGGTAAGGGGGGCAAGTTGCAAAACGGCTACGGACTGCTCGTTGCCGAAGTGCCGGGCCAGTTCAGTAGTAAGAAAGGCGGGCCAAGTGGCCGTGCGGCACAGAATGCGCAGGTGCAGGCCGGTAGTAGGCCAGCGGGCCAGCAGCCGCAGTAGGGTAGGGGCCAGCTTGGCTTCGTCCAGGAGGGCTTCGTCGTAGCTGTCCAGCCACAGCCAGAACCCCTCCGCTGGCTGACGCAGCCACTGCTGCATGGCTGGCAGTTCGGGCAGTTCCTGCTGGATCTGTTGACCACTGCCGAAGTCGCCCAAATTGAGAAAGGAGCTAGCCCCGGGCAGCACGGGCTGACGCTTCCACTCCGCGGACTTCCCCATCCCCGGCTCTCCCAGCAGTATCAGGCAGGGCACATCATGCCAGTGCTCTAGGGGAGCCGCTTCAACTGGCGAAATAAAGTAGGTGTTGGGCGCGAGCAGGCCCTCTGCACTGTTCCCTGGCACCCACAGCCGCTGCCAGGGATAAGTAATAGCTTCCATACCAACAAACTGCTAAGCTGATGAAGCCGCGAAGTAATTAGCCAGACTCGTTACCTGCATACTTGGTGCGGCAGCTGGCGTGGGCCTTTCTTCGCAAGAAGTAGGAAGCCAAGTGCTTATTGTGGCCGCAGGCGCTGACTATCGGGGGGAAGCTGTGCGCCGACACTGTATGTTAGGGTGAGCGTATGCTGGGGAAGCAGCTGGATATTGGTGGGAAACGTGTCTGGACTGTTTGCTTTGAGTCGCTTAATGAGCTCGTCGATCTGCGTCTTGTCGCCAGCCAGGATGCCTTCTACCAATTGTTTATTATCGGCTGGCGCCTGCCTCACTTTGCCAGCAGGCGCATTACTTTGATTGGATAAGTCCTGATAGGGCAAAAAGCGAGACTTATTCAAAAAATTCAGGGCAATAAACCAACTTAGCGGAAAAGTCTTTCGCAAAATACTCTCGTGAATCTGGCCAAAATTGAGGTTATCCTGAGCAAGGTCAGTGAGGAAAATACCCGCCTTCAGACTTTCCCCACTACTCAATAATTCTTGATAAATCCGGAGGCCATCCGTGTGGTCAAATATATTACCTGCAAGAGATTTCGTGCGCAAGTAGGCCAGTTTAAGGCGAGTGTCCGAGTCTATACTTTCCGGGCGCGGAGTATAGAGCAGATACTTCAGGTAGCCTTTCCCCAGCACAGTTTCCAGCAATTTTAGGCGCTTTTGCTGCTCTTGGTCGAGGCTGGAGAACTTTGCCGTTTCCGCATAAGCCAGTGGATTAGCATTCGCAGGAAACAGTCGCTTGGCTTGCAGCAGATAGGGCCGAGTCCACGATAATCCCGGCTCGATTTTATTGTCGAAAATTAATTTCAACCCCAGGTCGCTCTGGGAAATATAGCGCTCATGGGCGGCATTGAATTCCGTGGTTTCCAAAGCCAGCTCAATACCAAATAAGCCGTCGTCCTGGGCCAAGTCCTGTTGCAGTTGCGCAAGTGTATAAGTCAGGCGGCCTAAGTCCTGGGTTTCTCCATCTAGCAGTTCGCATAGTAGAAAGGTGAGTGCCGTCTCATTCCACGGCCGCTTGTGCAGCAGCCGAGTTGACACTGCGCGGTCAACTTCGTCGAAGTGCCGAATAATACAATTAAAGGCGTAGGGCGTAAGCATCAGGGATAGTTCGGATAACAACTAAGGAACAAACACACGCGTCAGTAATCGCTCGGCGGCCAAGCAGGATCCATCACGTAGCACTTACACTATCCGAGCAAAGAAGTCCAATTTCCGGCGTGGGCCTCTTTGCGACAGAATATGCGTTGGGATAAGCGAAAACGTAAATTACTACTAGAAAAGGTCTATTATCGATCCTAACCAAGCATTATTGCAGGGCTTTTTTCAGGGCTACCACGCCGTAAAGCGCCTACAACCAGGCCTCATCACAGATTGTGCTAACAGTTTTCTCTACCACGACTGCACTACCACGGGCGGCAACTCCGGGTCATCGCTACTCCGTATCACTTGGTATAGCCCTTGCCTAATTTGCCGCACTCTGAATCGTACTCTCCGCCAGTTACCATGCAAATAGGAGATGGGTGGTACAATCAGGCAGGACGAATTTAGACTGCGTACAGCTTTTCAGTTAGCTACTTTCCATTACTGCTGCGTTTACCGGCTGTGATCCATGCCTGTAGCTCCACACGGGTGAAATAAAGTTTATTTCCACGTTTGGCATGGGGAATTTGCCGGGCAGATACCAAGGCATAGAGTCTGGCTTTACTCAGGCGCGTTATCTCCTGAGCTAACTCAATACCCCCAATTTCAGGCATGCCAGCATTATTGTTACTACGCAAAAGCTTTAGTATTTCCACTAGTAATGCCTCAAGGTGATTTAACCGACGGTCGATAGCTTCAAAGGGATTATCCATAGTATTCCATGCTTGGCGCCGCAGGGCTACCTACTTTTGTCACAGTAGCACCTTGATAGCCTGGTTTTCTAAACTCAGATCGACTAACACCTGCTTGAGTGATCGATTCTCTTCTTCCAGATGCTTAAGCCGGGTTAGCTCCGCGACGCTGGCTGCGGCATAGTTGCTTTTCTAGGCATAAAACGGGGCTTTACCTAAGCCGTGCTCGCGCACGAGTTGTGCTACGCGCTGGCTACTGGCTTGCTGTTGTAGGATGGCCACAATTTAGGCCTCGCTGAATCATCCCTTTTCATGTCTCAGGCGTCAGGTAGTGAAAATACGCTTTTCTCTACTCACAACTGGCTTCCGACTTGGGAAAGCGTACAGTTGTAGATGCGAAGAAAGCTCCAGAAAGTATAAAGGTTATTCTTAGGTTCAGCGCTGTCGGCTGGCAGCTTAGGGTACAGTACACTCCGAGAAAATAAGTTTATAAGCCATACCGCTTAATTAACAGCGGACCGACAAATTGAAGAGCACTCAACCACGCGAGCTTTAGGTTCCGATAAATCTTACTTATCGGAACCTATCATTACCTTTGGTTTTTCGCCCGAAATCGGCGCGCTACTCCGTATTATGTAGGCTACATGGAAAACGTCACGCTGCCCGCCTTAGCTAACTCCACCGCGGCCTCGCTGGCCAGCCTCTCCCAGCAGACCGCCCGCTACGTTGAGGCCGGGCTGCAGGGAGCGGCCAACACGGTGAAAGCTTATGCGTCGGACTTGCGTCACTACTCGCACTGGTGCCGGGCTAATCAGGTCGAGCCTGTTCCGGCGACCGTGGACACGCTGGCGGGTTACGTGACTTACCTAGCCGATGCGGGCAAAAAGGTGGCGACTATTCAGCGGCATTTGTCGGCGCTCAAAAAAGCCCACGTGTTACGGGGACTGGCGTGCCCGACGGACAATGCCCAGTTCAAAGTGCTACTCGACGGTATCAGCCGGGTACATGGCATCCGGCAAAAGCAAGCGCCAGCTTTTACCCTGAACCAGCTCAAGCGGTTGGTGCGGGAAATAGACATCGAAACCGTAACGGGTTTGCGCGACCGGGCGATTCTGCTGCTGGGTTTTACGGGGGCTTTTCGGCGGTCGGAGCTTTCAGAGCTTAACCTGCAAAACCTGCGTTTTACTGAGGACTGTTTGATTGTCTCGCTCGCTCGCAGTAAGACCAATCAGCTGGGCCAGCATGAGGAAAAAGCCATTTTCTATTCGCCTGAGGCGAAGGTTTGCCCCATTCGCTCGCTGCAGGCTTGGCTGCGCCAGCTTGGGCGCGAGTCAGGACCCGTGTTTGTGTCCCTGCGCAAGGGCGAACGGCTGACGCAGGCCCGTCTCTCCGACAAGAGCATTAACGCCGTGGTACAACGCTACTTAGGCCCAACCTTCTCAGCGCACTCATTACGGGCATCTTTCGTCACAGTCGCCAAGCTGGCCGGTGCCGACGATAGCGAGGTTATGAACCAGACGAAGCATAAGACGAGCGCGATGATTCGCCGCTATACCCGCATCGACAACGTGCGCCAACACAATGCTGCTCAGAAATTAGGCTTGTAAGTGAAGCTATTTGGCGATATGAGCGGGCTCTGCAGGAATCAATCTTATGCACTAGGTTTGAAATAGCAGCTTACCAAAATACGTGTTTAAGTTAAAGCGTTTGTTACCGCTTTAGAAGCCTTGGTATAGTGCTAGTTACTAATCTGTACTCAAAGGGATAAGCAAAGCCTAAATTCTGCGCCGTTTGCAATTGTGGCAATACTTGCCGCTTTAATTGCTCTCGAAACCAAGTGAATGGTTGCTGCTGTAAGGAATTTAAGTCTTGAGAGAAAAGTATGTAATAGTCTTCCAGTAGCTTTTCATTGCCGCGTGAGACATGGTATTGGAAGCCTTCGAATTGCAGCTTAGCGTAAGCATCAAAGTAAAGTTCAAACGAAGGCAACCAGTTATTTTTGGCTGAGTTAACGCTTTTGGGGGTAGGAATGATGTTCCACAGCTGGTCGTGAGCAACATATGACCACGGCAGAAAATGGTCAAGGCTCAGATTATTTAAGGTGAGAGGTTCACCAGAATAAATACAGACTTGGTCTGGTTTTGAAGCTATATATTCCTTCCAGAACTTTCCCGCGGTGTTCAAAACACGGGCTGTTGGTTTTAACAACTTTTCGCTCAGTCCGATTACATTTGGGTTATGCTTCTGCAGAAATCGCACTAAGTGCCAGTATGCGAAGCTGCGTAAGATGTAACTATGCCGTCGTAGGTAATCTGCCCAAGTATCATGTACTTCGATTGCGTCCTTTGCGATTCGATATGGAGCATGTGCGCTTGTGGCAGCCAGTTCAGCAATTCGACTATTTACCCTATGTTCCGGTAATCCCCGCGTTTCTGAAGCAAAGAAAGGACGTATGAATCGGTAAGGTACCCAACGCAGTAGCTCTGCTACTTGCTTGTAAAGCACTTCTAGCTCTTTAGATGAAAGTGCTAACTTAAGTTGAATAAACAGACCCGGTGCGGAGGGTCGATTATCAACCGTCAAATACCGCGAGATGGTATCTGCAATCGGTCGGAATCCGTCTTGCTTACCGAAGGAGAGCTTGAAATAATCGAGCGGGTACCAAACGCCTGCCACCATTCGGAGAGACAGCTCACGAAGCGGAATGCGGTTGTCGGAGCTTTCTTCCAAACTCTCCAGAATGGCAAGTAGCCAGTAAAACTTGTATGAGTTAGTCGTATCTCCGAAAACAGCGTTGAGTTTTTCTACGGCTAGTCGGTTATCTCCGGGAAGCTGCATGTCAACCATCTTGTTTGTGGGAGTTAGGTTCCATCCTACCTTTAGCTGGTATAAGCAGGCCTTAAAATGAAAGCCGAGGCTTAAATTTACGCTTATCAGGAGTTTACAAAAGGTGCAGCCACCCTATTGGCTCCCTTTCTACTGCAAATTTATTACCCTTGCCCTCGCCCTCTGCTTATGAGCCTTAAAAGTCTACTTGATACCCTTCGTATTTCATCAAAGGAGGCCATAGTGAACGGCGATAGTGCTACTATCGGGGCTTTGAAAAACTACATGCACGTCAAGCGCACCGTGGAAGAGCGGCTGAGTTCGATTATATCCCATACAAGTGCCCAAAGTAAGCCCAGGGTAATATTCGTTATCGGCAATGTTGGAGATGGAAAGTCACATCTCATGTCCAAAATGTGGGAAACCCATGCTGATGAGCTTAGTGGTTACACGTTGCACAATGATGCCACGGAGAGCAATGATATCAATAAGACCTATATACAAACCCTTACTGAAGTCCTAGCGCCATTCAGCGACACGCAGCTAGCCGATTCAACAAATATTTCGAAAACTATTGTTGCCATCAACCTAGGCACTCTAGCGAACTTCCTAGCTGCCAAAGGGCAATTTTTCAAGATATTAGGCGAGTATATTGAAAAAAATAATGTAATGAAAGAGGGCGGGTCTTTAGCTGAAAGTGAAAGTGAAAATTTCAGTTTCATTAACCTTGCTGATTATCATATTTTTTCTTTAACAAACGAAGGTGCTAAAGCTGATATCTTGTTGGAATTGTTAGAAAAGATAACGCACCCAAGTAAGGTAAACCCTTTTTATGTTGCTTACCAACAAACCTATGGCACTGATGAAAAGCATAGCAACTGCCCTATAAAATATAATTACGATTTAGTTTCTAATAAGAAAGTTCAGGAATCTCTTTCTAAGTTAATAGTATCCATATTAATAAAAGACAAGGCAATAATATCAATTAGGCAATTGCTGAATTGGATTTATGATATCCTTGTCGCTCCTAGGTTTGCAAATCTCCCCTATGAAAAAATAATAAATCTGATAAATGATGCTTCCGGGAAGCGCCATTTTCATCAGGATATTTTACCATCTCTCCTTTTTGACAGCACTACCACTTCGAACATACTTAAGCACATAAGTAAGTACGACCCAATAAAAGACGGAAATGAGGAGCTTGATAACTTAGTTACTACATTAGGAAAGAGTAGGGACCCACTTAAGTATTTTGTTAAACACGACCTCGTTCACAACCACATGCAGTTAACTGCTTCAATAGAGAATATTGGTGTTCATGAGCGTATTAAACTCTTTGTCCGGCTTAATTACATATTACAAAGCAATACAGATTTAATAGATAAGGACGAGAGCTTCACTGAATACAATCATATTTTATTCAGCTACCACGCGGGAGATAAAGCGAGCCTTAAGCCTCTTTACAACAACATGATGAATGCAATATACCGCTGGAATGGGACTGCCAAGGACAGTAGCAAGTCCATCAATATTGGCGTAGGCAAAGACCAGACAGCGTATAAGATTACCCACGAACTGGTCTTGGAATTTAGCCCAATTGTTCAAAACCAGAGTAACACCTCGGCAATTTATCGCTTTGTAAAATTCGCACCAATATTATTTAAAATAAAAAATGATAATACTGTATTTGATACAACAGTAGATTATAATCTGTATAAGCTTGCCGTGGACATGAATAAAGGTTACCGAGTCAACTTAGTGAATAAAAGGGAGCATCTGGACTTTTCTAAGTTTGTTGACCGTATTAGCAATCACCAATCGTCAACAAAGGATTTAACCATACAGGTATACCGCGGGCAAGTACAGGAAACGTACACACTGAAATATGATGCGGGATTTGATGCTTTCCAATTCGAATAATATGCAGAATATTCATTTCGACCTGGACGGGGTCAAGAAAAATATGCTCAGCAAAGAGGGCACCTTTAAGCACAACACTGGTAAGCGTGCAAAACTTTTCCCTTTCGCGGCTAATGACACTAGAGTTTCTAAGATGGAATATGACTTGGTGGATTTTGGCGGGATAGCAGCTGCCTGTTACCGAGAATGCGCAATGCTTTCGCATAAAGTCAACTTTAACAAAGCCAACTTTATACAGCATGCCTGTTCAAAAGCTGGTGCACGAGACACAGCAACCTTAGCCGAAATTATAGAAAAAGTAGCGTTCGATGAAAGCGGCAGGCTGTATGCCTATGATACTGAGGTATACGCTCATCTGAATTTCGCTTACCCAACTGAGGCTCTTACGAATATCTCGAGATACATAACGTCTCTTCTGTTTGACGTAGAACTTAAAACTGCTTTTCGAGACATAGCGAAAGATGAACCTCAGAACTTACTTTACAAACTGCTGTCCTCATCCTTTCCCCCCACCGTAGAGGAGCTTAGAAACGAGGAACAGTATTATAAACCATCAGAATCCATTAAAGCCAAATTCAAACAAGACTTTAAATTTTTAATAGCTAACAGTCAAAAATATAAATTTGTCGATTACTTTCCAACGTTAATTAAGTTCTATTTTTTTCGATTTGTAACTGACTTAAGCTTGGAATTGAACTCATTCATTATTCAGAATAAAAAGCCTACAATATTTTTTTCATTAGAATGGGAAAAACTTCAAGCGTCTCGTCCTGCGTCAAATAATGGCTGGAAGCTGTTTGATGGGATGCTCGACTCCATGTTTATACATGCCAACGCTTTTGAGTTGCTCAGTTACATAAAACTACCCATTACCTGTACCGGCTACAATGAAATAGAGGCATTGGTTAAACAGTCAACGGATGCTGACAATAGGCAGCTAGCAAATGCCATTGAAGAAGCAGCCACATTTTATAGAGAAAAAAACCCCCAGGTGGAGTGGTTCAATATACAGCTGAGCCATAATGACAGTACGAGAGCGCCTGTACACAGGGCAATCAGCAACTTATGGAAATGCATTGATTATCAGTTCACAACAACAAAAAAGCGCCAACTACGAGCTTATAAGCACTTATTCGTTCAATTTGCCAAATTCAATTTTGGCAAAAGGAGGGGGGCGAATGGCTATTCTTTAAGCCTCAAGCATGCCGACGTACTCTTCCTTACTACTCTAAGCATTGGTGCTCAAGGCAAGATTCGATTAAAAGACCTCAAAAAGGAATTTGAAGAAAGAGGTATCTTTCTCGACGGTATATCCTGGGGTCACTTAGTCGAATATTACGAAAAAGTGAACATGTTGGAAAAGAAGAGTGACAGCGGAGATGGACAATACGTTAAACATTTGAACTAGTATAACGATGCACAAAGCAAGTTTTTTCGAATACACCGCTGCTGTTATACTAGACTTTTTTTCAAATGCTAATTTCCTACCTGGAGACCATTACCAAGTCGCTTATGAGCATCATGATGAAGTACTAGGCCAGCTAGCTGGCCTAAAGACAAAAGCATCTGAATCTGGTGATGTCAAAGTCGACAAATTCATTTATAAAAATTATGAAACCTTAAAGCTGGTTTATGAGGGCTGTGATTTAATAATTGCAACCAGCAATAATGTGGAGGGGGATTTTCTGACAGCTCTTAGAAATAGGGTTGTCGAGCAAAGCATCTCCGAATTCAAAGGTGCGGCGGTGTTGTTTATCCATAACACCGCGCTGGACAGTATTATAGGTGGCTGCAAAAACCTCATGGATGCTGGTATGCCTCTAAACTACCAGGCTCTCCGACAGCACATAACTGCTACAGCTACAAAATCGATTAGCTTAAAGAACTACGAAAAGGTGATTCTATCGGAGTCGCTTAACAGGCTTGGGGTTGAGACTGACGATAGCTACAATCTCTTCGACTTCGAAGCCTACTTTTCTATTTTAGAGCAAGGCACAATTTCCTTAAATGACTATGCTGCTCTGCATTTATTTCCTGACGAAGAGCTTGCCTATACGACTAAGGATTCTGAGATAAAAAAGCGTTTGCAGAAAAACGAAGAGTGGTACACTGAGATAAATAACGGAGCTCAATATGGAAACCTCGAGACTGTCTTAGATAAACACTTTAACTCGACTGGAGTAAGCAAAATACTTAAGAAAGAGGAGAAGTGGCCACAAACGGATTTCATTGATCTAGTTAAGTGGAATGCTGATAAAAACAATGTCACTATCCCACATATCATTGACGATAAGGGGGAGACTGACGACAAACTGGTGTGTTGGAGTAAGGTAGAGGGTGATACCGCCGCGCAAAAAAAACGGCGTCACATTATAATTTTTAACCCTAACTCCAAGGATGTTATATCCTACTCCATCGATTTCAGTGCAAAACTTAAAGATGGGACAGTTAAAGCGACCTGCATAAATAGCACTACAGTACTACAGATAGTGCATAAATCGATACTCATCGAGTACACGATTCAAAATCCTAATGAATTAGCTTATACAAAAATCACATACAAGCACAAGAACTACACCTTCGTCTTTTTCATACTAATTGTACCTATTGAACACACGCTAATTGAGGGCCTCAAACCTCATTATTTAATTAAGGAAACAAAAAAGTCCGTTTATCTGCTCATTGATACGGAAGTACTCAACCTTAAGCAAGGAGGGGCTCCGCTGCTGGTTCAGGACCTAGAACAAGATACCGAGTATCCTTTTTCGACTAACCCTGATGCTTTCATTGAAATCAGGGAAAGCTCTTATGAATTTGACCAAGAGCTCAAAGAAATCAATCTGGTTATTGAGAGATTTGTGCTTCCCGCACGCATTACAACCCATGCCAACAGGGCGAAAGAGATTTCAGGTCTGGACGTATGGAACTTGAAGCGGGTTCATTCTGAGTCTTTCAGAACCTATATATCAGAGTCTAATGCTGGGAACGAAACTATCATTATTACTCAGGGAACTCACAAGTATTATCCTGTAGCCGCGTTCAGAAGTAATCTCAAGCTTGAAGAGCAGATAATCCGTTCCTCGGCCCTAGCTCACTACCAGTTACTTGATGGAACACTGGAAAAGCGGGACACTATACAAGAGGAGGACCCAATTCAGCAAACTTACCTAAGCATTATAAAGTATTTTGCTAGCAAGGACCTGCTACCAAGCCTGGCATTCATAGACGATGAGCTGGCAAATCTTTACGCATCTTACGTAGAAGCCTTCATAGACCGCCTCCAGCGGTTAGAGGATAATAGCGCAATCAGCAAGAGCGATAAGCCGCTACTCTTTATTGGAACGGTGCAAGAGCTGGTTGGAGAGCGAATGCTACTATGTACACCACTGCACCCCTTAAACATTGCTTATCAGCTATTGGTGAGAAAGGAAGTACAACACCATTCCTTGCCAAAATACCTGCTGAATAAGTTCTCACCAGCCAACCTTCTGCCTTTCATTAAAGTGGACGTCAAAGGTCGAAATTCAAATTATCTTTACTATCAAACTCTAAGCCAGAGCCACTCACCCGAGTGGCAGTATTACTATTCTGACGAGATAAGTAAGCACTCAACCCGTGATTTCATTCCTCGGCTGGTGCAAGAAAAAATCGAACAGTTTATCACTCACTTCTCCGTCTTATTTGTCGATAATAAGCCTGTACTAAAAATAAATGTTATCAATCAGGGAGACTGTCAGGAAGTGCTGCAGGGCATATTGGATTACTATGCCAAATTCTTAAGTAAGAGCGCTAAGAATGGCATTGAGTATGCCTTATCTATAAGAGTCAATATCTACGGCTCAGCTGATTACTCCACAAAGTTTGAAGAAATAACCTTGTGGAATAATCCAAACTTTATCGAAAAAGAAGTAGGCGTAAAGCTTAATGTCTCGGCGGATACAGTGATGGATTTGCTAGAGGTTTTTAATACAAAGGTTTCGTTTTTCAAACTAGATGATGAGCAATATGCCTACTCCCATCTTTCCTTTTACGAATTCGACCCTAGTGAGGTAAAAAAATCTCATTATAGCTCTGATAATATACCAACCGGGGTGAGTTTAGAGGGCCTCTTGTCCGACGTTCCCTCTGTACACGAAGCTGACTCCTATAGAACTGGTTTTGGCACAAAGCATATTTCGTCCAAACAAAATCTGTTAAAGTCTTTAGCTTCATTATATAATGCTTACGCTACCGTTGCAGTTACCGAAGACCCTTTTTCGCAGGGCGTAACCAACGCATTTGTCGTCAGCAAGAGCTCGCGCAGCACTTTTGAAAAGGTAGCCTACTCTTCGTTATGGGTCACCTTCATCAATCCACGGGTTGACCTAAGCTTTTTCAAGAACTACAAGGACGTTGTTATTATACACTACAGTGACCAGTATAATAACGCCAGTGGCTATGATGCAATCACCATAACCAGCAAATGGGAGCCTTATCAAGCTACAATACTTGAGTCTCTACAAACAGAAGGAGTTGAAGCAAACCGCCAAGATATCATTCGCATCATCGACATGTTTAATGCTGTGAATGGCAATTGGTTGCTTCACATGCATGATGCAACGGTTACTGGCGACCACTCTAAACTAGAAAAGCTAAGCCTGTTGAGTGCCGTTAAAACGTCACTATCCGTTTTCCACCACGAGGACATCACCTGGATACCTATATCGCTGGAAGAAATACTGCGCATTTCACGCCCAATAGGACTAACGCAGGCGAATGGCTTGTTTTCAGTAAAGAACCTTGAGGGTCAAGGGAAATTTACCGATGACATTCTGCTAATCGGCTTAGAACAGAAGGAGCATCAATTATTGATGACCCTGTATCCGCTGGAAGTTAAAATCGGGAAAAATGATGCCAGTGTTGAACGCAAAGCCTTGGACCAGGGTAGGAAGACCCTGGAGCTTTTGAACAGCTATCTTGTTGATGACAAAAGCTTCACTGCGAAAATCTACCGCAACTTCTTCGCAAAGCTCGCTCTAGTAGGTGCTGAGAAATACGCCCTGTATGAAGTATGGCCAGCATATACTGAAAAATGGTTGAAAGTAGCAGAATGGCGAAAGGAGCTGCTCAATGACCAGTTTGTTATCAGCACCCACCTACACGATTATATCGGGAAATTTGCGATCCTGAAGTATACTTGGAATGAGGAGTTCATGGCGGGCTCGCTACGGTACCAAGAAGATGCTTGCATCATAGAATTACTTAAGCAGGATGCGCTTGATTACATCACTGAAAGCATAGATGACTTAAAGATTCGATTCCAAGAGGGAAAAGTGCACACCATAGAGGCACGGCAACTATTATCTAGCAAGTACTTACCTCATAAAGTTGCTATCTCCGAATTCCTTCCACAGGTTACGCAGCAGGCAGTAACCACGGAAGTGGAAACGTCTCCCCTACCTAAGGTTGAACAGGAGGCAGTGGCAGTAACTAACAGCCAATTAGTATTTGATAAGATTCATAAGCAAGAAGTCCTATCCATATACGAGGCTGTTTACAGCAAGCTAACTGCGATTAACGTTGCGATTAAAAAGGATATAGCTTCGGAAATCAACTTTTTGGAAGGCCCAGCATTCTATAAGTTAGAAGTGCGTCCTCAGCCAAGTACGACTTTTAAGAAGATTGTAAATGCTGGGCAGGAGTTGAACATTGCCCTCAAGCTTAATTCTGGCCAGCAAGTCCGCGTTTTTCAGGATAAGGGCAAAGTATGGGTAGAGGTGCCTAAGCAAGACCATCAGAAGGTGGTAGTCACTACAGCCCATGTCTGGGGAAGCTTTTCCAAATCGGATGACTTTGAAATCCCCTTTGGGATGGATGTTGATGGCAAGGTTATTAACATCAACTTTTCCTCTTCTAATTCTCCTCACCTGCTTCTAGCGGGAACGACGGGGTCGGGTAAGTCTGTGGTACTCGATACTCTTATTAGGGGGGCGGCGCAACTGTATGAGCCGACTGAGCTGAACATGTTTTTGATTGACCCCAAAGGCAATGAGCTTATCGATTTCGAAGGACTGCCCCACGTTCCTCAGCCCAACGGTACAACTTCGGCCGATGCCATTGCATTGTTGGAGTGCTGCGTACAGGAAATGGATGCTCGATACCTGGCTTTCGTGGGGAAAGAGTTGCGCGCAATCCACAATAGAGCTGCCAAAGACATTGTGCAGTACAACCATATGGTTGCTGACTCGGGCAAGACGATACCGCGTTGGCTGGTGGTGCTTGATGAGTACTCCGACTTATTGGACGAAGACCCTAGTAACAAACCAATCATTGAAACACTATTGCGTCGATTGGCCCAAAAAGCTAGGGCAGCCGGCATTCACGTTATCCTAGCGACTCAGAAGCCTTTGGCTACTATTGTAAGCTCCGTAATCAGAGCTAATCTACCGGCGGTAATAGCACTGAAAGTCCGGACAGCTGGAGACAGTAGAGTCATACTTGATGATAGTGGAGCGGAAACGCTTGCCGGCCGAGGAGACTCTCTTTTTAAAAACGGCGCTGGGGACCTAGTCAGGGTTCAATGTGCCATCCATCTGCATCAGAGCAGTTAACAGAAAGGTGGCCCAACTAATTGATTGGGCCGCTTTTTTATGCATGTCTGATAGGGTGAGTATGTAGCTTCTAAGACACTTTACGAATATGCACCCCCTAACTGGCAAACTCCAATACAAGAGCAGCACAGCGGGGCCATCACTGAAAACAGGATTAGTTTTCATTCCGAATTGGCAGCCTTCGGTACCTTTATAGAATAGACCAGCTGCCATGATTTATCTCGATAACAACGCCACAACTCGCCTTGACCCTCGGGTATTGGAAGTGATGATGCCCTTCTTGACTGATGAGTACGCCAATGCGGCTAGTACCCACCCGTTTGGCTTGCGGGCTCATGAAGCGGTGAAAATAGCACGACAGCAAGTGGCGAAACTACTGGGCTGTGAGCCGACAGAATTGATATTTACCTCGGGCGCTACGGAAGCCATCAACCTTGCCATTAAAGGTGTGGTTGAGAACTATACTGACCGGGGCAAGCATATTGTAACGGTGCAAACAGAGCACACGGCCGTGCTGGATGTGTGCCGCTATTTAGAAGGTCGAGGCTGCGAAGTGACCTACCTGCCGGTACAACCAGATGGTCTGCTTGACTTAGCGACAGTTAAACAAGCTATCCGGCCAGATACCATTCTCGTTTCGGTAATGGCGGTCAATAATGAAACCGGCATTATTCAACCTATCCAGCAAATTGCTGAGTTGGCGCACGCGGCGGGGGCACTGTTTATGACCGATGCCACTCAGGCAGTAGGAAAGCTGCCGCTGGACGTAGAGAAGATGGGCATTGACTTGCTCACGCTCTCCGGCCACAAACTATATGGCCCCAAAGGTGTGGGCGGGCTGTACGTGCGCCAACGCAAACCGCGACGGGTAAAGATGGGCGCATTGCTGCACGGTGGTGGTCACGAACGGGGCTGGCGTAGCGGCACTCTCAACGTGCCGGGTATCGTTGGACTGGGGCAAGCAGTGGCACTTTGCGACCAATCAATGGCAGAAGAAGCTATACGGATTGGGGAACTGCGGGATAGGCTAGAGGCTGGTCTTCTAGCTATCCCTGGCACCCGTGTTAATGGCAATCGCGAGCACCGGCTTTACAACACGACCAACATCCTTTTCGAGGGCTGCGACTCCGACGCTATGATTATGGGACTGGATGGCATTGCCGTTTCCAATGGCTCGGCCTGCACGGCCGCTTCTTTGGACCCCTCGCATGTCCTAGTAGCAATGGGGTTGAATGAAACAGAAGCGTTTTCGTGTCTTCGGTTTAGCTTAGGACGATTTACCAAGACAGAGGATTCAGATTATTTACTTAAAACTATAGTGGACTTAATAATACAGCTTCGTAGCTACATTACGGCTTAACGCTGTTTGGTTGACCGCACATTATAATGGTATCAAAATAAGCCAAAAGCTCAGACAGAATCTGATTGAGCTTTTGGCTTTAACAATTGTACTTAAGAAGTTAACCTATCCAAAAGTTGCTTGACTCCTTTACTACTTAATTGAATATCAGAGAAATCAATATTTCCTGCAGCGTTCAACTGCTTTATGAAGAATTCTTGTGATAGTGTTTTCTCTTCAATTCCTTTCTTAATCAGAATTTTCATAAGCTTTGTTAAGGCAGTGAACCCTACAGTTTTTTTCAATACGCTTTCTTTTTTATTCCACTCAGTAGAATAAACATTTCTTACAGCCAAAAAGAAATTTAGAATAACTTTATAAATTATTTCATCTTTTTTTGCTGCAAAATAGCTTCTTAAAACGGGTTGCTCCATTATATTCAGAATGGGAAAGGTAACATCCTCTCCTTTCTTCAAGCGACGTGTATCATCATCTGCCTGCCTAGCATTTCCGCAAATAAGGTCAATGATTATTTTACTGATCGTACTTTGAGTAACAAACCCTGTATAATTCTCGCTTGACTTACCAAGTATCCTGATGGAGCTCCTAAGTGGGGATTCTTCGTTTTCGTTAAGTGCCTTTACAGTATCACGAGCAACTGTATACGGACCTCTTGCGGTTGAAATTCCAAATAAATCAAAAACGAGAGAAGGTGTAACCCTAGTTTGCTTTCCATTTATTATAGAAAATATTTCAGCTTGGTCCGGCAGGGCCTGGTCAACGAAGAAGGTTACAGGTAGGTCAAAAATAAAATCTTCCGGTTTATCTTCTAGTCCAGACATTCTATGCTGACCATCTATAATCTGTGCTATGCCGCTTTTATATGGAAAGACGAGTACTACTTGCTCCTGTTCAACTTGAATCCGATTGTCGAATAGACTTTTGAAATCTTTATCTACGCCAGTTTTATCATATATATCTAGGTTCAATAAAAAAGTATTAGATACAGGAACCGTCAACACCTTTTCAGCAGGAATATTGAGAATTACAGCTGTTGGAAAAGTAGCATCAATACCTTGCACATATTTACGGATATCCTTTTTCCTCTCTGGGGATATCTCGCGCTGGATACCAACGTACACCTCTCCACCAGCTTCATCGTATCCAGTGAAAATTCTTGGAAAAGAATAGGCTACCTCCTTGATTATTCGCCATGGGAGTGATGAAGAATAGAATGTACCTATTGGTTGCTCCACCTTGCTGCAAGGCAAGACTACGAACTTGTTTTCGTCAGAATTGTAAATCATAGCTCTATCTCTTCGTCCGTGGCTGTTGAAGTACGCGCTTGCTCAGCTAGTCTTTTTGATTTTTTACTTCTACGGAAATCATTTATTTCCTTGAAATCTATGTTTCTATAAAAATTAAAATAGAGCCCTGATATAAATGTCATAAAAAGGAGAAAACCAGAAAAGTAAATTATATTCCAGTTAAAATTCCATGTACGACCACCAGGGTACAACTGACACATAACGAATACATATAATAGTATTAAGTAGAATATAAACAGAAGTAGATTTATGAGAATATTTTTCTTTTTTTCTCCATCATCTTTATAATCAAAAATTAATACAAAGTATGTGCATACTATTCCAGCACATAATGTGAGCATACTTCCATCACCATAATAGGAAAGTTTCGCTTGCTCAGTCGACGCTTTCCAAAGTGAGACTGTTACCCACAAATATGGCGCGAGTGGAAGAGCGAAAGTGACAATTAAAAATATGCCTAGGTCAACTTTCCTTTTTGAAGCTAAGTACCAGTAGAAATAGAAAAAGTGGACAATGTTATCCCATAATTTCAACTGTTCCCTTTCTTCGTTTTGCTCCGCTGGATTCATTTTTGGGTATGATTACTTAGAATGCCAATACTGTTCTGCTTCAAACAACTCACCGCGCTTGAATTCCTTCACATTCGCTACTGCCTGGCCCTTCTGAATCTTACTCATACTTTGGCCCAGCAGGTGAGTTTCGGCGTCGCCTAAGCATAGGAAGTGGGAGATGGGCTTGAGGTTTAGACGGTCGTTGATTTCCAGTAGGACGGCATTGGCACACATGCTGGAAAAGTCGAAGGTAGGCTGGTTGAACCCTTCAATTCCCTGCGAGAGGAGCACCACGGCCACCCCTTTCGAGCAGATTTCGCGGAGCGTTCGTTCGAGCAAGTCTTGCACTTTCCTGTCTTCGAAAAGCCTCTGTGCCTCGTCAATGACTAGCACATAACGCATGGCTTGCACACCGTTTGTGACGGGTGCGTTTTCCATGTTCATGAAAGTGTTGTAGAGGTAGTAGATAGTCAAGAAGGTAGACGTGAGGCGGATAGTCCTATCCACGTCGTCGGGGAGGTTAAAGTAGTAGTTCTGATTTATAAAACTGTTCTTGGCGTCCGGCTTGCTAGCAAATAGTTCATTGCTGCTTAGGCTACGCATGATTTCGGCAAGAGCATCAGCTTTGTTGCCGTTAGCATCGGTCAAGCAGTCACTCACATCACGCAGAGATGGGTAAACACCGCCTTTTTTACGCGCAAAAGCCTCCTTTATAGCATCTTTCAGCTGCTGGGTCTGAGTGACTCCCATCCGCGGTGCATAGGACGTGACGATGTCCACGAACTTGCTGATGCCCTTAAGCCGGTTCTTCTCGTTCACGTTGTCGATGAACATGAGCGGATTGAACGGAAACGGCTTCTCCAGCACATTTATGAGCGTCGTTTTTGTATTGTCAAAGAACGGCTGCATGGCCTTTGCATCATCATTCTTAAGGCCCTTGAGGTCGAGGTATAGAAAGTTGATGGTACCAGCTGAATTCTCAGTCAACTGACCTAGGAGGGACTTTGCAAATTCAGTTCGTTCAGTCGCTGAATTACCGGCGATTGCTATATGCGGGTTAGTGTGAACGTTGGTATCATTCAGTACTACGCGGATGGGCGTGCGGGCCTCATTGAGCGAATGGCCAAGCCGCAGGGTGATAGGGCTAGCGAAATGCTTTTTAGCGGGGGTTGGGTTCTTATCGTTGATAATCGCACCAGCTGTTACATCCACTAGGGCCTCTGAGCCGCGTTCGATGTGGTCAATAAGAAAGTCGAGGCCGGTGTAGCTTTTGTTATCAGTAAATATTTTGTTCAGCTTCTCTAATCCATCATCAACGTGCATTTTGAGGTAACGAGGCAAGTCAATACTCTCCTTATGGATGCTGTAGTGTTGGCAAACCAGCGCTACGTAGAAGGCTCGATTGGCTCCGAACAGCGTTTCCTCCCTATACTCTTTGCCCTTACTATCGCGAATTTTGTTCAGGTCGAGACGGGTGCCACCGGAGATGGAAAAGGTTAGCGCGATGCGCGAAATGACGTTTTCGGACTGACCCTGCGGAAACATGCGCTTAGTCAGTTCCGAGACAACGGTCTTATTCGCCTCGGAGGTTCTGATATTGAGTACCACTGCGGATAGGAAGCTTAAGAATGATAGAGAGCCGAGTACCGTTCGAAGAGTTGGTCGGGAGCGACTTCCTCGAAGCCTGACTCGTCGGAGTCTTTGTTCACGATGAGGTAGGACTTCGCCACACGAGGTAATAGCAAAGCATACTCACGGGCAGACAGCTCCTTATTGATAAGCGGGAACAAAATCACCTGGTCGGCAATGCTTGGGTAGAAGTGCTTGACGATGTTCTCGGCATGTTGGTCATCGAATTTCTGCATTGGGGAGTCGATAAAGACTGGGAAATCGAAATCGGACTCTTCCACCAAACCGTAGAGCAGTGCGGTAGCATAGAGCTGCTGTTCCCCCTTAGAGAGGCCTTCTTTCAGGATTACCTCACCCCGTTTGTTGTAGAGTTCAATTTCGATGAGGTCGCCCATAATGCGAACCTCTACCTTATGCACAAAGCCCTTTTTATGCATGAGCATTTTAAGACCACGCAAAATCTGGTCCTCCAGAGATTTTTTCTTACGCTCCTTATAGAGAATGATGTAGTCTCGCAGACGCTGGGATAGAGCTTCAGTGAGGATATCCTTCTCCCTATCTTGTTCGGAAGACTTTAGCTTTCTTCGCAAATCTTCTAGCTGTTTTTCTATCTGGACAATGCTGTTGCTAAAGTTGGTATTAGCATTCTCCAACCCTCCTATTTTCTCACCTATGAATTCAACTTCCTCATCCAGCTCACGCTTACGTTCCCGGTCCGCTTTCACCACCGCGTCTTCGCCCATCGACTGGGAATCAGAAATGCGGCGTTTGACTTGGCTTAACTCGTTGCGAATCTGATTGTATTCGAAGTGAAGGCGTTTGAATTGTTCGCGAAATGAAAGCCGTAGATTATCGACTAGGGCTTGTAATTGGGCTCGCTCTGATTCTGTTAAGTCGTGTAGGAGACGAAAATCAGAAGCAAATTCAGGAGCATCAGCGAAGAAATGACGCTTGATAAGCATGCGGAAAGCATCACTGTACAAGTTGTGGTCGCTCCCATCGACCTCCTTACCAACTTTGCTCATCTCTACAGCCAAGTCACTAAGCATCTTGTCTTCGATACTCGCGGCATTGTCCTGTTTATATCGAACCTCTTTAAACTCCGCCTCTTGCCTCACTTGCTCAACCACTTCTCCTAGTTTACTAGCTGCAATAGCGAAAGGCACCAGGTCATAGGACTTACCTAGGTCTGATTGCACTTCGGATAAGCGGGTTTCTAAAGTGGCGGCCGACGTACGTAGAGCTTCTAGTTCCTCCAACGTTATCAGATTACCAAAACGAATGAGTCTCTTCTGAATTTCGTCAGAGTCAAAGCGCAGTGCTGTACGTTTCTCCCGTAAATTAAGAATTTGCTGGTTGTTATCGCTAATTAGACGTTGAAACCTGTCTAGCTCAATATCAAGCGTATTAATAACTTCTTGTTCGCGTGCATTGGCAGTACGGGCGCGCAAACGAAACTGGGTTTCTTCTATTTCGCTCTTCGTGTCCTCGTATTTCTTGATACCTAGAATTTCGGAGTAGGCACGACTGAGCTTCTTACGCTGCTCATTGGTGTTAACCTCTGCAAGGCTGACGATTTTCTCGGCATCAAAGAAGAAGAACTTAGCAATTTCAATGGGCAGCAAGTAGTCGCGAATGAAGTGCTCTTCCCCCCGAGCCTTTTCGTCACTCAATCCTCGAATCAGCTCGTTTTCAAAGCCATCGATGAGAATTTCCAGTTCTTCGGTAGCTGTTTTTGTATTGTAAGTACGCTTAATGGAAATTTCGCTGCAGGTCAACGCCGGGATGATGGCATCCGTGAGTGTGAGCTTGACAGAGAAAGTAACATCTTCTTCCGCCTTAGCTTGGCGGTTCAGGCTAGTGACAATATACTTTTTGTAGCCGCCCTTTTCGTCAATTTCTCTCTTATAAAGGTCATCTACCTCATGCATCTGCTGCCCATAGAGGCACCAGACCAATGACATAAGGAAGGTCGTTTTTCCAAAACCGTTTTTGCCGCTTATAACATAAATATTCTGACCATCCTTCGGTGAGAGGTCAACAGTATTATGCCCACGGTAAATACGGAAATTATTTAACTCAATGGTTTTAATTATCATTAGTGCAACGCAACCCGCTCACTCCTATTGAAGCAAGCGGGTGTTAGAAGTTATTTAGGAGTCTGCCAGTGATGCTGTAGCAATCAAAGCTTGTATTTCACCAGTTTCAGGTGGCTGCTGGGACTTGAGGTAATCGTTCAGCAGGTTCTCAATATCATTCTGCAGCCCTCGCTTGCGCTGCATTAACGACTTGGTCTTAATGATTTTGACAGCATTTTGAATGAGGTCAAAATGGTCAAGGTTATCTTTGCAGACCTCACGTAGCCAGGTTTCCTCCTCCCGAATCTTAATAGTGTGCTTACTCATGTCAAGCTGAGTGCCGAAGACAGTATTATAGATATCAGCCACGTTGTGGTTGAAGATGCCATCCCGGTACCAGATTACTTGAATGGCTACGAGCTCCTGGTGGGTGATGAATGTCATCGTAGGGTCGTATTCGTCGCGAATCACTTTTTGAGCTTCAAGAAGCTGTCTTAAGATATCGGCTCTCGTTGAAGGCAAGTATGGTCCCCAAAAGCCCTCCCGAATAGTGCCATTGCGCAAGTGCTTTTGCCGATAGGTTTCAGGATTATCGCGGGCTTCAATCAAAAAGTCGCGCAATTCAGAGAGTGGTTCCATCCAGCTTTCACCGTTCATGATGAGGCCGTCCATAGACTTGTCTTTGACCACAACTGTGCATACCCAGCAACCAAAGCGGCTTTTACCACAAGAGGGTGTCTCATCATCAATTACCAGTGGGCAATCGGCTTCGGTGCTAGCGTTACGGTATAGAGTAATCAGCTCTTTGTGAGTACCGCCCCAAGGCGGGGGTACTTGGCTAAGGTATTGCCATAGTTCATTGGTCTCAATATCCTTAATTGGTGCGTACACATAGGCATTTGGCAGCACGTGCTTGCGCAGCCGCTGGCCATGCACAGCATGCTTAGCCATAGACCGAGAACGACGAGAGCTTTCGGCAGACCGGGTGCCCAGTAGAATAATCACCTCGCCTGAATCACTGATTTTGGTTTTGATGAACTGGGTAGTCGGGCTGATTTTAAGGCGCTCTGTGCACCAGCGGAAAGTACTGGACGGAGCTGGATAGCCCTTGCCAAGCAGGTTAGTCCAGAATGAATCTTCTAGACGTGGAATGGTGCGTTGCACTACAAAGGGCATGCTTTGACTAGTAGCAGCAGCTTCGATACGGTGCAAGGTCTCCTCAATGAAGCGCACAATGCGGGGATTTTCAACCATGGTGTCGTTGCACACAACGTAAACCGGACGATGGCGAAGTTCTTCGGGCAGTTTCTGAACGGCTTTCCACACAAGTTGGAGAAGCATCGTAGAGTCCTTACCACCACTAAAACCCACAATCCAAGGCCGATTGTTGTCATCGGCCAGGTATTGGTCTTGGATTTCAGATTCTATGAAAGGGAGGATAAGAGCCATAATCAGAGTATAGTGGGAATCGTCTTGCGCAAGAAGAGCAGGTCAGGCGATGTATTCAAAGGTAACCAATGAAGGCTGCGGAGTTCAAGCTTAAGCGGCCTTACTTTTTGCTGCTTCATATATGTAATTGCTAGTCAGTGAACCTTGTTCTTCGCTTGATATTGACTCAATTATTCGGCGCTTAGCTGACTGTAATGAGACCTTTAGATGAATACTAGAGGGGAAAAAAAGGGAAGACTATCGGTTGTGTAACCGGCAGGCTCCTTTTTTGTGATAGGCTATGGAGCGAGTAGCATCAAGCTAGTGAGGACCTTTAGGTAGATAGGTGAACTGGGTCTTATGCTTCCTATCAGATGCTTAACTGTCCCAACTAGACGGTGTATGATATGATGCTGACCACTGCTCCTCGCCAGCAAAAGTCATTCGACAAAAACGACCTCTACTCAGCTTGGTCCTGACGGGCTAAGCTAGTAAGCGCTTCGCTGATTGATAGACTTTTCTATGTGCAGTAGAGGACACTAAGAGATGCCTAAGCGGCGCGCTTCATCGAGTAACAATAAGCGAGTGAGAGCAGATAAAGTAAGGCGACGAGCTTTTGCTACTTTCTGGAATAATACTTTTTCATCGGCTTCGACCTCAATTCCAATTTGAGGCTTGCGCACGCGCTTTTCATCATTACTGCTCATAGCGCAAATATACACCAAGTAAAAACCTTGGCAAATATTCGCTATAGCCAAGTATTTTACTTGGTTTTATCAAGTAGAATAGTACATTTGCATTGTTCAAATCGAACACCCCATCCCTGGTATGCGAAAGAGGCCACCCCCGGCAAGGGGTGACCTCCAATGTAGCACCTGTATCGAGCAGGCACTACGGGTTGGGTTCTTACAAACCTTACCCCAAAATTACATGGAAACGCATGTAACCAGGCAACCTATGCTCGGCGAGCTACGCCAGCACGTCCTCACGGCCCTCATCGGCCACCCCCTCTTCAGCGATGCTGAGCAATTGCGGGCCAATCACTTCGCGCATGAATGCGAAGATGTCGCTAGGCTAATCCGCTGGGGCGAGAGCGTACAGGCGGAAATAGCTCGCCGCGAAGCCGCTGCCCGAGCAGAAACTCCCTATCTGCGCCGCCACTGCGCCCTGCGCAATACGTTGCGGCAGATGCACCCCACTAGCTTTCGCCGCCACTGCCCCCGCCGGCCCGCACCCGCCCGGCTAGCCAGTTTTCCATCGTTAGATCAGGCTGACCGCCGTGCCGGCACTTTCGACCGTGTAGCTGCGGCCCGCTTCCAGCCGACGGACTCGTTGACGTTTGCTAGCTTACTCAACCAGCAATCCCTATGAGCTATCGCCGTGACCTTAAGCGCTTAGGCCGTGCTCGCCAGCAACTCAAGCATCAGCGCCACGAGCTATTAGCCCTAGAGTTAGAAGGGATTGTGACGCTTACCCTGCACTCCGTCGCCCGGTCGCTCACGCTCGCCCTTCAACCGGAAACGCGGAGCGAGCTGGTAGACTTGCTACTGGAGGCTATACGTCAGCGCCGCCTCGCTCTCCAGGGCGAAGCCGACCAGACGCGTGAGAACTGGCAACAGGACCTAAATCGGCAAAAGCCGCCCGCCCCGGAAGGGTCCAGTACTCCTGCCCTCACTCCCTAATGTGGACCGCCCTACTGGTCTTCTCCCCACTGCCTGCTGCCGGGGGCTACCTCGTCGTACCCCAGCTTTTTGCTACCCCTTTGCCGTTTTCTCATGCATTCCATTTCTCAATCTACTACAAATCAGCTGTTGCCCTACGCCCAGGCTTCCGCAGCTCAGCGGGAGCTACTGCTGGCCTACTTGTGCCAGCGCCTGCCTTACCACTACCCTACCCTTTCCGCGGCTGCCTGGCTGCGAGCCCTATTCGAGTTCCAGCCGACACTGGTACTGATCGGCTCCGACTCGGTTACGCTCGACCCGTTGGAGTTGCAGCAGCTGGTGAATCATCTGGCCAATTCCCCCGAGCTGCCGGTGCTTGACCCGCCCGTTTATAGCCTGCCCACCCTCGACCTGGCCCAACGCTGGCTGCACGGCCAAGAGTTAGCGTTTGCGGTGCTACCTGAGTTAATCCCCGGCGCCAGTGGTCCCCGTCTCATAGCCCTGCTCACTTACCTATATCAGCCCTATTCCCTGGCTGAGCAAGTAGTTCAAGCATGGCGCTGGGATTTAGCCAGCGCCCCTTCCTTGCCCTCGGGCCTGCCTGATAGCGGTCCCGCACCCGGCAGTCCAGCAGCTGCGAGTTACCTAATCCAATTAGGCTTCTCAGTCTCTTCCTAGATCTCATTCGCACCCATCTTCCTGCCTTTATACAGGCCAGCGCTAGCTTGGCTGCATGTGTTACCCAGCTATCTCATCTCAATAAGCTCTTGGCTTTTGTACAAGACAGGCCCACCGGCTGACCTTTGGTATGTCGGCTGGTGGGCCTGTCTTGTGCAGCCAGCTGCCGTAGCTTCGAGTCCTCCGTAACCGAACGACGTTCTCTGATAGCGATGCTTCTCTGGCATGACTGAACTTATTCACACATTTAGCTTTGTTAAAGAGCAGGACCGGAACCGTAGCGCACCTATGCTATTTCTCTGCGAGACGGCCCGCGGCTTAGAGCAATACTGGCTGAAGTGTGCGCGTCAGACCAGCGAGTTTGACTGCTTAGTGTATGAGCTGGTTTGTCAACGCCTAGCCCGGTTGGTCGGCCTACTGGTCCCCGATGTTGCCTTGGCGGTGGTAACCGCAGACTCCTTTGTGCCGGGTGACCTTGTTCAAAACTGGAACCTGCAGCCAGGTGATGTGGCTTTTGCCTCTAAACACCTATCGGTAGCGCACGATATGGTGGATAAGCTCACGCGCATTGCCAATGAGACTGCCTTTAACCAATATGCCGAACCACTGGATTTTATTCGCATCGCCTTGTTTGATATGCATACCGATAATCGGGACCGCACCGAGGAAAACTTCAACCTGTTGCTGACCAAGACCCGGCCGCAACAACTCTGCGTTATTGATCATTTTGATTGTTTCGGTAGCGTAGGGCTGCTGGGTCGCTTTACCGCAAACCTGCCTTTTAACCTGCGCGAAACCATCCTACGGGCGGACCTGTGTCAGCAGGCTATCCGCTGGCTGGATGCTACCGCTATCCAGGATATGCTTGCTCAGTACCAGTATCTTTGCTCACCCGCCGTTCTTAACGCACTAGTCGACGAGGTGATAGCGGACGTTCCGACTACGTGGACGCTCTCATTAGACTTAGCAGACCGCTTGAAAGGAGCGCTTACCAACAAGGACCGTCTGCTGGAGATTACTACTCAGATCAGCGATTTTATCACGCAATGTAAGCGCCTTGCCGCATGAAAAACTTCCTTTCCCCCCTTTGTATCAGAACTAACCCCATCTCTGGGGAGCGAATCTGCATTGGGCTTTTTGTGGCCGCCGAGGACAGGTTCTATTTTGCCTGGTCGGAATCAAAGCTTAGGGTGGCGGCCCGGCTCGTTGCGGAAGACATCTATCCTATCCTTAGCAAAAGCTTCCTTACCATGGAGCAGGAGTTGGCAGCTGGTGACGGAAATAAGCTGAGCCACGCGTCCGGCTATACCTTCAATTACTTCGCTTACTTAGAAGCTTACAATAATGGCCTATTGGAATTCCGAAAACCCAGCATTCTACCTAAGGCGATAACTAGTATTCAGTTCCAGTCCTTATATAAGCTGTATGTAGGCGAGGCCCTTGTGTCGAAAGAGTCGCTGAAGAAGCCTGTCACTCTGCATAAAAAAATAAAGCACTATCTAAAAGCACCTGTCTTTGTTGACAAGACGGACTTGAACTATAAAGTGTCGGAGGCCCTCATTAAGACTATTTACCGACCTCAACAAGTAGATTTCATTAGTTGCAACGGTAGCCTGCTGACTGGCTCTTCTATTGACTTCACGGCTTCTCCTGATACTATCAAAAACAAGCTATATGAGTTCCGCGCGCTGGTCGATGGCTTAATGGACTTTGCGGCGTACCGGCACTTAGATGGTCCCGGCAAATACATTGCCTACTACGAACCACCGCAAAAGGAGGCCCAGTACGATATGCTCCAGCACGCGCTCTATGACCAAAGCAAAAATTTTGACTTACAGCCCGTAGAAAGGCTGGCAGATGCTGCCAGCCTATTGGAAAAGCATGATTACCGGAAATTTTCTGCCTTAATCGATAACGTTATTCTAGTGTAGTTGGTAGACAAGCTAGGTTAGTACGGTAAGTACGTTACTTTCTACAAAGCGCCCCCTGTTGAGAGGTGGAGAAGTACCAGCTGGTTGCTTCACCTCCTCTCAACAGGGGGCCGTTTTGCTTTCCGGCAGCTAAATTCCCTTATCGCGCGGGCGGCAATTGCCTGCCTTGGTTTGCTTGATGGCTGTACACCATCTGGAAGTCTGTTAGTGAACTTGCTGGACGCTAGCGACTATAGCATGTGAGTATCGGGTGGAAAGTGGGTATAACATTTGCTCGCCAATCTACCGCACGCTTGCCTGGAAATCAGCCTGCTTCACTTACGGATACTAAGACGCTTTGCCTATTTTAAGCTTGGTAATACTAAAAATATTCGCTAACTTGGCACTTCCTTTAAGCCAAGCCTTCATAGCCTGGCAATCCGCATCTTACCTCTAAAATACGATGGGCAATACCGGGAGTGGCAGTAAGGCTAAACGCAAGGCACAAGCCAAGCGAGCGCAGGAAAGTGGAGATGTCGGCCCTATCCTTACCCCTGGCCCTAACCAGGTAAGCACGATGCTGACCATTCAACTCATCAAGCTTGACCGGGCAGTAGTGGCCCAGGCCGCGGTTTCCAGAGAATTACTGGTAAGCGTGGTGTGGCACCGCACCGAGTACGAGGTGTACTGGGCAGGGCAGTACCTGGGCGCGGTTCCCGGTAACTTCAACGAGCAGCTTCACGCTCCTGACCGGCACACGGGGCGCATCACTGAGATTACCGGGGCTCCGCGCGAAGCCGTCACCATCCAAGTAATCATCCGTTCCTAAATTACTGGTGGAACATACGAGCTACGACTTACCGACCACCCTATTCAGCGAGGACATCGCAGCGGAGTGCCGCACGCGCTGCGAGGCCTACGGCGTATGCGGGGGGAGCCGGACAACTGCTCCCTGCGGCTGTGCCTGGCCACTAGATAGCGGCAAGCGCTACCAGTGCGCAGAATGCTACCTGGTCTGCCGTGACATTCGCCGGGTGGACCCGGTGAGCGGGCAGCTGGGAGAGTGCAGTTTTGCCCGGCATATCGCCGCTGGCTACTCGCTGGAGCAGACGCATATTATCCACGAAGACCAGCCGCGCTTTCCTCTGTTTATCCCCCTGCACACTCAGGACTACCAGGGCAGCGGGCTGCCGTTACGCTGGGTGGGCGTGGATGTGCGGTGGTTGTTCAACGTCCGCAAGCAGGGGCCGGCCACCCTAAAAGCAGCTTTTGCCACCAGGGATACGGCGCGCAGCTATCTGAAGGTTGGTGCGGGGTGCGAACTGCTAGCCGTGCTCAACGGGGAAGACTGGATGCTAGAAAAGTTCTGGCAGATGGCGCGGCAGCCCGCCCTGCACCAACTGGCCGCGGTCGGCTTTCGCGCGAGCACGGGGGCTACCTTCTCCGTCACGCCACTCACTACCCTGGGTACGCCCGTCCCGTTTGCCCATCACAGCGCCATGCTCATGCGCCACCACCGCGTACTGGCGGAAACCCAGGCGGCGGGGCTGTACAGCGCCCCTAATCTGTACTGGCTGGACGGGGACCAGCGCGAGCTGCGGCGCTGGGCGCAGTGGCTACGGGCGAATCCACAAATCCTAACCGTCTCACGGGACTTTACTTCTACCCCCGCCGGCACCGTCATTGCCCGCAAAGTGCAGGAGCTACTATTCTTGCTGCAACAGGCAGGCCGCCCTTTCCACGTCCTAGTAGTGGGCACTGGTCCCATTAATGCGCCGCCTGTCCTGCAGGCCTTAGTCGCAGCCGGGCACACTGCTACTATTGTTACGTCAGCCCCCATTATGAAAGCGCAGAGTGGCGGTCGCTACGAGTTCACCAGCACTGGCGAACTCATTACCGTAGCCAGCGACCCGGATCAGTGCTCATTCGCGGAGCTTATCGAGCATAATCTGGCCTTATTCGAGCAGCGCCTGTTCGCTGCCGTTGCCGGCACCCCGGCCGCCGCAGTCGCCCTGCCTAACGGATACTGGTAGCTACTTCCCTGTAAATATGGAAAAGTGGCCAATTGTACAGAGACGCTAGTGCTCAGTAACAGGTTACCTGACTACTTTCCTGCCACCTCCACTTGCCAAAACTCGCGCAACACTTTGGCTGGTCCTAATATCTTACCCAAAGTAGTGGCACTTTACAGTTAGGAGAGACCCCTATATAATCGTAATAACTTCTCTGTTCTGTTTACTTTGCGCATTCATGTGTCCAGCATCCTAGTTATTCTATGGCTTATCCCCAACTGGCTTATAATGTCGCAGGCATTTTTGACGCATGCTTAGCTGATTACGAAGCACATACATACCGGATTGCCTCTTATCAGCGGGGGTACAAATGGGACGCCGAGGTAAACAAGCTCATGCGCGACCTGCGGGAAGCGCATGAAATGGCGCAAAGAGGGTCCGGTCAACAGGACTATTACCTGCAGTACATCACCATAAAGCGGCAGGTTGGCCCTGTCGGTACGCCCGCTTACCTGGATGTTATCGATGGACAGCAGCGGCTGACTACCCTTTCGTTGTTATTTGCTCTGCTCCGGCACCTGCTGCCCGACCAGCCTAATTTCACTGAGCAGCGCCTAGCGTACGCGGTACGACAGAACTTTTTGAAGGAATTCGTTTATGCGGGCGAAATAGCTCGGCTGCTAAGGCCGGCGAAGAATGAGGCCACGGCCTGGCGCGAGTTTATTGGTTGCAACCCAGATTATGACTGCCAGGATGTATGGTACTTATTCCAGGCAGTCCGCACGATGCGCGACTTCTTGATTCGTAGCCAGGCAGATGGCTTGGCCCTGACGGACTTCAGCGCTTACGTTGCGGGCCACGTCATACTCATCGTCAACGCGGTGGAGGCGCGCGTGTCCAGCGAGAAAGTATTCCGTAACCTGAATAGCACTAAAGTTGAGCTCACGGAAACGGAGTTGTTGAAAGGACTGCTGCTGACCCGAGTGGGGCGGGAGCTTGTTTTCAGGCCAGCACAGACACTTTCCTCACAGGAGATAGTTGAGCTTCGACACGCTATGGGTCGGCAATGGGATGAAATGACTCGCTGGCTGAATCAGCCCGCCGTCGTTGGCTTTTTCGAGCCGGCCGGGCTAACCTC
>Ga0160427_10000116_pt1 | contig 58244 bp, 45 predicted proteins | sample SolpanmetagenomL_FD_108194 | JGI IMG/M metagenome (GOLD analysis project Ga0160427, IMG submission 108194) | Solar panel surface microbial communities from Lawrence Berkeley National Laboratory, California, USA - L | ecosystem: Engineered > Built environment > Solar panel > Unclassified ...
GGCGCGCGGGCACCTGGCCGGTCCGTTGGGCGAGGTGCTCGCAGGTGCTCACCGGGTCGGCTGGCCGAAGATGACCAAGGCTTTTTTTAACATGTCCAGCTCCTGCTCGGCCCGCTTGAGACGAGCTCGTAGGGCGCGCACCTGCGGGTCGCGCCCTACCTCTTCACTGCCCACCGCCACCACGAACTGCGCCTGCTGCCAGCGGTAGCGCAGTTTGGGGCTGCTGCCCAACTGCCGGGCGGCGGCCTGGGTGCGGCGGCTCTCGCCGGCCAGGCGCAGGGCCTCGGCCTTGAAGGCCGCGTCGTATTTGCGTCGTTTGTCGGGCGACGACCCACTGGTTTTGGTTGCCATGACAGAAGAACTATACGTCCCGCTTCTGTCCGTCCTGCCTAGACCACCTCAATAACAATCCTTAGTAAAAGCTCCTGATGTAAAGGGAAAGGCAGTTTGTAGGCACCACTGTAGGCACCAAAAGCAAAAAAGCCACTCAGACTTTCATCTAAGTGGCTGCTTTACCATGAGCGGGAAACGAGGCTCGAACTCGCGACCCTCAGCTTGGGAAGCTGATGCTCTACCAACTGAGCTACTCCCGCGGGGGTTGGATGCTGCAAAGATAATCCAAGAGCGGCAATTAGCCAGAGGCGGAACATCGGGCCAAAAAAGGTTGTTTTACTCGTGCCCATGCCTACGCGCCGCCCTTCGTCCCGCACCATACTTACGCCAGCCTCACGCCGCTTAGTGGCGGGCCTGCTCATTGCCGCTGGCTCGCTCTTAATTATCGGCTACGCGCTGCAGTTGTACGTGTTGTTGTACGACTACCGCCGGCTGGGTGTGCTAGGGAACGGCCCATTGGCGCAGGTGCTAGTGGGGCTTGCAGCTGGCTGCCTCACCTGCTACATTGGGTGGCGCGTGGGGCTGCACCGCTCAGCACCTTTCCGCGACTAATACCGCCCTAGGGCCCGACCTTTGCGGTCCTATGTCTTCTCCCCTTCGCATTGCCGTGGCCAAGGCCAACGTGGCTACCGCTACCCTGCTGGCCGAGCTGGGCCGCCAAACTTTCACCGAAACCTTTGCCGCCAGCAACACCCCGGACGACTTAGCCGCTTTCCTGGCCGAAACTTACAGCCCTGAGTTGCAGCTCAAGCAGTTGCAAGACCCGAACGTGACGTTTTTGCTGGCCGAGATGCAGGGTCAGGCGGTGGGCTACGCCCAGGTGGCGCAAGGCTCGCGCCTAGGGTTGCCTGATGGCAAGGAAGCCAACCAGCTGGAGCTAAAACAGCTCTATGTTCTCGACGACTGGACCGGCACTGGCTTGGGTGGGGCGCTGATGCGCCGCGTTATGGAGCTGGCGCAGGCCGATGGGTGCACGGCGGTGGTACTAGGGGTGTGGGAGCACAACGAGCGCGCCAAGGCCTTTTACCAGCGCTTCGGCTTCAAGGAAATCGGCGCGCATGCGTTTCGCCTGGGCCAGGACGTGCAGCGCGACCTCATCCTGCGCAAAGGGCTGGCGGGGAGGTAGGTCAATGAGGAAATGAGGAGATGTGTAGATAGGAACGAATGCGGTCCTGCTCATCTTGCGTCCGCTTGCCGAAGCATCTTTACCACGCCATATTGTTTAGTAGAAATGCTTCGGCAGGCTTAGCAGGACCGCCTGTTTTTACCCATTTCCTCCTTCGCACGTTTAACTCATACCAACAGCAAGCCTTTTTCGCGTAGTAGCTGCCAGGCGGGGCTTTGTAGGAAATTTTCCCACGAGCCGGCCCCGGCGGGGAAGCTAGCGGCAGCTTCTTTCAGCAGGATTTTGGTGTCGTAGTCGGTGCTGAGGCGCGTGAGCAGCTGGTGCAGCCAGGGGCCAATAAGGGGAGTGGTTTTCACTTCAAAATCCTCGGCTTGCTCGTAGCAGGTGAGCACGGCGCGCGTCGTTTGCTTGTCCTTGGGGCCAGTGCCGCCGGTGGTACGCAGCTCAAGCTCGGGCACGTTGCCCAGCCAGAAGAGGCGGCGGTTGGGCTGGGCAGCGTCGGGCTTATCGGGCTCGCCCAGGGCCTGCTGGATGAGCTGGCGCGGCACCGTGGGGCGGGGCGTCTTGAAATCGAACCAGAAGCTGAGCGGCTCGCGCAGGGCCACGCCGTGCATGTAGTTATAGAGGCTTTTGGCTAGGCCAGGGCCGAACTGCTCGTGGTCGGTGCCTAGGGGGTCGTCGTGCCAGAGGTCGTTCCAAGCGAAGGGGCCGGGCTCGGGACCGATGGCGGCCACCTGGTACTTGGCGGGGTTCTTGCCCACCGGCGAGTGGGCCGTCATGGAGAAGCGGTGCCAGTAGCCGCTTTGCACGATGCCGGCGTCGAAGAGCTGGCGTACAACTTCCAGGGCATCAACAGTTTCCTGGGCGGTTTGGGTGGGGAAGCCGTACATGAGGTAGGCGTGCACCAAGATACCGGCCTGGGTGAAGCCTTGCGTGACGCGCGCTACCTGGGCAATGGTGACGCCCTTCTCCATAAGGGCCAGCAGGCGGTCGGAGGCCACTTCCAGCCCGCCCGAAATGGCGATGCAGCCCGAGGCGGCCAGCAGCCGGCAGAGGTCGGGCGTGAAGGTTTTTTCGAACCGGATATTGCCCCACCAGCTGATGCTGACGCGCCGCTTGAGCAGCTCGATGGCCAGATCGCGCAAGGCCAGGGGCGGAGCGGCCTCGTCCACGAAGTGAAAGCCGGTTTGACCGGTCTGGGCCACGATTTGCTCAATGCGGTCCACAAGCAGCGTGGCGGGCGCAGTTTCGTAGCGGCCGATGTAGTCGAGCGTGACGTCGCAGAATGAGCAGCGCTTCCAGTAGCAGCCGTGGGCCACGGTGAGCTTGTTCCAGCGGCCGTCGCTCCAGAGGCGGTGCATGGGGTTGAGTACCTCAATCACCGAGAGGTAGTCGCCTAGGGGCAGGTCGGAGTAGTCGGGCGTGCCCACCTCGGTGTGCGGCACGTCGGGGTGCGGGTGGTTGACAAACTCGACCGCGCCGGCCGCGTTGCGCAGGAAGGTGCGCTGGAACTGGCTGCGGTCAATAGCATCAAGCAGCACGTCATGCTGAGCCTGTCGAAGCATCTCTACCGCGCCGCCTAGGGTTATGTTCGGTAGAGATGCTTGGCTAACGCCGACCTCCGGTTCGACAGGCTCAGCACGACGTTCTTTTCGGGTCGTTATAGCCTCCAAAATTCGCAGCCACGGGCCCTCGCCGTCGTCCAGGGTGAGGTAGTCGATGTAGTCGAAGAAGCGGGGTTCTTGGAGGCCGCGCAGTTCGGTGTTGGGGTAGCCGCCGCCCATGATGGTGAGCGTGCCGGGGCTGACTTGCTTGCAGTGCTGGGCCAGGCGCAGGGCGGCGTAGAGGTTACCGGGGAAGGGCACGGTGAAGCCCACCACGTCAGGGCGCTGTTGGGTTAGCAGCTCATCGAGCAGCTCCAGCAGCAGGGTATCTACCAGGTTGGGTGGAGCTTGCAGGGTGTCGTGCAGCGGGTCGAAGTGGGTGGCCGACATGGCCAGGCTTTCGGCGTAGCGCGAGAGGCCGAACTGCGGGCCCACGGTTTCCTTCACCAAGTCGGCCAGGTCTTCGAGGTAGAGCGTGGCCAGGTGGCGGGCCTGGTCGGTGAGGCCCATCGTGCCGAAGGCGGTTTCGAGGTCGGCCACGTTGTCGAAGCGGCTGGCCTCGGGCAAAAAGCGGCCGTGGCAGATGCGCGGGGCCAGCGTCAAGTCCTTGTTTTGCAGAAACCGGATGGCCGGGCCGATGGTGGCTTCGTAGCGGTGGCGCAGGCGCAGCATCCGCTGGGCGTTGTCGCTCAGCTCGTAGCTGCCACGCTCAATTTCGTCGAACACACGCCCTAGGCCCTGCTTTGAGAACAACTTGAGGACCAGGCCCAAGCTGAGGTCGGCTTGGTGCACCTGGTAGCCGCGCCCACTCAAAAAGCCCTTGATGTAGGCTGTGGCCGGGTAGGGCGTGTTGAGCTGCGTGAGCGGCGGCGTAAGAAGCAGGATGCGGGGCGAGGCGGTCGGCACGGGACTACAAACCTACGCGGGGCCTAGGAGGTTCGGCAGGACGCAATGACTCCTTGCTCAGCTTGGCAGCTAACTGTGCGATGATGGGTACAACGGTAACCGTCATCACCAATCCACCTATAAAAAGAAGGGGAACGCCAATGACACAGTGGATATCTCGTTGCGCGTAACCATATAGCGCAATAAACGGAGCTACGAGACTAGCCAGCACTTGCCCGGCCATCGCCCATCCACATACCTTCCATACATACTCTCTGTCGTGACTACGCAACCGCCAGAACGTAAAGCCAAATTGCCCTAGTGTAGGCAGGCCTAACAATAATAAAGGCAGGTAGAATACGAGCATGTATAATGCAGACTATGATTTATAAGTTACTACACACTGAAAAATAACAACTGTTGTTACGAGCATAGCGAAACAACGGACCTGCAGCGAAATTCGCATACGGCCGTTCTGGTGCGATTGCTTCGCTACGCTCGCAATGACAAACTATTAACTCATCTATATCGCTGGGTCGGTTGGGGTGCCCGAGTTGTTTTCGCGCTCGACGCGCGGGTAGGGGTAGAAGTTGCGGTTGCGCTCGGCACCGGTGGTGCCCGCGCCGGGGCGGTTGAAGCGGCGGCTATCCTCGAGGCGGAAGCCCTGGAAGGCTAGCTCGATGTCGCGGTTGCGCAGGATTTCGAGCAGCACGGCGTCTTGGGTGAGGGCGCCGCTGTAGGCGGGCAGAGCGGCCCCTAGGCCATACACATCCTGCGCAGGCGTTTTGGTGAGCACCCGGTTGAGGTAGGTGACGGCGTTGGTCAGGTCGTTTTTGCGGGCGTAGGCCTCGGCCTGAATCAGCAGCATCTCGCCGGGCAGGTACACCGGGATGGGCGCGTTGTTGGCGGTGTAGAAGGCCAAGCCCCGGTTTTGGGTAGAAGTGGGGTTGGCGCGCATCAGGAAGGGCAAGCGCTGGTCGGCGCTGCTGGGGGCCAGGCTGCCCGTGAGGCCTAGGGCGTAGTCGGTGGGCTCGAACACGTTGCGATTGCCGAAAGCCACCTCGAAAATCGGGTTGCGCGTGTTGTCGTCGTAGTTGAAAACCGACTTGCTGGTGAGGCTCACCTTGGCGGCGGCCGTCAGGGCCTTATCGTAGTTGCCAGCCTCCAGGCTGTAGCGCGCAATGAGGGCTTGCAGCGTGTTGGTCAAATCGATACCGGGCACAATCTTGCTGGTAAAGTTGCTTGACACCGGGTTGGCGGCCAGGCCGGCGGCAGCGGCTTCGAGCTGCGTTACGGCATCGGTGAGCAGCTGCAGACGCGACACAAAAGGCGCATTGTCACCAGTCGTGATAGGGGCCTGCTCGAACGACTCAGCGAGGGTGCCCAGGGCTAGGGCCCGGAAAATACTGGCGTAGGCTACGATGCCGGCGCGGGTGCCTGCATCGGACCCATTACCGGCGTTGGCCAGCACTAGGTCGGCGTTGGCGCGCACTAGCTGGCACTGCGTCCAGGCGTTACGCACCACGCCGTTGGCGTTGTTGACGCTACCGCCGCCCAGGCTCACGTTGTATTCCTCAATGTTACCCACGTTCAGCACGTTCAACTCGCGGGTGCTGAGGCCCCCTAGGGCCACGGCGTTATAAATGACACTTAGCAGGCCACCCGCTGAGTAGCGGTACTGCAAGCCGTTGCAGAGCGTAAGTAGGCCATCGGACGAATTGACCACCTGCTGCTGGCTGGCGGTGCTTGGGTTCAGGTACTCACGGTTGCACGCCCCTAGGGTTCCTAGCGCGAGCAAGGCGGTGACGTATATAATGCGTTTCATAAATTAATGACTGACAAAGAGAGCAGAAAAACTCGTTCGTCATGCTGAGCTTGCCGAAGCATCTCTACCGCGTAAGTAAACCCAATCGTTAGAATTACTATTGCGGCAGAGATGCTTCGGCAAGCTCAGCATGACCGCCTTTCGGTGGCAGACGACCCCTAAAAAGTAGCCGCCACTTTTAGTTGGTAGGTGCGCGGGATGGGCACGTTGCCGAAGTCGATGGCGCGCAGCAAATCCGACGAGCCGCCGGCGCTGGTTTCGGGGTCGAAGCCGTTGTAGTTATCCCACGAAATGAGGTTGCGGCCCACCACCGACACGCTCAGGCCGCTGATGTACTTGCTCACGGTGGGCAGCGTGTAAGTGAGCGCCGTTTCGCGCAGCTTCACAAACGAGCCGTTGTCCACGCGAAACTCCTGGGTGTTGTAGATGGCGAACACGTAGCCGCGGGGCAGGTTGCCGCGCAGCTCCTGCTCGGCAAAATCGCCCCCTAGGCCCACGCCCTGGCGGGTGCGCTTGTCGGCGTTGAACACGCTCACGCCCTGCACCGCATCGAGCAGTACGTGCAGCGAGAAGCGCTTCACGGCCAGGTTGGTGCTGAACGAGCCCGTCCAGTTGGGGGTGGGGTTGCCGATGACCACGTTGGCCACGCTGGTGCCGGCGGCGTAGCTGGGCTGGCCGTCGGCCCCGCGCGAGGGCACGTAGGTAGTGCTGCCCGTGGCCTGGCCGCTGGTGCGCTCGTCCTGCGGGAAGCCCTGGGGGGTGAGCAGCAGCGAGCCGTCGGGGTTGCGGGCGTAGGCCGAGCCGTAGAACACGCCCGCCGGCTGGCCGCTGAGCAGGTACACCGGCGCGCCGGCCGCGTTGTCGATGCTGATGGCCTGGGTGGCGCCGTTCGAGCCGGGCAGGTCGAGCACCTTGTTGCGGTTACGGCTGAAAATCACGCTCACGTCCCAAGTCACGGCCGCGGTTTTCACCGGCACGGCGGTCAGGGTAGCTTCCAGGCCCCGGTTCTGCATCGAGCCCACGTTGTTCACAATGGCCGAGCCGCCGGTGCTGGGCGCCAGGTTGCGGCGCACCACCAGGTCGGTGATTTTCTGAGAGTACAGCGTCACGCCCAGCCCTAGGCGGTCGCTGAGGAAGCCTAGGTCGAGGCCGCCCTCAAACTCGGCCATGCGCTCGGGGCGCACGCTGGGGTTGGCCAGCGTGGTGCCCGGCACGATAGTGTTGCGGCCCAAGAAGCCCACCGGCTGAAACTGGTAGAAGCGGTCGTAGGAATTGATGCCCGTTAGATTACCGGCCTCGCCGTAACTGACACGCAGCTTGAAGCTGTTGAAGGTCTTGGCGAAGTTGGCGCCCTGCCAAAACGCCAAATCCGACACCACCAGCGAGCCGCTGATTTTGGGGTAGAGCTGGTTAGTTTCCGAGCTGGAGAACTTCGAGGAACGGTCGCGCCGCAACGAGCCGGTGATGAACGCTAAGTTGCCATAGCCGATGGTGGCCTGCCCGTAGTAGCCGCTTAAGTCGAAGCGGTCGAGGGTGTAGGCCGAGGTGACGGTGGTGCTGCTGGCCCCGCTCACGGTGGTGATGAAGGGCGCCAGGTTCTGGCCCTGAGTGGCCGTTAGTTCCGAGCGGCTGTACTGGTAGGAGTAACCAGCCAGCAGATTCAGCTTGAACTTGTCACCTAGCATGCGCTCGTAGCCCACGTTCACGTCCGAGTTCAGCTGCAAGGCGTTGTTGACGGCGTTGGAGGCGTAGCCCAGCGGGTAGCGGGCGGCGGGCAGGCCGGCCGTGGCCTGGTAGGGATAGGGCCGGATGTAGCCCTGCCCGGCTTGTGCAAAGGCATCGACGCCCAGCACGTAGTCCACCGAAAAGCCCTTGAACGGCGTCAGATTCACTTGCACGTCGCTCACGGTGCGGTTCACGCCCTGCGTAAAGCTCATGTCCTCGATGGTCGAGAGCGGATTTACACGTTGAGGTTCTACAGCTAGCAGGTTGCCGCTGGCGTCGCGCTGCGTGATGTCGTAGATATTGTTGGTAATATTCACCGAGTTGATGGGGCTGTAGAACACGTTGCCGTTGGCCTTCTCGTTGGCAAAGCTGTTGATGTAGCTCAGCCCAGCCGATGCCTTGGCCCACTTGGCCAGGCGCTGGTCTACCCGCGCCCGCAGGTTGTAGCGCGTGAAATCGGTACCCTTGATAATGCCCTGGTTTTTGAGGTAGCCCAGCGACACGTAGTACTGTGTATTGTCAGAACCACCCGAGATAGAAAGAGCGTTGTCGGTACCAAAACTCTTGCGAAAAATCTGGTCGAAGTAATTGTAGCGTGTTACGTCTATTTCATTACTAGCCAGAGGTGTATTCACATTGGCGCGATTAATTGTTGTCGTAGTGAGTCCTGGCACTGGAATGTTGGCAGCTAGCAAAGGCGCAGCCGTGCCAATAGGATAAAGCCGGAACACATTGGTAACAAGAGCTCCCGTATTATCTCTGGTCTGATAAGTATTAGCTCCAAACTGCTTGCCGTAGGTGTTCACCGGCACCATGTGGCGCAGCTCGTTGAGCTGGGCGCTGGCCGAAAACGACACCCTAGGGGCCCCGGCCCGCCCGCGCTTGGTGGTGATGAGTACCACGCCGTTCGAGGCCCGCGAGCCGTACTGCGCCGCTGCGGCTGCCCCGTTTATCACGTTGATGCTAGCGATGTCGTCGGGGTTAAGGTCGGCCAGACGGTTCTGGCCGGCGTTAGCGCTCCCGATGTCGTTGGCCAGCGCCAGTTGCGACACGTTAGTGCTGGAGTTACTAATTATCACGCCGTCAATCACGTAGAGCGGGTCGGAAGAGCCGCTTAGCGAGTGCACCCCGCGCAGGCGCACCGACATGGCGCCCGAGGGGTCGCCGGAAGTTTGGGTTATCTGCGCGCCCGGCACCTTGCCTTGCAGCGAATTGAGCACCTGCGCCGAGCCGCTCTGCGTCAGGTCGTTGCCGTTGATGGTGCTGATGGCGTTGCCCAGCTCGCGCCGACTGGTGGTCACCGTCGAGCCCACTACCACCACCTCGTCGAGGCTCTGGCGGCTTTCGGCCAGGGTCGCGTTGGTGGTAATGCTGGCGGCCGACCCAAGGGTTACGGGCCGCGTTTCGGTGCGGTAGCCCACCGCCGAAAAGACAAGCGCGTAGTCGCCCGGCGCCACCGTGCCCGCAATGGAGTAGCTGCCGTCGAGGTCGGACGTGGCCCCTAGGGTAGTGCCCTTCAGCAGCACCGTGGCGCCCGGCAGGCCCTGCCCGCTAGCGTCGGCCACCCGCCCAATGAGGGTGTAGCGCTGGCCCGCGCCGCCCGCCTGAGCCCAAGCGGTAGCAACGAGGAAAACACTCAGCAGCACCGCCCAGCCAGCGGCGGCCCAGCGGCTCGATACGTAAAAACGAACCATAAGCAAAAGCAGAAAAAAGTGAACAGAACCGTTGAGAGGTCAAGTATAAGCGGTTTTGTTCACTTTTTGCTCATGTGGGCGTTGGCAGCTGGTGTGGGCTGGCTGCCAGCCTAGTTACGAGCGGCGCTGGCGGCAGACCCCATCCCCGGCCCCTCCCATCCGGGAGAGGGGAGACGGACGACCCTTAACTGCGCTGCTGTGGCTCCCCTCTCCCGGAGGGGAGGGACTGGGGGTGGGGTAAACCGTGAAGGGCTATTAAGCCTTATCCCGGCCAGCTCAGCTTGCCCATGCGCACGGCGGGTACCCGCTGCCGCCCGGCGCCTAGCGCCACCGGCTGGCCCGCCACCGCCTCATTGGCCAGCACTGCAAACAGGATGGCTTCCTTGGCATCGGGTGGAACCCCTAGGGTATCGGTGGTAGCGAAGGGCACGCCCGGCAAGTGGCGCTGCAGGGCCGCCACCAGCGCCGGGTTGTGGGCCCCGCCGCCGCTGAGGTACACTGGTGGCACCGGCCCGTTGGCAAAGGCCAGCTGGGCGGCGCGCGCCACCCCTAGGGCACTCAGCTCCACCAACGTGGCCAGCAGGTCTTCTAGGCGCAGATTCTCGGTGTGGCTGGCAGCCTGGGCAGCAGCTAGATAAGCGGCACCAAACAGCTCGGGCCCAGTGGTTTTGGGCAGCGGCGCGTTGAAGAAGGGGTGGGCCAGCAGGGCAGTCAGCAATTCTTCGTGCACCTGCCCAGCCTGGGCCAGGCGTCCACCGTCGTCGTACTGCATAGGCGGGCGATGCTGGCGCACCAAGGCATCGAGCAGGGTGTTGCCGGGCCCGGTATCGGTGCTGAAGGCAGCGCTGGCATCCTGGCCGGCCGGGGGCAGGTAGGTGAAGTTGGCAATGCCACCGAGGTTGAGCAGCAGGCGCGGCTCGGTAGGGCTGCTCAGCAGCAGGTAGTCGCCGTAGGCAGCCAGCGGGGCGCCCTCACCGCCCGCCGCAATGTGCTTCTGCCGGAAGTCGCTGAAAGTGATGATGCCCGTGGCCTGGGCCAGGTGGTCGCCGTCGCCGAGCTGCAAGGTGGCGTTTTCGCCCGCGAAGTCAAGCTGCTGATGCTGGTGCTGCGGGGCGTGGTACACGGTTTGGCCGTGGCTGGCCAGCAGGTCTACCTCGACGGGCGCTACCTGCCAGGTAGCCAAGCAGTCGAGCACCAGCTGGGCGTGCAGCCGGGCTATCCAGGGGTTGAGCAGCGTCAGGTACTCCAAGCTCACTTGCCCCTGGGCAAATACCTGCCGGATGCGGCGGCGCACGTCGTCGTCGTAGGGCACCGTGGCGAAGTGCTCCAGCACTAGCCGGGTGCCGGGGCCGTGCCCCTCCAACTGGCACAGCGCCACGTCGAGCCCATCGAGCGAGGTACCCGACATCAGGCCAATAATGCGGCGGCTGGGCGCCTGGGCCAGCTGGCAAAGGCGGGTGAGGGCGGGGTTCATTTACCAGTTAACAATTATCATTTAACAATTAACAGTCGTCAAAGAACGTCATGCTGAGCGCAGCCGAAGCATCTCTGCCGCGCCGCTACGATTACCCTAGGACCGTTGTTCGGTAGAGATGCTTCGCTGCGCTCAGCATGACGTTCTTTGACGACTGTTAATTGTTAAATGATAATTGTTAAATGACTAAAACGGCACTACCAGCTTCACACCCAAGTTGCGGCCGGGATTGAAGATGCCCAGGCGGCCGGTGGGCGAGGCTTGGTAATACTCGAAGTACTTGAGGCGGCTCAGGTGGCTTTGGTAAGCGGTGTTCAACACGTTATCGACCTGCACGAAGAGCTGCACCGCCTCGCGGCCGGCGCGGGTGCGGCAGGTGGTGCCGGCGCCCAGGCCCAGCAGGGCGTAGCCAGCAGTGGGCGTCTCGGCGCCATCCACGGCGTAGGGGCGGGTTTGGGCGGCGGTGGCGTCGAGGGTGAGGCGCAGGTAGCTGGCTGCTAGCCGCTGGCTGGGCCTAGGGGGCACGGTAAGGCGCAGCTCGGTGCGGGCCTGGGGGGCGGGCATCAGAGGCAGGTAGCGGGCAGCCGAACCCACGCGTTCCAGCAGGGCGGGGTTGTCGTTGAGGCCCACTACCAGGGACGCGCCAGTGCGCCAGCTCAGCCAGGGCAGGGCGGTGGGGTGCAGGTTGAAAGCCAACTCGCCGCCGTAGAGGCGCGCGGCGGCCTGCTGGTACTGGTAGGTGGCGTTGCCAGGCACTACCTCCACCGGCTGCCCTTGGCCGTCGAAGAGCCGCGCCTGGTAGATAAAGTTGCTGACGTAGTTGTGGAAGGCCTCGGCGCTGGCTTCCCAGTTGCTCGACTGCCAGAGCACGCCCACATCTTGCTGCCACGAAAACTCGGGCTCGAAGTTGCGGTTGCCCAAGTACACGATGTGGGCGCCGGGGTCGAGGCCGTTGGAGCCAATTTCGGGGATATTGGGGGCCCGGTAGCCGCGCGCTACGTTGGCCCGCAGCACTAGGTGGGGCCCTAGGGCGTAGCTGCCGCCCAGGCTAGCCGACAGCCCCCGGTAGCTGCGTTCAAACGCCGCAAACGGCTGCGTGGCGCCCGCCGCGCCCGGCCCGGTGGCCTGGTCGAAGCCGGTGGCCGGGTTCGGCGCCACGTAAAAATCGTCCCAGCTTACGCGGCGCGTGTCCAGGCGCAGGCCGCCGGTCAGCTCCAGCGCCCCTAGGGTCTTCTTCACTACCCCGAAGCCGCCGAGGTCGTACAGGCGGTAGGGCGGAATGGGAAAATCGGTGGCGTTGAGGTGCTCGTTGAGCTGGCTCATGCCGCCCAGGCCCACCGTCAGCTCATAGCCGCGCCAGGCGGGCAGCAGGTAGCGCGCCTCGTAGTTGGCGGTGGTTAGGCGCAGGCTGAGGCCTGGCTGGCCGGGTGCGGTGGGGTGGTTGAACTCCTGGCGGTGGTTTTGCTGAGCGCCCAGCAGCAGGCGCAACTCGCCAGGTCCTAAGTGCACGCTGCCGGTGCCAAACGCCCGGTAGTGCCGGATATGCTGGCGCAGCGGCCCTAGGGTGTAGCTGCGCAGCTCGGCTTCGGGCACCAGCGGCCGGGCCCGCACGTCGTCGAAACCCGTTTCCAGCACCTGCCGCGTGAAGCGCCGGCTCAGCGAGTCGCGGCTGCCGTCGGGTATCTCCTGGCGGTTGTCGTAAGTGGTCAGCCAGAGGCGGGCGTCGCCCCATTTCTTCTCCACGCCCACCATGCCCGTCAAGGTGACCTCTTGAAAACCGGTGTTGTACACCAAGCCGTCCACCGGGTTGCGGTAGTCACGGGCTAGGCGGTGACTCGCGCGCAGGTTGGTTTGCCAGCCGCTTTTGCTGCGGTAATTCAGGCCTAGGGAGTTGCCGAACAGGCCGTTCACGCTCTGGTATTCGGCCAACGCTTCGCCGTGCAGTTCGCCGGCTGGGCCACTGGGCAGGGCGGGCAGCAGGTTCACCACCCCGGCCACGGCGTCGGAGCCGTAGAGCAGGCTGGCGGGGCCCTTCACCACTTCCACCCGGTCCACGCCGTAGCCGTCCACTTCGATGCCGTGCTCGTCGCCCCACTGTTGCCCCTCCTGCCGCAGCCCATTGAAGAGCGTCAGCACCCGGTTGTACCCTAGGCCCCGAATGAAGGGCTTACTGATATTGGGCCCAGTGGTCACGGCCGTGAGGCCCGGCACGCCGCGCACCGCCGCGTCAATCACGTTGGCATTGGCGTTGAGGCGAATCTCGCGCTGCCCCAGCGCCGCAATGGGCACCGGCGAGCGGCGCAGCTCGGTGCGGCGGCTCACGCCCGTCACCACCACTTCGCCAATAGCCTTTTCCTCCACTGCTAAACTAACAATGAGCGCATTAGCTAACGGCAGCGTTACGCGCGGCCGGCCGGTAGCGTAGCCCACGGCGCTCACTTCCAGCTGGTGAGGCCCTAGGGGTAGCGCCAGACTAAAAGCCCCTTCCGCATCGGCCGTGGCCCCTTGCCGGAGCGCCGGCACCGCCACGCTGGCAAAAGGTACGGGCCGGCCGGCGGCATCCTGCACTCGCCCGTGCAACGACGCCTGCGCCCAAGCGCCAAAAGGCATAAGCAGCAGATAGAGAAGAAGTTGCTTCATAGGACGGGGCGAAGAAGTAGGCAAGGCGTAGCCCATAGCCGGCCGCGAGGCTGCTTAGGGGTGGAAGTCCGGTAAGGGAAGCTAGATGCTCAAAAAGTGGCCCTAGGGCTGTTCAGCCTGGCCACGGGGCGCGTTGCGCGGACTTTGCAGTCCGCGACTTGGCATGCTTGAGACGCAGGCTATAAAGTCCGCGCAATAGGCACTCAGCTCACTTAACAGAACCGGGTTATTCGTTGCCGCTCAGCGTTTGCCAGAGTAGGAAGATGTTCAGGATCAAGATGATGCCGGCTACCGTCCAGGCCAGCGTCTTCAGCCAAGGGCCGTTGACGAAGGTGCCCATCTTGAGCTTGTCGCTGGTGAACAGCACCAGCGGGATAACGGCGAAGGAGAGTTGCAGCGACAGGATAACCTGGCTGAGCACCAGCAGCTGCCCGGTGCCTTTCTCGCCGTAGATGATGGCCACTACCAGTGCCGGCACCACCGCCACCAAGCGCGTAATGAGGCGCCGCACCCAGGGCTTCAGGCGCAAGTTCAAAAAGCCTTCCATCACAATCTGGCCCGCCAGGGTACCGGTCAGCGTCGAGCTTTGGCCCGAGGCGAGCAGGGCAATGGCGAAGATGATGCTGGCCGCGCTAGCCCCCAGCACTGGCGACAGCAGGCTGTGCGCGTCGGCAATGTCGGCTACGTCATCGTGCCCTTTGCCGTGGAAGGCCGCCGCGGCCGTCACTAAGATGGCGGCGTTGATGAAGAAGGCCAGAAACAGGGCCACCGTTGAGTCGATGGTGGCAAACTTTAGGGCCGAGCGGCGGCCCGCTTCGGTGGGCTCAATCTGGCGCACTTGCACGATGCTGCTGTGCAAGTAGAGGTTATGGGGCATCACGGTGGCCCCTAGGATGCCGATGGCCACGTAAAGCATGGCCGGGTTAGTAACTACCTCAAGCTGCGGCACCAGGCCGTGGGCCAGCCCCAGCCAGTCGGGATGCGAGGCGATAATTTCGTACAGGAAGCACCCGAATATCAAGAAGATAAGCCCCGCCACTAGGCTCTCAATCACGCGGAAGCCCTTATTTTGGAGTAGCAGCACTAGCAGCACATCCAGGGTGGTGAGGGCCACGCCCCAGGGCAGCGGCAGGCCAAAGAGCAGGTTGAGCGCAATAGCCGAGCCGATAACTTCGGCCAGGTCGCAGGCGGCAATGGCGATTTCGCAGAGCAGCCACAGCGCTAGGCTCACGGGGCGTGAGTAGTGGTCGCGGCAGGCCTGGGCCAGGTCGCGCCCGGTCACGATACCGAGCTTGGCAGCCAGGTGCTGGAGCAGCATGGCAAACAGGTTACTGAGCAGCACCACGCTCAACAGGGTGTAGCCGAAGCGCGCACCGCCGGCAATGTCGGTGGCCCAGTTGCCCGGGTCCATGTAGCCCACGGCCACTAGCAAGCCCGGTCCCCAGTAGGCGCGAAACCGCTGCCAGAAAGTGGCACCTGGCCCCGGCACCGCAATGCTGCCATGTACTTCGCTCAGCGAATTGCTGGTGCGGGCATGGCGCCAGCCGGGCTCGGGAGCAGCCACGGGCGGCGAAGCAGGCGCAAGCGTAGAAGCAGTCAAGTCAGTAGCAATTGGTTGCGACAAAGGTATAAGAATTTAGGCTAGTCTAAAAATATTTTTAAGCTACCCTAAATACTATGTTTTTTGCAAAAAAGTTGCAGACATAATGCTGCATTAATCGCTTGTCGTAGTGGGTACCGCGTGGCAGTCGCATCTGGGCAATACCAGCGCAAACCGTTCTGGTGTAGCTGCTGCACGGCGCTCACCGCGGCAAATGGGCGAGCCTGCAACGGCAGTTGCTTCCTGACATAACCTGCTTGTCACGTCATTCCGGCCATCCGTTCCGACCTTTGTAGGCCTATGCCAGCTACCCCCGCCCTCAAGCGCCGCCTCGGCCTCCTGTCGCTGGCGGTAAGCATCATCTTGGTGCTCACCAAGTTCTACGCTTACCGCCTCACCCGCTCGCAGGTGGTGCTCACGGATGCGCTCGAAAGTATCATCAACGTCTTTACCAGTGGCTTTGCCCTCTATAGCCTCTACCTAGCCGACCAGCCCAAGGACGAAAACCACCCCTACGGCCACGGCAAGGTCGAGTACCTGAGCATCGGTTTTGAGGGTGCGCTCATTATCATCGCGGGCGCCTTCATCCTCTTCGATGCCGCGCGCAGCCTGCTACACCCGCACGAGGTGCACAAGCCCGATTTCGGGGTGCTGCTGCTGTCGGCCACGGCGCTCGTCAACTTCGGGCTGGGGCTGTGGCTGGTGCGGGCCGGGCGGCGGGTGCAGTCGGTGGCCCTGGTGGGCGACGGCAAGCACCTGTACATCGACGCCGTTACGAGCTTGGTAGCCTCGGCGGTGCTGGTGCTGGTGTATTTCACGGGCTACGCCAGCATCGACGGCGCGGCGGCTTTCGTGCTAGGCTGCTTCATTCTGTATAATGGCTACCAGCTGGTGCGCAGCGCCGTGGGCGGCCTCATGGACGAGAGCGACATCGCCACCGTGGCCGAGGTCATTGCCGAATTGCAGCGCCTACGCCGCCCCTGCTGGATAGACGTGCACAACCTGCGCGTGCAGCGCTACGGCGCCAACCTACATATCGACTGCCACATGCAGATGCCCTACTACTTCTCGCTGGAGCAGGTGCACACCGAAATCCACGAGGTAGAAGAGCTTATCCGCGTCAAGTTCGAGGCCGTGGAGATAGAGATGTTTGTGCACGCCGACCCCTGCTCCTTCGCCGCCTGCGCCATCTGCCACATGCCCGACTGCCCCGTGCGCCGCCACGCCTTCGAGCACGAAATCGGCTGGAATATCCACAACGCCGTGAAAGACGAGCGCCACCACCTGGGGATGAGCAGCGAGCTGCTTAAGCAGTAGGAATAAACAAGGCGGTCATGCTCATCTGGCGTCCGCGTAGTCGAAGCATTTCTACCGCGCAAATAATCCTAACGTTCGGGGTTAGTTACGAGGTAGAGATGATTCGACTACGCGGACGCCAGATGAGCATGACCGCCTTGTTTATTCCTACTGCTTTGCCGGGCTGGTCCACTTGCTATCGGCCACGCGGAAGCGCCAGGGCAAGTCCACGGCTTCCTGACCGGCGTACTCCAGGCCCACGCGCGAGCTGGCGGTGATTTGCTCGTCGGTAAAGGTCTCGCCCATATCATCGAACCAGATGTGCGGGCCCGCAACGGGCTCGCCGTTCAGCGCCGGCGTGAGGCCTAGGGCTTGGCTGAGCACGCCGGGCCCTGCGGTGAGGTTGCGCGCCAGCTTGGCTAGGTTGCGGCGGCGCAGCATCACTTCCTGGCCCTCCAGCGGCTCGATGGCCCGGATGAGCACCGTGTCGGGGTGCTGCGCGTCGTGGGTAATGATGTTGAAGAGCGTATGCACCCGGTACACGGTGTAGAGGTAGGCGTGGCCGCCGGGTTGGTACAGCGCCTGGGCCTGCTGCCGCTTGCGCTGCAAGTGCAGCGTAATGGATGGGTCGCCCTCGTGCCGGTAAGCCTCGGTTTCGACGATGCGGCCGCTGGTCAGCTCGCCGTTGATATAGGTGCTCACGCGCTTGCCCAGCAGCTCGCGGGCGATGAGCAGCACGTCGGGCCGCTGAAAAAAGGAGAGGGGAAGCTTCATAGGCAGGGTAGCAGTGGGCTTGATACGTAGTCCAGCTTCGGGCGGCGGCGCTCGCCGTATCTTTGCTGCGCCATGGTGCCAACCCCCACCCCACGGGGCACGGCTTAAAAGGGAATCCGGTGAAGGGCCGGAGCTGTCCCCGCAACTGTAGGCGCGATATCGGGGTGGGCACCCCATGCCACTGCTGGCGCTAGGCTCCCTAGGGGGCCAGCACCGGTGGGAAGGCCGCCCACCCGGCCGCGCAAGCCAGGAGACCTGCCAGGGCACTCACCAGGTTCAGCGCCCGCGGCGGACGGGCGGAGAATGACTGCCTTGTTCCCAGCTGCCTCGGCAACTGGGGTGGGCGCTCGGCCTCGGCGCTATCGGCCGGCTTGCCCTTCGGGCGGCTACTTCGATAGGGTTTTGAGCTGAATTTTCGCTGGAAAATTTAGTTCAATGCTGTTATTCAGCGCGTTATCTTTCAAGAATTTCTGCCGGCCCGGCAGCCTGGTCGCGTGTGCCCTAGGGGTGCTGTTGGCCGCGCCGGTGGCCCAGGCCCAGGTGGTGCCGGCGTTAGGCTCGCCGCGCCCGCCGGCCGACACGCTCACAACCCGCGTGCACCGCCTGGCCGAGGCGCGCATCAGCACCGTGCGGCCCACCCAGTTTGCGGTGGGCAGCCGCCAACTGGTGCTCGACTCGACCGACCTGGCGCTGGGCCGGGGCAGCTCGCTGGCGCAGGTGCTGCAGGCGCGCACGCCGCTGTATTTCAAGGACTACGGACCGGGGCAGCTGGCGTCCATCTCCATTCGGGGCACGGCGGCGCGGCACACGGCGGTGCTTTGGCAGGGGCTCAACATCAACATTCCGTCGCTGGGCGAGGCCGATTTTGCCATCTTGCCGGTGGGCGGGCCAACTAGCATTGCGGTGCAGCCGGGGCCCGCGGCGGCGCTCTACGGCAGCGGCGCCATCGGCGGTACGGTGCTGCTGGACAATACCCTGGACTGGCGGCCGGGCGTGCGCGGCAGTGTGCAAGCCGACGCGGGCAGCTTTGGATTGCTAGGTGGCAGCGGTACAGTCAACGTAGCCACCGACCGCGTGGCCGCTCGCACCGCCGCCAGCTACCGCACCGCCCAAAACGACTACCCCTATACCGTGCGCGAAGCCGCCGGCCCGGCCCGCTACCGCCTCGCTAACGCCGTGCTGCACCACCAGTGGAGCCTGACCCAAGACCTGGCCCTGCGCCTAGGGCAGGCCGGCGAGCTAACGGCCACCGCCTGGCTCACCGACACCGACCGCGACATTCAGCCCAGCATTTACGCCGCGCCCACCCAAACGCGCGAGTTCGATAAAAGCCGCCGCCTGCTGCTGGCCTACCGCCACCTGACGTCGGCCCGGCAGCAGTGGGCGGTGCGCGCGGCCTGGTTCGAGGATGTGCTCGACTACCAAGATGGCGGCGCCACCAGCCACTCGCTGATGCGCACCACCCAGGCCCAGGCCGAGCACACCAGCGCCCTAGGGCAGCGCGGCAGCTTGCGCCTAGGGGCCGAGGCCCAGCACTACGCCGCCCAAATCGACGGCTACGGCCCTGCGCCCATCACTGAAAACCGGGCCGCCGCCTTCGCCCTGCTGCGCTTCGACCCGCACCCCGGCCTGCGCCTGTCGGCCAACCTGCGCCAGGCGCTGCTGCCCGGCGGGGCCGCCCCCCTCACGCCTACCCTAGGGGCTGAGTGGGACGTGGCCCGGCGCCGCGCCGCTGCGGACTCGGCCGGTGGGCGCTTCACGCTGCGGGGCAGCGCCTCGCGCAGCTACCGCGCCCCTACCCTGAATGAGCGCTACTGGCAGCCCGGCGGCAACCCCAACCTGCGCCCCGAAACCGGCCTGGGCTACGAGGGCGGCCTGCGCTACACCCACCCCCTAGGGCCCGGCGCCAGCCTACAAGCCGAAGCCACCGTCTTCCACCAACTCGTGAACGACTGGGTGCAGTGGACGCCCGACGTGCGCGGCATTTGGAGCCCGCTGAACTTGCGGCAGGTGCGCAGCCAGGGTTTGGAAGCCACCGCCGCCTACCGCCTGCGCCGGGGCCCCTACCGCCTGCAGGCCCGCGCCGCCTACAGCCTCACCCACACCACCAAAACTCAGGGCGCCCCCGGCGACTACGACCCCCTAGGGGTGCAGCTGATGTACGTACCCCTGCACCAGGGCAGCCTGGTGGCCGACCAGTACTGGGGCCGCTGGCTACTGAGCGCCCAGGCCACCGCCACCGGCCGGCGCTACACCGATGCCTCGGGCGTAGCCAACCTACCTGCCTACGCCGTGGCCAGCGCCACGCTGGGCTACACCTGGCGCCTGGCCAGCTACGACATCACCGGCCTGCTGCGGGCCACCAACCTGCTCAACCAAGACTACTTCGGCTACCCCGGCCGGCCAGCGGCGCCCCGCGCCTGGCAGGCCAGCCTGCGCCTCGACTGGCGCTAACCTATTTACTACCTTTTCCTTTTACCCATTTGTGGCGTTTCTAGAACGCGGTTTGTATGCAAAAACTTTTTCGCCCCCTGCTGCTCGGCGCGGCGTTTGCCAGCTTCCTGGCTAGCTGCTCCAAGGACGACAATAATACTCCCACCGCGGCCGGCACGGGCCAGTATGCATTCGTCATCAACGAGGGCAACTTCAGCAACGGTACCGGCTCGGTGAGCCGAGTGAACAAGGGCAACGTCAAGGACATCGCTCTCGACGCTTTCGGTAGCGCTAATGGCGGCGCCGTGCTAGGCAGCGTGGTCGAGAGCATGACCGTGGTAGACGCCAAGGGCTACGTAGTAGTCAACAACAGTAACAAAGTCGAGGTGGTATCGCTGCCCGACTTCAAGTCGATAGCCACCATTAAAGGGCTCAACCAGCCGCGCTTCCTCACGCGCTCGGTGGCCAACCCTAACCGCGCCTACGTGACGGAGTGGCTGGGCGGGCCCTACCCGGCGCCCTACACCGCCGGCCGCATCAGCCTCATCGACCTAAGCAGCAACCAAGTAACGGGCACCGTGCCGGTGGGCACCAACCCCGAGCGCATGGCCCTGACCGGCGGCAACTTGTACGTGGCCAACAGCGGCAGCAGCTTCCTGACCGTTATCAGCGACGCCACCGGCGCGGCCACGGGCACTATTGCCTTGCCCACGCCGGCCAGCAACGTGGTGGTGGATAAGAATGGGACGCTCTGGATATTGTGCGGCAGCGACTACGCAAGCAAGCCTGCCACGCTCGAAAAATTTATTCCGGCCACCAGCACCCAGCAAGTCTTTCCGCTACCCACCGTGGGCTCGGGCGGCGGCCTGCGCATCAGCCCCGACGGGCAGCAGCTCTACTACAGCTACAACGGGGCTGAGTACCGCATGAGCATCACCGATACCAGCTTGCCCACTACGCCGCTCATCCGGCGCGATTTCTACGGCTTCGACATTGACCCCAGCACCGGCATTCTCTACGGCACCGATGCCTTTAACTACAGCAGCGCGGGCCGCTTGGTGCGCTACCAGCCCAACGGCACCAAGCTCGACTCGGTGGATGTGCAGGTAAGCCCCAACGGCGTCGTATTTTACTAGCGCCGGCGCAGTATACTGCATGCCAAAGCGGCCGGCCCCTCTGGGAGCCGGCCGCTTTTTGCTTAAGATTTGCTTAAGAAGTAGCCCTAGGGCTGGTTAGTCGGCCAGGCCGTCGTGGTTACGGTCCATGGCGCGGTCGGCGTTTTTGTAAATCTGCTTGCCGCTGGGGCGGTGAGTGGTGTCGCGCGGGATGCCGGCGGCCAGCGAGTCGCCATTTACGGTGCCTTCGGGCTTGTTGGCTTCAATTTTCTTGGCCGAGGACTGCTCCACGTTAGTATCGCCGGTAGAGTTGCCGGTAGAGAAATTGCAGGCGCCCAGGGCCAGCGGAAGCGACAGCACCGCGAATAGCGCGGGCAGGCGTAGGATGCGAAGCATAGTACAGGTTTAAGGAGTAGACAGGTGAGGGGAACGCGCCGGCCCTAGGCCGCCCGGCAAGTATAATGCTGCCCAGGGTTTAGTTCTACTCTACCGCAATCCGGCCGCCGAGGTTGCCGAAGCGCCTTCTGTAGAAACCTTTTACCTTTGCAAGTATGGCTCGTTCTCGTCCGGCTTCTACCACGCAACGCCAGCGCCTACTGGCCTACCGCTGGCGGCGCGTGGGCCTGCTAGCGGCCTTAAGCCTAGCCCTGAGCCTGGCTTTGGTAGCCTACCTATTTGGCTGGGCTGACCATTTCATAAGTCGCTTATTTACAGCATTCTTCGTTGGCTTTTTCTTGCTGACTGTTACTTTTTTAGGCATTTTGCCGTTTATTGGCTGGGCTGCCACCCATTGGTTTGGGGCCGGCTGGGCAGCCACCGAGGCGGCCCCCACCCGCCGGGCTTCGGCTGGGCGGCCTCGGCCGAAGCCCGGCCGCATTACTACTACCACTTAATCGTCTTATTTATCTCGTGAAAACCAATCTGCTGCATATCAAAAACATGGTTTGCCCGCGCTGCGTCGAGACGGTAAAAAACCTGCTCACCAAGGCCGGCTACGAGCCCACCCAGGTAACGCTCGGCCAAGCCAAGCTCGCGCCCACCACGCCGGTCGACCCCCGCGCCGTGGCCCCCTTGCTGCGCGAGGCAGGATTTGACGTGCTGCTCGACCGCGCCGAGCAACTGACCGAGCAGATTAAGACGGTACTGCAAGAGTACCTGGAGCACCTGCGCACCGCGCCCGCGCCCCTCACGACCTCGGCCTTTTTGGCCGACCGCTTCGCTACTACCTACTCGCACCTGAGCAAGGTGTTTTCGCGCACGGCCAACCTCACTATCGAGAAGTACCTCATTCGCATGAAGATAGAGCGCGTGAAGGAACTGCTGAGCTACGGCGAAATGACCCTGGTGCAGATTGCCGACCAGCTGCGCTACAGTTCGGGCCAGCACCTGAGCAACCAGTTCCGGCAAGTGACCGGCCGCTCGGTAAGCGAGTGGCGCCGCATGCTGCAGCCCGAGCGCCTCTCGCTCGACGCGCTGGGCTAGCGCCCCGTATTACCCTAACAAAAAGCCGCCGCAACGCTTGTTGCGGCGGCTTTTTTGTGTTTGCGGGGCCTAGGGCCCGCGTAGGTCAGAGGCTTGGCAGCGCTAGGCTTGGTAAGCTTTGCAGGCCTCCAGGCATTCGCGGCAGGCTTGGGCGCACTGCTGGCAGTGGTCGTGCTGGTGCTTGCCGCACTCGTCGGCGCACTTCTGGCAGATTTCGATGCACTCCTTGATGATGTGCTGGGCGTGGGGCGAATTGCGGGCGATGTAGGCCGAGGTGAGGCGACAGATATCGGCGCAGTCGCGGTCGGTGCGGATGCAGGGCACCATCATCTTGACGTTTTCTTCGTCGAGGCAGGCGTCGGCGCAGTATTCGCAGGCGGCCACGCAACGGGCCAGGGCGTCGAGCAGGGAGCGGTATTCTTGAGGCGCGTTTTTCATAAGAAAGGGGGATGGGAAACTGACCAGCCAAGCCGGTCGGGGTATGATACTTGGCTATACTGTACGTAGGCTGGCAGCTGGCGGAGGTGCAGCTTTCGGGCTAGAGCGTACATAACTGCGGACGGGGCTGGCCCAGCACCTAATTCTGTACGCTTGAAGCCGCAAGCTGCGGGGTCTGGCGGCCACCATATGGCCTGCTGCGCCGTTAGTAAGTGCCACACGCAGTTACTATTCCGTCTATGCGCTTCGCTTTTACTTCTTGGGTGGCCCTAGGGCTGCTGGCCGTCACCCCGGCACTCGCCCAGCACGAGCAGCACCAAATGCCCGGTATGGCTATGCCTGCCAAGCCAACCCCGGCCGATACCACCCGCCGCGCCAAGGCTAGCCGCTCTGCCGCTATGCCCGGCATGAATATGCCCGCCGACAGCACTCACCAGATGCCTGGTATGGCGGGTATGGACATGGGCGGCATGGGTTCGATGAGCCACTCCTACTCGCGCAACCTGCCCATGAGCCGCAACGGCTCGGGCACCGCCTGGCAGCCCGACCAGACGCCCATGTACATGTGGATGCAGCACAAGGGCCCCTGGATGCTGATGTACCACGGCGCGGCCTTCGGGCGCTACACCAGCCAGAACTTCAACCACCGCGACGGGCGCGGCCACGCCGACGCCGTGGACGGCCCCAACTGGCTGATGACCATGGCCCAGCGCACCGTGGGCGAGCGCGGCCTGCTGAATTTCAGCCTGATGATGAGCCTCGACGCGCTGACCGAAACGCGCGGCGGCTACCCGCTGCTGTTCCAAACCGGCGAGAGCTACCAGGGCCGGCCGCTCATCGACAAGCAGCACCCGCACGACTTATTCTCGGGCCTGAGCGTGGCTTATACGCACGCGTTCTCGCAGGATGTGGACCTGACGGCCTACCTCGGCTACCCCGGCGAGCCGGCCATCGGGCCCACGGCGTTTATGCACCGCCTCTCGGCCATGCCCAACCCTGATGCGCCCCTCTCGCACCACTGGACCGACGCCACCCATATCACCTACGGCGTGGCTACCCTAGGGTTGCGCTACAAGCAGTTCAAGCTGGAAGGCAGCAACTTCACTGGCCGCGAGCCCGACCAGTACCGCTACGATTTTGACAAGCCCCGGGCCGACTCCTGGGCCGCCCGCATCAACTGGAACCCTAGCCCCCAGTTTGCCTTGCAGGTGAGCCGCGCCTTCATCAAGAGCCCCGAGGACCTGCACCCCAACGAAAACGTGCGCCGCACCACGGCCTCGGTGCTGCACAGCCGCAGCTGGGGCGAGCGCCACTACATTGCCTCGGCCGTGGTGTGGGGCATGAACGAGGGCCACGGCGCCCACGCCGAGCACGCCGTACTGGCCGAAACCAACCTCACGCTGGGCCGGCCCACCTTCTACGGCCGCTACGAGTTTGTGCAAAAAGACAGCGAGGAACTGAGCTTTTACCCCGCTACCTCGCCGGGCACGCCCCTAGAGGAGCAGGTGTTCAACGTCAACGCCCTTACCCTGGGGGCTAGTTACCGCCTGGCTAGCCTGGGCGGTGCCCGTGGCCCCGAGCTAAGCGTAGGCGGCCAGCTCACGGGCTATTTTATTCCGCAGAGCCTGCAGGTCAACCAACTTTCCGGGGTGGTGGGCCCCACCGGGCCGGGCTACGGCAAGCTGCCCCTTTCGGCTTCGGTGTACCTGCGCCTGACGGCACCCTGGATGAGCATGAGCAGCATAAAAATGTAGCGCGGTCTTGTAGTCGGAGCGTGCGCATAGCGGGCAAACGGCCCTAGGGTCAGCCTAGCATCTTCGCCCACCACGCCCGCGCTCCGACTACAGAGCCAGCGCTACTTCCCTACTTTGTCCAGCACTTGCTTCACGTCGGTGGTGGCAACGGGGCGGCCGGTTTCGGCGGCGCGGTAAATGGCCAGCAGCAGCTGCACATCGCGCATACCCATTTCGCCCGGCACGCGGGTGGGGCGATTTTCGAGCACGCACTGGGCGAAGTCGTCCATCTGAGCGGCTTGCTGGTTGATATTGGGCAGGTTGAGCTTGCCGTCGTTTTTGCTGGTGTTGCCGGCCAGCCCGCCGTAGCCGAAAGCGGGTTGTAGCTCAAACCAGTTGCTGCCCGCTTCGGCGCGCAGGCGGCCGGGCAGGTTTTCGGCGTAGCTGGTATGGCAGTCGGCCGTAGCTCCGTCGGCAAAGCGCAGCTGCCAATCGATGGCAGCCTCGACGTTCTTAAATAGCTGCGGGTCAGGGTTAGGCGCAAACTTGGCGGTCACCGACGTGGGCACCTGGCCCTTGGTGTAGAGGCAGCCCTGCAGGCAGTAAATACCCATGTCCATGAGCGGCCCGCCGCCGGCTAGCGTCTTGTCCACGCGCCAGGGCGTGTCGGAGCCGGGCTTGAACTTGAAGGCATTGTCAGATGCGAGGTGCGTGAGCTTGCCGTAGGCCTGCGTCTGGCCCAGGCGCATCATCTCCTGGTTGTGGGGCTCGAAGTGCAGGCGGTAGCCGATGCTCAGCTTCTTGCCGGCCTTTTGGCTGGCGGCAATCATGCGCTGGCAGTCGGCCACGGTGGTCGCCATCGGCTTCTCGCAGATGACGTGCTTGCCGGCCTGCGCAGCCCGCACCGCATACTCGGCGTGCAGGGCGTTGGGCGTCACCACGTACACGATGTCGATGTCGGGGTTGTCGATGATGCGGTCGAAAGTCTTGTAGTCGTAGCAATTTTTGGCCGGGATGCCGTACTGCTGCTGCCACTTGGTGGCCTTCTCGGGCGAGCTTGTCACTACGCCGGCTAAGCGGCAGTGCTTGGTTTGTTGCAGGGCGGGTGCTAGCTGGCCAGTGCTGTATTTGCCCAGGCCCAGCAGTGCCACGCCCAGCTTGCGGGTGCCTTGGGCTTCGGCAAGGGCAGCGGGCAGCAGCAAGGTGCCACCCGCCCCTAGGGCCAGTGTGCGCACAAAAGCGCGGCGCGAAGGAGCGGTAGTCAGCAAGTCGTTCATCAGGCAGGTCGTTAGTTAGTTTACCTACCTTAGGAACCCGCGCAGGGTTATGCCGAGCTTACTAGGCGACCACGCCTTCAGCCCAGTATTCTTCGCTGTGCTGGCTGCCAGTATAGCCCCTACTCTTTTGCTGGCTACTCCCCTACCCTAGTTGCGCGGGGCCGGGCTGGCGGACGCGGCGGCACGCTGGAGGCGAGCCTTTTTAGGTGCTTTGGCACTAGATGCGCGCTTGGACATCGGCGCGGCAGCTTGCTGCATGCCAGGCGCCTGGGGCGCATCGGCGCGGTCGGCGCCCACGTTTTTAGTACCCGATGCGGCTGGCGCAGAAGGCGCAGTCTGGGCGTGGCCTAGGGTGGCGCTGCCCAGCAGGGCCAGTAGCAACAGCGTAATTTTCATGGTAAAATAGCCGAGAAGAATAAGAGTCTATTGCGCCGGAGCGGGGCCGCGTAGGGCGTGTACCTCGGCGGGCAACACAGAGCTAGCCTTATTGCCGAAGTTATTGCGCACGTAAGTGAGCACGTCGGCTATGTTCAGGTCGGTGAGGTAGGCCTGGGCGGGCATCACGTTGTGGTAGGCCTGGCCGTCGATTTCGATGGGTTCTTTCAGTCCGTTCAGCACAATGCCGATGAGGCGCTTCTTGTCGCCCAGCACGTACTCGGTTTTGATAAGCGGCGGGTTCATGTTCTGCACGCCACCACCGTCTTCCTGGTGGCAGGTGATGCACACGTTCTTATACACGCGCTGCCCGCGGGCGATGGAAGCAGCCAATGGCGTAGCCGGCGCAGGGTGAAGCTTGGCCCTAGCGGTAGATTGGCGGGGCACTTTCAAAGGGGCTTGCTGGGCTGGCAGCGAGTAGATGCCGGTAGCCAGCAGGCCGGCCACGGCGAGGTAGCGAAAGGAAATCATCGGATAGTGCTGAAGTAGTGTTTGTTGACTGCTAGTGGCTGATTGTTAAAGGCGGCCGTGCTGGCTTGCTGAAGCATCTCTATCAAACAGTACCCCTAGGGACGTGAGAGAAATGCTTTGGCCGCGCGGACGCTAGATGAGCACAACCGCCTTCAACTACCAGCAATCAATGCTTGGCAAGCAATTATTTAGCGTTATACACAATGCGGTAGATAGCGCCTTTGGAGTCGTCGCTGACGTAGAGCGAGCCATCGGGGCCCTGGGCCAAGCCGCAGGGGCGGTGGTCGGCGCGGCCCGAGGCAGCCTTGGCAGGCGTACCGGCGAAGTTGTCGGCGAATACCTCCCACTGGCCACTGGGCTGGCCATCCTTAAAGGGCTGGAATACTACAAAGTAGCCTGCCTGCGGCTCGGGAGCGCGGTTCCAGGAGCCGTGGAAGGCGATGAAGGCACCGTTGCGGTACTTGGCGGGGAACATCGAGCCCGTGTAAAACAATAGGCCGTTGGGGGCCATGTGGCCGGGGTAAGCAGCAGCAGGCTTGAGGTAGTCGCCTTTGGCGGGCGTCTTGCCGTCGCCGCCGTACTCGGGGCCTTGCATCAGTTGCTTCTTCTGCTGGTCGTAGTACACGTAGGGCCAGCCGGCGTTGGCACCCGAGCTTAGCTCGTACATGCACTCGGCCGGTAGCAGGGCCGATTCTTTCTGGCCGTAGAGGGCAGGCCAGTTGTCGGCGAGCTGGTCGCGGCCGTGCTGCATCACAAATAGCTTGTTATCCTGCTTATTCCAGTCGAGCCCTACCACGTTGCGCAGGCCGGTGGCGAAGCGCGTACCATCCTGCTGGCGCTGGCCCAGGCGGGTGGTGCTAAACTGCCAGATGCCGCCCGCCGAGTCGAGGACGGGGCAGTTGGGCATGCCTTTCGAGCCGCGCTCCCGGTCTTTTTCCTGGCAAGCGTTAGAGTAGGCGCCCACGTTCACGTAGAGGTTGCCGCTGGGGTCGAGGGCGATGGACTTGCTTTCGTGCTCGTTCTCTTTTTTCAGGCCATGCACTACCAGCTCGGGGCTGGTTTGGTTGGTCACGAGGCCTTGGCCATCAAGCTTGTAGCGGTACACAGCCACGTCGGAGCTGGCGTAGAGGTCGTTGCCGCGCACGGCCATGCCCGTGCCGCCGTAGGTGCCGAAGCCGCCCGCCACGGTGGCGTGCCCATCGGCGCCTGGCTTCAGCATCACAATGCCTTTGCCTTCTTTGGCGCGGTTCAGTTTTACGTAGATGTTGCCATTGGGCAGCACCACTAAGTGGCGGGCCGAGCCACCAATTTCAGCCACTTTGAGGGCGCCAAAGCCGGCAGGTAGCTTCAGGCCAGCGTTGTTGGGGTCGGGGGCAACGCGGGGCGCGGCGGCCGGGCCACTGGCATACAGCGCCAAGCTGCCCGCGATGGCGGCGGCCCCTAGGGGCACGCGAAGGGAAAAGGTTTTCATAAAGGAGGAGTAATACACAGCGTATCTGCTCCTAACAACTCCAAAGCGCTAGGCAGGGTTGCACGACTACGCCCGCGGGCCGCCTAGGGCACCCTGGCCGCTGCTACCGCTAGGGCCGCCGCCTCGCACCGCTGCTTCAGCACCCCCAGAATGCGCTCCTGAATTTCGCTCATGATGTAGCGCGTCCAGAGGCCGGCGTACCAGTTGAGGTGGGTGCTGAGGCGCTGCTGGCTATAGAGCACCAGCCGGGTGCGGCCGGGCCCTAGGGGTTGCAGCTCGTAGGTGCCGCGCAGCACGTCGAAGTATTGGCCGCCCACGGTTACGTGCTCGTCGAAGGTGGTGGGCGGAATGGTGGCCGTGTTGGGTACGATGCTGAACGAGAGCCGCCGCAGCGGCTGCCAGTCGTCCACGGTTTCGATGAATTCGACGCCGCGCTCGAAGGTGGCGTGGCGTACCCCGCCTACACCCTCGTGGGTAAGCGTGGCCTCAACCGGGCGCGGAAACCCTAGGGCATCGATCGGGCTGTGGCCGAGGGCGCGGCGCTCAATGGGCGCCACCCGAATGATATGCTGCCACACTACCGGCGCGGCTGCCGCAATGTCGATGTGGTTCTCCACCAGCCGGAAACTGTCGGGAGTCGCGAAAAGATGCTCGGCGGGGCCAACTAGATAAGGTAGTAGCACAAAGGCGGCCATCACCGGCGTCTTGTTGCGCTGCTCATGTATTGCGTCGGTGATACTGGCGTAGAGGAACGCTCCTAAACAAGACATCAGCAGAAACAACGGGCTGATGATGAGCACGCATATCAGTCCTTCGAGCTTGAATAGCAGCGCTGCTACCAGAAATAGCAGTACCGTCAGCAGTGGTGTCCAGACCAGTCGTTTTCCCGTCGACGCGGTGCCGGCCGGAATAAAATGCGCTGTAATAGCTCCTAGCGCCAGCGGCATCACTATTAAAAAAGCAGTGCTGAGCAGCCCGCCCTCAATTATATCGAAGCCAGAGACGTGAGCGGCCGCGACGAAGCGTGTTACGAGCGCGTAGGTCAGGCCCAGGGCAAGGGCAATTACGAAGGGATAGCGGGAGCGTGGAATCATGGGCGGCTTTAGCTTTGGCGGCCGGGCAACTTGCCCGTAAGGTACCGCCCGCTATGTCTACTGCCCAGCCTACTATTCTTTTTCTGCACGGCTTTGCTGAAAGCCGCGAAGTCTGGACCGAGTTTACCCGGCCCTTTCCCGAGCACTACCGCCTGCTGGCGCCCAACCTGCTGGGCCACGGCACCAACCGCGAGCCAGTGCCCGATTTCTCGATGGAGGCGCAGGCTCGCTACATCATCAACTACCTAGGGCGCCAGCACGCCGCCGGGCCGGTGCTGGTGGTGGGCCACAGCATGGGCGGCTACGTAGCCCTGGCCCTGGCCGAGCGCTACCCCGAGCGAGTGGCGGGCCTGGCCCTCATCAACTCCACGGCCTACGCCGACACGGACGAGAAGCGCCACAACCGCGAGAAGAACATTGCTTTTGTGGAGCGCCACGGCCTGGCTAAGTTCATGGAAAGCTTTGTGCGCCCGCTGTTTGCGCCAGCCAACCGTGAGCGCCTGCCCGAGGCCCTAGGGCTGCTCGAAGACGTAGCCAAGGCCACGCCCGAGGCCACCATTGCGGGCGCGCTGCGGGCCATGGCTGCCCGCCCCGACCGCACAGCCGTGCTGCGCAGTGCCCGCTACCCGGTGCTGCTAGTGGCCGGCAAGCACGACGTAGCTGTTCCCTTTGCCGACTCGGTAGCCCAAGCGCCCCTAGCCCCCACGGCGAGCGCGCTGTTCTTGGAAGGCAGCGGCCACCAGGCCTACCTAGAGCAGCCCGAGGCTACCCGCCGTGCCGTGCTGGCCCTGGCCGCCGGGGTATTTGGGGAGTAGCCGCTTGTGCAGCGCTGGCTGTTGGATATTACCGCAGGCGCAGGTTGCTGAGCCTCTAGGTAGCTTCAGGCGGAGGTGCACCTATGCCTGGAGTCAATGCTAAAAGCTGGCAACCACCTCTTGTTTACTGCGCCCGGAAGGTGAAGGGCAGCACATAATATACCCGCACCGGGCGGCCCTGCTGCCTAGGCGGCGTGCGGGCGGCTGGCACCTGCTTAATCACTCGCAGCACCTCAGCGTCGAGGGTGGAGCTGACGCTGCCCACAATTTGCGGGTGCTCAATGGCGCCCGTTTCGCTCACCTCAAAATAGGCGTATACGACGCCCTCGCGCCGAGCGCGCAAGTCTTCGGCGGGGTAGCGCACAGCGCGACGTACGTAATTCGTTAAGCCGCTTAGGGTCTTGTTTGACTCGCCGGGCACTGTAAAGACGGGCTCCTGCTCGGAGTAGGCCAAAGGCGCGGGCTCAGTGCTACCAAAAGGCAGCACCAGCTCTTTCGTATCATACTCCCAAGAAGATAATCGTATAGTACCTGGGCTTTGCTGCCAATGAAGCAGCCGGTTAGCCATGCGCATGGTTAAGTCCTGGACTTCGTCATTGTGCGCCAGCTTGGCGGCGGGCGTACCGGGCGAAGGCGGCAGAAAGCGTATTTTCTGCAAATCGCCATCGGCCCCGAGCTGCAGCTGCACCGCTACCTTGCCCACCCAGGCCGGGTTGGCAGTCCGTAGCGCCCGGCCGATAGTAGCGCGCAGCGAGTCAGGGCCACCAGGATAGCGAGGACCAGCGTACCTCAGCTCAACTGGCGACTGGGCTTGGGCCAACCGGGGCCCTAGGGCACCAGCTAGCAACACAGCCGCGCAGGTAGCCGCGCGGCAAACTCGTGGAAAAGCAGCAAGAAGCATAGCACGTTGGAATAGTGCAACTAAGGTACTGCGCTGGGCTACCCAAGCCCCGCTTTTTTAGCCTCCGCGCTAGCAAAGAATACGCTGAACAACCAACCTCGGCCGTAACTTTGAATAACCTTGCGCTATTGGCAAGCATTATGTATTGTTAATGAAGAAGTTTCTATGGCTTGCCTTTCCGCTGCTAGGAATGGCAAGCAAAAGTTATGCGCAAGTGCTGCCGGCACCCTCGGCCACGGCTCCCGCTATTACGATTCCCTCTAATAAGCCCCGCGCTAGTATCTACCTGAACTGGAGCTACAACCGCGACTGGTACACCAAGTCAGATATCCGCTTCCGCAACAGTAAGTCGGACGACTACGACTTCACGTTCTACAACGCGCGGGCCCACGACCACCCCAGCATGAGCGACTTCTGGAAGCTCAGCAACCTCACGGTGCCGCAGTACGACCTGACGGTGGGCTACCTGCTGGGCGACAAGCACGACCTGGGCATTGAGGTAAGCTGGAACCACCTTAAGTACGTAGTGGACGATTACCAGGTGATGCGCGTGGCCGGCAATATCCGCGGCTTCAAATTCGACCGCGACACGCTAGTAACGCCCGACTTCGTGCACCTGCAGCACACCAACGGCAACAACTACCTGATGGTGAACCTAGTGAAGCGCTGGCGCCTCACTGCCGGCCGGCACGTGGCGCTAAGTGCCATTGGCAAGGTGGGCGGCGGGCCCATGATTTCCTACACCATTTCCAGCATCTTCACCAGCCACGCTGAGGGGCCGTTCCACTACGAGGGCTGGGTGGCCGGCGCCAGCGGCGGCCTGCGCCTGGAGCTCTACCGCTATTTTTTCCTGAATACCGACTTCCAGGGCGCCTTCGCTAACTACACCAATAGCTACATCGGTGCCGACCGCCTAGGGCGCGTCACGCACCATTTTGGCTCGGCCCAGCTCATCTACGGCTTCGGGTTCAACGTACCCATTTAGCATTTTTTTTGCAGTAAGGCCCCCTCTCGCTAGCTTCTAAGCTAGTGAAAGGGGGCCTTGGCATTGTAGAGTGCGCGTGCAGACTAGCTCGCAACCGGGCGATGCTGCTCCTGCGTGCGCCACTGCGTGCATAGGAAAACCAGCAGAAAGACTATCCCCATCGTCACAAAGAAATTGCGGGCTACGGGGTTTTCGTTGGCGAAACCGAAAAGCCAGGGCGAGGCAATAAATACGGGGCCGCTGACCAGCTCAAGCCGGCCGTGCAGCCAGAACGGCAGCAGCTTAAGGGCGCCCAGCGGCATGTTGGTGATGAGGCTAACTACTAAGTAGCCAGCGCCTAAGATGTAGCACACGGTAGCGTACGTGCCCGTGAAGCCAAAGATGGTAGGGGCCAGCAAGAACAAGCCGCACGTCAGGTAATCGAGCACGCCGTGCAGGGTTGGTGAAATGAACTTCATGGGACCGTGGAAAAGGGTTAGCGAATGAGTATGCCCGCGTTCTTACGGCCACTGGGTACGCCAGGGTATAGTTCGGCTTAATTCTACTGGCTGACTATCAGCGTTTAATATGGCGCTTAATGAATTATATCTACTAAGCCCTAAGGTGCCCGGCGGCTAGCCTAACAGCCCCACCATCGGCTCGATACCGGGGCCCAGCACCAGCTTATCGTCGGCCCCGAGCCAGTCGGTGAGGATGCTGGCGTAGAGGCTGCGAAAATCGAGCTGGTAGCGCAAGTCGCCCTGGTCGAGGTCGGCCAGACTGGCGGGTTGGTTGAGCAGGCCGGGCTTGCGCAGGGCGCCGCTCAGCAGCAGCACGTTGTTGGCGGTGCCGTGGTCGGTGCCGTTGCTGGCGTTCTGGCTCACGCGGCGGCCAAACTCGCTGAACACCAGCACGAGCGTATTCTCCCACTCGTGGCGCTGCTGCAAGTCGGCGGCCAGGGCGGCCAGGCCGTCCGAGAGCTGGCCCAGCAGCTGCGCCTGGCGGCCCTGCTGGCCCACGTGCGTATCGAAGCCGCTCAGCGCCAGGTAGTACACCCGCGACTCGACGCCCGAGTTTATGAGCTCAGCGGTAGTTTTCAGGTTTTTGCCGAAGTCGGTGTTGGGGTAGGTAGCCGTGCTTTGGTGAATCTTCGACTTGTCGTAGAGGTAGTCGGCCGCCGAAGCAGTTTCGGCCATGGTTTTGTAGAGGTAGTCGAGCGCCGAGCCGGCCGGCGCCACGTGCTGCTCCTGGCTCACCTGGCTCAGAAAGCGGTTTTGGGTGAGCTGATGGAACTTGCCAGGGCTCTTGAGGGCCAAGCCGTTGCGCTGGGCGCCTTTTAGCGCCAGGCTCAGGGTATCGTCGATTTCGAGGGCTTGGTAGGCGGGCGCGCCGCCCTGGCAGTTGGTGTCGAGGTAGCGGCCCAGCCAGCCGGTGCTCAGCGTCTGGTCCGCGCCCGAGCCGCTCTGCCAGATGTCCATCGAGCGGAAGTGCGAGCGGTCGGGGTTGGGGTAGCCCACGGCGTTGCAGATAGCCAGCTGGCCCTGGTCGAACAAGCCCTTGAGGCCCTTCATGGCCGGGTGCAGGGCCAGCTCGTCCGAGAGCGGCAGCAGGCCGTCGGCCTCGCGCAACGCCAGCGTGGGCCGAGCCTTGTAATACAAGTCGTTGCGGTACGGGATGATGGTATTCAGCCCGTCGTTGCCGCCGCCCAACTGCACCACGATTAGGCGGCGCGCCTTATCGCCGGGCGCGTCGCGCAAGCGGGCAGCCAGCTGGTTTTCGGGCCGGTCCAGGGCGTGCAGAAACTTGGGCACCAGCAGCAGCGTGCTGGCCAGCGCAGAGGCATGTAGAAATTGGCGGCGTTGCATAATAGTGAGTAATTTAAAAGCGTAAAACGAACGTCATGCAGAGCGCAGCGAAGCATCTCGCTTGCGTCGTTGAACGAACCCCGGACGATTTGCAAGCGAGATGCTTCGCTGCGCTCTGCATGACCACTTGCCGCCCATTACGCCAACTGGTATTCGGGCAAGCTCAGCAGGGCAACCAGCGTGTTGCGTAGCTGCTCTTCGGGCGTCACCGCTTTGGCAGCCGCGCTTTGCACCAGGGCTAGGTTTTCGGGGCGCAGGGGGGCTTGTAGCAAGAAGGCCGCCAGCACCTGCGGCCGGCGCTCGGCGGGCGTGGCGCCCAGTAGCTGCTGCAAGGGGGCTAGGGGTAGGTGCGTGGCGTCGGCCTTCACCAGCCGCTCCTTGCCGGTCGATTGGGGGTTGATGTCGTTCTCGTCGTCCTTGAGGCGCACGGCGAAATCGGCGTTCTTGAACAGGATATTGGGCAATTGCAGGCGCAGCAGCAGCGACGACGAGTCTATCCAGGCGCGGCCGCCGGGCCAGCCGGCCACGTTAGGCGGCATAAACAGGGTTTGCCCTAGGGCCTTCTGGTAGCCCAGCAGCGCCTTCTCGTTGTCTACCTGCAGGTTGAGGGTGCGGCGCAGGCCCGCCACCAGCTGCACCGGCGACTTGATGAGGCCACCCGCGTTGGCGGAGTCGTAAAACCAGTCGGCCGAGAACATGCGCTCCAGCAAATCGGCCACGTCGTAGCCGCTGCGGCGGAAGGCCTGGGCCAGCGGCACAATGCGCTGGGGGTCGGGCTGGTCGTTTACGTAGTAGCGATATAGCTTGGTAACCAAGAAGGTAGCGGCGGCCGGCTGCTCCAGCATGATGCGCAGGGCATCTTCGCCGCCCCAGTTGCCGGTTTGGCCCAGCAGGGTTTTGGGGCCGTCATCGTGCTCCTTGGCCCGAAACCGGAAGTTGCTTTGCCCATCGCAGCCCCAGCCGGTGAAGGCGCGGGCAGCCTCTTTCACGTCAGCTTCGGTGTAGTTGCCGCGCCCCAGCGTGAACAATTCCATCACCTCGCGGGCGAAGTTTTCGTTGGGATGCGCCTTACGATTTTGCTGGTTGTTGAGAAATTGCAGCATGGCCGGCTCGCGGCTCACGGCCAGCAGCAAATCCGAGAACTTGCCCAGCGCGTGCGTCCGGATGGTATTGAGCAGCGCCAGCGAGTCGTCGGGCCGGCGCGTGCGGCAAGCAAAGTGACCGTGCCAGAACAGCGCTACCTTCTCGCGCAGTTGCCCGGGCGAGTCGCTCATAAGGCGCATCCACTTGGCACTCATATCGATAAAGGCGTCGCGGATGCCCGCGTTCTGTGCCTTGCGCTGCTCGGGCGTCAGGTCGCGGCGGCGCAGTTGGGGCAGGCCCTGGCGGCGCAAAGCCAGCGCAGGCCGGCGCGCGGCCAGGGCTTCTAGGGCCTCGGTATCGGGGCCAGCGGGCCGGTCGGTGCCCGGCTGGGCCGAGGTGGCGGGCGCGGGCGGCGCGGCGGCCGGGCCCGGCGAGGCGGGCACCTGCCGCCCGCGCATGGTCGATTCGCTGGCCACGGCCATCACCTCGCCCTGCGGGTCGGCATACACGAACGGCGCAATGGGCGCGCAGTCCTGCGCCTCGCGCAGCAGCTGGCGTAGCGCTTTGGCGGGGCTCAGGCCGGCCGCTACATCCTGCGGCCGCGGCCCGAAGCCCGCCCGCCAATATAAATGCTGAAGCTTTTGTGCATCCATGCCCTTTGGAGGGCGGAAGGGGCCCTAGGGTTTAACATGTAGCGTGGACTTTGTAGTCCGCGCACGAGCGCAGCGAGTAGTGTCGCCATAACATCCTTAATGCTGGTACTCGCTGCGCTCGTGCGCGGACTACAAAGTCCACGCTACTGCACCAGTGCCGCCACGCTCAGCCCGCCCATAAGGACCACTACCGCCCAGCCGGCGGCTTGCAGCCACAGCGGGTGGCGGTAGCCGCCGAGCAGGGCCGGGCGGCGGGAGGCTACCAACACCACTCCTAGGGCCAGCGGCAGGATGAGGCCGTTGAGGGCACCGGCCAGCACCAGCAGCTGCGTGGGCTTGCCTATCAGCACGAACACGCTGGTGGAGAGCACGATGAACAGCGAGATGGTGAGCCGCTCATTGCGGGCCAGGGCCGGGTGCAAGGTTTTGAGAAACGACACCGAGGTATAGGCTGCGCCCACCACCGACGAGAGCGCCGCGCCCCACAAGATGAGCCCGAACAGCCGGTAGCCCACCGCCCCGGCCGCGCTCCGAAACACGTCGGCCATGGGGTTTTCTTTGCCCAGGCGGGCGCCGCCGGCTAGCACGCCCACCACCGCCAGAAACAGCACGAAGCGCATGAAAGTCGATATGAGAATGCCGCTCACGGCGCTGCGGTTGACTTCGGGCAGGCGGGCGGGGCCGTGCACGCCGGCGTCGAGCAAGCGGTGGGCGCCCGAAAACATGAGGTAGCCACCCACCGTGCCCCCCACAATGGTGACGATGGCCGAGGCGCTGAACTGCGCCGGCAGCAGCGTGTGGTGCAGGGCCTGCCCTAGGGGTGGCCGGGCCAGAAAGGCGATGCCCAGCGTCAGCAGTATCTTAATGGTACCCAAGGTTTTGGTGAAGCCGTCGAGCATTCGGCCCATTTCCTTCAGCCAGAACAGGCCGAGGGCCAGGGCGCCCGTGAGCACCGCGCCCTGCCAGTAAGGCAAGCCCAACAGCACGTTCAGCCCCAGCCCGCAGCCCGCGATATTGCCGATGTTAAAGGCGAAGCCGCCCAGCACCACTAGCGCCGCCAGCGCATACCCTAGGCCCGGCAGCAGGCGGTTGGCCAGGTCTTGGGCACGCAAGTTGCTCATCGTCAGCACCCGCCAGGTATTGAGCTGGGCCACCACATCGAGCAGCACCGACACCAGAATGACGAAGCCGAAGCTGGTGGTGAGTTGCTGGGTGAAAACGGTGGTTTGGGTGAGGAAGCCGGGACCGATGGACGAGTTGGCCATCAAAAAGGCAGCGCCCAGGCCGGCCCCGCCCAGGCTGCGCCAGCGCCGCGCGGTAGGCCCTAGGGTGTTACTCATGCGGCAGCCACGTTAATGCCCGCCTGCTCGAAGGCGGCCCGCAGCTCGCGAGCAAACTCCACGGCGTGGGCTCCGTCGCCGTGCAAACACACCGTGTCGGCGCGGATGGCAATTTCCTGGCCCGCCTGGGTGCGCACGTAGCCGCCCTGCACCATGCGCAGCGCCTGGGCACGGGCCTGGGCGGGGTCGGTGAGGAGGGCGGCGGGCTGGCGGCGGGGCGTAAGCGTGCCGTCGGGCTGGTAGGTGCGGTCGGCAAAGACCTCGTGGGCGGTGCGCAGCCCCAGCTTCTCGCCAGCTTTGGTGAGCTGCGAGCCGGCCAGGCCAAACAACACCAGCTCGGGCTGCACCTTGTACACGGCTTCGGCTAGCGCCTCGGCCAGGGCGGCGTTGGTGGCGGCCATGTTGTAGAGCGCGCCGTGAGGCTTGAGGTGGCGCAGGGTAGCGCCCTCGCTACGAGCCACGGCCTGCAAGGCACCTAGCTGGTAGACAGTCATATCGAAAGCCTCGGCGGGCGAAATGGCCAGGTCGCGCCGGCCGAAGCCCACGAGGTCGGGCAGGCCGGGGTGGGCGCCTAGGGCCACGCCGTGTTGCAAAGCCAGGCGCACGGTGTGGCGCATCACGCTGGGGTCGCCGCCGTGAAAGCCGCAGGCGATGTTGGCCGAGGTGATGTGGGGCATCACGCCCGCGTCGTCGCCTAGGGTCCAGGCGCCGAAGCTCTCGCCCATGTCGCAGTTTAAGTCGATGGTTTTTGGCATATCGGGGGCTTTCACCGCAGAAGACGCAGCGGGTTATGCAGAAGAAACGCAGAAGCGCATTACCGGAGCCACTGGGTGAGGAAGGCCGAGTAATTGGCGGCCAGCGTCCGCAGCTGGGCTTGCTGCGCAAGGTACAGCGCGTGCGCCTCGGCCTGGCTCACCTCCTGAAAGCGCAGCGTTGTACCAGGCCTGGCCTGGGCCAGCTGCCCCAAGTCGGCGGTGATGACGTGGGCCAGCCTAGGGTAGCCGCCGGTGGTTTGGCAATCGGCCAGCAGCACGATGGGTTGGCCACCGGGCGGCACCTGCACCGTGCCCGGCGCCACGGCGCTCGACAGCAGCTCGGCGCCACCTGGCCGCACCAGTGGCGGCCCGGCCAGCCGGTAACCCATGCGGTCGGCGGCGGGCGTTACAGTGAACGGCTGCTGCCAAAACGCCTGCCAGCTCTCGGGCGCAAACTCCGCGTACTCCGGCCCCGGGAGGGCGCGCACCACCGGTTCGGTGGCTAGCGCAGGGCGCCACGTAGGCGGTGCCAGCCAGGGCGCCACAACGTGACTACTACCTTGAAAACCAAGCGCCAGCTTAGCTCGTAGCGCCGCCCCTAGGCCGCTGGGGCCGGGCGCGGGCAGCGCGTCGCCGGCGAGTAGGGCGCGACCGTGCAAGCCACCCAGGCGGGCGCGTACCAGCGTGGCGCAGCTGCCCAGCACGGGCGGCAGCCCTAGGCCCCCCGCTAGCGCCAGGTAGGCCCGGCAGCCCGCCCGCGCTGCGCCAAACGCCAGCACCGTGCCCGCCTGTACCGCCACCGGCCGGTGCAGCGGCACGGGCTGCCCATCAAGCGTGGCTGACAGGTCGGCGCCAGCAAGGGCCAGCAGGTGCGGCGCCTCAAAGCGCAGCGTTGGCCCAGTCAAGGTGATTTCCAGGCCAGCTTCGCCCGGCGCGTTGCCCACCAGTAGGTTGGCCAGGCGCAGGGCTGGGGCATCGAGGGCACCACCCAGGGGCACGCCCGCGTGCCGGTAGCCGGGGCGGCCTAAGTCTTGCACGGTCGTGAGCAGGCCGGGCCGAATAACGCTAATGCTCATGCTCGCTCAAGGCTAGAAACTCGGCGGCACTAATAGGCACGAAGCGCAGCTGCTGGCCGGCGCGCAGCCGCGTGGGTTCGGGCCAGGCAGGGTTAAAAAGCGGCAGCGGCGTGCGCCCAATCAGCTGCCAACCGCCAGGCGAAGCCAGCGGGTAAATACCCGTTTGCGCGCCCGCGATGCCAACCGCCCCGGCCGGCACCAGGGCCCTAGGGCTGGCCCGGCGCGGGGTAGCCAATTGCGCATCGAGCCCGCCCAAGTATGGGAAGCCTGGTAGAAAGCCCAGCAGATGCACTAGGTAGATAGGCGCCGCATGGCGAGCTACTACTTCGCTAACCGCCAGCTCGGTATGCGCGGCCACCGCGGCCAGGTCGGGCCCGTACTCACCACCGTAGCACACCGGAATCTCCACTACAGCGGGCTGGGGCGCGGCGGCCAGGGCAGCATCGGCGGTTTCGCAGGCAGCTAGGCCGGTGTGTAGCCAGGCAGCCACTTGCTCGTAGGCGCACGCTGGGTCGTAAAACACGGTGAGGGTGGTGTAGGCGGGCACCATCTCGCGTAGGCTAGCTAGAGGCTGGGTGGCTAGCTGCTGCCCTAGGGCCTCAATGCGCCACATCGTGGCAGCGCTGATACCGCCGCCAAACTCAACTACGGCAGCCGTATCGCCTAAAGGGTAGATGGAAGGTGTTTTCACCGCAGAAGACGCTGAGGGCTGCGCAGAAGAAACGCAGCGGGAAAGTACGCGCCAGGTAGGTACTCTGCGGTGAAAAGCTTTCCTACAGTCGGGCGCCCACCACTACTGTTTTGCGGTACTCGCGTCGCTCGCCGCTGCTAGGCCTAAACAGCTCGATGAAGAAAATATAGTAGCCGATGGCCGCCTTATGGCCGCGCTCATCCAGCCCATCCCACTGCAAAAAGCCGCTGGTGGGCAGGCTCTCGCTGCGCAGCAGGCGGCGCGTGAGCTGGCCCAGGGCGTCGTACACCGTTACCGAGGCCACGTAACCTGGCTGGTCGAGTTGGTAATTGAGTGTCGTAAAATCGTCGTGCCCATCCTCGTCGGGAGTAAACAGCTCGGGCAGCACCGTCCACTCCTGCCCAGCGCCGGTGGCATCCTGGCTTTGCGAGTTGGGGCGCCCAGGGGTGGCGTAGCCCACGGCGCTGGCGGCCGAGTGAAAGTTGCTAGCCGCGCTCGGCCCCGCGGCTCGGATGCGCTCCAAGCTTACGCCCGCCGTGCTGCTGAGCAGCGGCAACTGCTGGCCATTGGCATAGGCATAGCGGTCGATAACCACCCCTAGGGGGTCGAGCAGACTTACCGCGCCGCCATTATTGTCGAGGGCCGGGAAGCTATTTACTAGTAGCAAGTTGGCAGGCTCGGTGCTACTGGGGTAATGAGCCGTTAGCACGCCGGCGTCGCTGGTGAGGGCTACTAGCTGGCCAGGCATCAGCACGTAGGGAGCACCCAAACTGATGGTGGCTACGGCGGGCCCTGTGCTGCGCTCGGCCTGCAGCTGGTAGCCCTGCAAGCTCACGTAGCGCAACGAGCGGTTAAGCACCTCCACGAAGTACACGCCGCCGGTTCGGTGGTTATACAGCACTTCATTCACTACCAAGTCGCCGGGCTGGGCGGCTTCGGGCAGGGCTAGGTTGGCGGCGGCCAGCGCGCCGCTGGCGTTACCGGCGCAGTCGGTGGCGTGGGCCACGGCTACGCTTATTGGCTGGCTAGGCAGCAGAGCGGCGCTCAGCGTTAGGTCTACGGCCCGGAAATCAGGGCCAACGGGCACCACCTGCTGCACCCCTATGCTGGTCCCGGCCACGCTGGTCTGCACCTGATAAAGAGCTAGCTTAGCGGCCGCAATGCTGTCAAGCTTCTCGCCGAAATACAACCGGATAGTGCGGGGCCCCAGGGCCGCCGCGCGCAGCAAAGCCGGCGCGGCGCGGTCAGGATTGGCAGCGGCCACGCTATTGCGGCGACCAGGCGTGCCGCCGCTAGCATCCTGGCTGGCCTGCCAGTTTTCGGCGCCGCTGCAGTAGTTGGCGGGGTCCACCATTTCTAGCGCCCAGCCACCATTAGCTTTGCGAGTATCGCGGTACCATGCATCGGTGTAGCTCACCTCAAACAGCGTAGCACCCCCTAGGCCACGTAGCACCAGTTGGTCGCCAGCATTGGCGAGCGCTGGAAAGTTACTGACGCCATACACTTTACCGTATGAAGCAAACTGCGTGGCCCGCGTGGCGGCGCACACTACGGCGTATTGGCCGGGTAGCAGGCGGGCGGTATCGGGCAGCAGGGCGGCGGGACTACCCGGCTTCAGCAGGCGCACCCCGCGCAGGCTCAGTGTTTTGGTGGCGGTGTTGTTAAAAATTTCCACATACTCCGACGCGGGCAGACCCACTACCGGCGTTTCATCAGCCATGATTTCGGTAATCAGCAGTTCGCCCACCCGCGGCGCCACCGGCACCCCACCGAAGCTGGCTGCGAGCGGCCCAGCGGCCACATTGCCGTAGAGGTCGGCCACACCGCGCACGCTCAGCACGTTGCTAGCCCCTAGGTCTTGCCCAAAGGTGAGGCGCACGACTGCCGGGTTCAGAGCCGAAGGCTGAGCTGCCAGTGGCACCGCGCCGCTGGCCAGTTGATAGCGCGCCGGCTGGGCGGCAGTATTGGCATCCAACGCCTCATTAAACACCACATCCACAGTGCGCGCATCTAGGGCGGCGGCGCGCAGTAGCAGCGGCGCAGCAGTGTCCGTCACAGAGAAGTCGTCGAAATAAAACTTCTGGCTGTTGGCTGCCGAATAGACCAGTAGCAGACCCACAGCCGCGCTGCGCTGGTAGGTCTGGTCGGCAGGCTGGGCGGCTTCTACCACGAAATTGCGGCCGCCTGTCAGGTCACGCGCCAGTGTCCACTGCCCAATCAGCGAGCGGGTTACGCGCACGCGCACCAAGTTGTTAGTAGTAGAGCTTAGCGTACTGTTTTGCCCGTCGATGATGGCTACGGCCGCGCGGGCTGAGTCTTTGCGAAACAGGCTTACCTCGTCATCGGTGCCCCCTAGGCGCACGAAGTAGCCGGTGGTAGCGGGGCTTTTCAGGTTGGGCTGCGAGGCCAGCAGCCACACGTCGGCCAGGTTGCCAGCGCTGGTAGCCAGCTTCAGGTTCGCCCAAAATTCCCAGGTGGTACCGGTGCTGGCTTGGCTGGGCGTGGCTAGTTGCAGCTGCGTACCGGTAACAGCGGAGCCGTTGCTTTGCAGCACCTGGCTAGCCACCCGGAAGCTGACTGCGTCGCCCACCCAAGCGGGATTTTGGGTGAAGTCACCATCAGCAAACGTTTCGGCCAATTGAGCGCGCAAGGCCAGCGGCAATAGTAGAAGTACCAACAGCAGAAATCTCATGGACCGGCACAGAATTTACCGTTCCTAAGTTCGCTCAGGTCGAGGCTAATTTCCGCTCGGTCTAGTCGACTTCTTGAATAAGGTCAACTCTTTACTACTACAGTTATCACTGTGCAAGTAATGAGCGACAGGCCAATAGCCTACACAGTGGTACGACTAGTTGTAATACTCAATTTTAGTGGGCGGCTATAGTTAGAGATGCCGTAGCCCGAGCAGGCATCAGCCGCGGAGCAGGAGCACCAAATACCACCATACTAATTTCAGGATAGGAAGCCACTAACTCACGAGTAGCTTTCTGCAAGCTGCAAGTCGGCGCAGGTACTTGTAGCAGCAATGGCATTTGGTGCAGTGCTAGGTCGTACGTTAAGCGGTGGCGCAACGTGAGATAGTCGGGGGTCCTTGCGGTACCGTTTAGGTCACTAGCTATCCAGTTAACATAAGTGATGCCAGGAAACCTTTCTAATTGGACATCATCCAATCCAGGCGTCCAAACCCACACCACATTGATGACCCCTTCTTTTTTCATCAGTTGATACATGGCGCACCAATAGTGGCGATATTGCTCTGCGTCGGCGATATTGAGTTGAGGACGTAGCATCACTGCTCCAGGCAACTCATTGAGTTGCTGTGCCAAGACTTTCCAATAAGCTGGCCGACGGGCAGCTTCGGCGCTTACCTCCCAACTCAGCAGCGGTATCTGGTGATGCTGAGTTAGTGTGTGCACTACAGCCGGCAATTGCACACCTGCATCAGAAGCTACTATTGGCACTGCAGCTACTTCATTATCTGCTGGTGCTGTGTGCACAGCTTGGCTGCCTACCACTTGAGCAACTGGCCCTGGCTTCGGGAGCAAAGTCTGGCCTATGCGCACTGTATTCGTCCTGGTGAGCAACCATTCTGGCGGCACTCGGCTCAGCCAATTAGTGTAAGTGTAGTATGCCGTACCTACTATAGCAAGTGTTACGAACGCTACTTGTCGAATAAAGCGATATAACTGCGTACTTGCCCAACGGCTTAGATTAGCTTGTAAGCGGTGCAAAGTCAGTACTATATTCCGATAGGGCCGGCTGGCCATATCCTGGATGAAATTGCGTATTGCTTCGTGCTGACCCATTGCTACAGCAGCTAGCAGCACCACTACATTCAGTAGGGCCAAGCCTACCATAACGTGTGTATAAGTGCCCTTCGCCGTCATACGGGCATATTTGCACGCTACCAGTAGCAGCAGCACAAATATCAAATTGGGTAACGCTAGCAGCCACTCGTTAAACTGACGGCCTTCTTTGGGGGTTGGGATGTATGGTACCTTAATACCTAAAACGGCGTACACGAACCCTAGGCTATATACCCACCACGTACCCATGCGCAAGAAGCCTCCGGCTAGGTGCAAGCCGCTTTCATGGGACTCGCGAAGCCATCGCTGAGCATAGAAGCGAATCAGTAGCGCTACGCTTATCATTGGCAGGGCATGCAAAGCCAGCTCACCCAAATTCACTAGCCACGGAAATTGACTGGTGCCTAAGGCAGCTAGTGGCAGTCCGAGGTCAATGAGAGCGATAATGCCTGAGAAGAAGTACAGAGGCAAAAAGAAATAGTGTAGCCGTTGAGCCCAGCTGAGCTGGCGGCACACTCGCGGAAATACTCGAAATAGCAAATCAAAGGCACCACGCGACCATTTGAGCTGCTGTGAATAGAATGCTGCTAGCGAGGCTGGTACTAGTCCGCGGCTTACTACCTTAGGCACATAGGCCGATTTCCAACCTTTAGCGTGCAGCAGCATGGCTGTGTGCATATCCTCGGTCAAGCCTGCCGCATGGCCACCAATCGAGTCCAGCGCGGCCCGCCGAAACGTGCAATTAGCTCCGATGGCCTGAACCGAATTGTAGCCATTCATCCCCATCATTAGGGGGCCGTAGAAGTGATAGGTTTGCTCAGCGGCCCCTAGGGCCACCAGGCTTTCCTGCTGATTACCATAAGCTTGCACTACTTGCACATACCCTACTTGTTCGTCCTCGAAATAGGGCGTTACCTGATCCAGAAAATCTGGCGTAGGCACGTGGTCGGGGTCTAACACGACGCACAGCTCGCCGGTAGCTTGGCGTAGCGCGTTGTTGATGTTGCCCGCTTTGGCATTCTTTTTGACTTGGCGCGTTACGTGCACCACGCCTAAGCGCTCGCAGGCAGCATATAGCACTGGGTCATCGCCCTCATCGCAGAGGTAGCTGGTATGGGGATAGCGTACTGCCTGCATTGCTTCGAGGGTACGAATTATCATGGCATGCGGCTCACCTGGACAAGCAGTAGTCAGCATATCCACAGTGCGATAGGCAGGGGAGTAAGTAGGCGGTACAGGCTCGCGCACTTGCACGTAGTGCACCCACTCGTGCAGCATCTTTAGAATTTTAAACCCTAGTGATATCGCTAATGGCCAAAACAACCAAGCGTACCCAATGCGCACTGTGCTAATGGCCCACCAAACAAAATAGCCGATACACAGTATTCCGCTGGCTACCAGCCAACGCATGGTGGCTCGACCAGGCGCAGGCACAAAGTGCAGGCGATAGGGCGGCATAGCTGGCACTGTTGATGATTGAGTAGCGCCTGTTACCACCGGGTCGGACCCAGTAGTGCATGGTATATCAGAATAAAGCATTGGTAATAGTTTGAATTCCAGTAGCGGGAGGGGATAGAGCGACGTACGGTAATATTAACCTTATAGCTAGGCAGTATGCACTGCTAACATTCAAATTTACACAATAATACTGTTCTTTGAGCTACTATTGTTACGTGTCGTAACTTAGCCTAAACGTATTCCCCTACTTATATATCAGCAAGTCAAATAATTGTTGATATTGTACTAATGAATAAAAACTTACCTCCCTCACACAAAAGCTCTTCGCCTAATTCACCATCTACCAACCTATTGCCTAGGACAGTTCTTCGGCGGTATTGGCCACTAGGATTATTGCTAACAGGGCTTGCTTGCTTACTTTTTTTTGTGGCAAGCAGCGTCAGCATGTAAGTACTGATGTGCTGATTCCAACTGCGGCACGCCCAAGCCAAGTAATAGAAGTAAAAGTGCAGCGCACAGCCCATGGCTATCAGTTGTTGCGCGGTGGTAAACCATATTTTCTGAAGGGTGGCTGCGGTTTGCAGCATTACGATTACTTGCGCAAATCTGGTGCCAATACAGTACGACTTTTTAGCACAGATTATGCCGAGCCTCTGCTAGATGAAGCTCAGAAGCAAGGACTGACAGTATTACTAGGCTTGTGGCTTGAACCTGAGGATAAGCATTTTACGTACTATGACCCTAAAATGGTTGAGGCTCAGCGACGCCGAGTGCGGCAGCAGATTCTGCGCTTTCGCAACCACCCAGCGCTCCTGATGTGGAGTGTAGGCAACGAGGTAGAGCAGACAGCTTATGGCCCACGAATGTTTGAGGCAGCCAACGAAATAGCACGGATGATTCATGAGCTCGACCCATACCACCCCGTTACTATAGCTCTAGCGCACGACTTTGTTGACCGCGCCAAGCAATTGCAGCGAGTAGCACCTGAAATTGATGTCTTATCCGTCAACGTGTACTCCGAATTAGGCCAGCTTCCTCAGCTCATCAAGCACAGCGAGTGGCAGGGGCCTTATATCGTTTCCGAATTTGGCTCAGCAGGCTATTGGCAGAACAAAATGACCCCGTGGGGTAGCCCCCTAGAGCCTAGCAGCGGCGACAAAGCTGACTCGGTGCGCGCGGCTTACCAGCGGGGTGTGCTGACTAATTCAGCACACTGTCTAGGCGCCTATGCGTTTTATTGGGGATATAAGTTCGAGTACACGCCTACTTGGCTCAGTTTGTTCGGACAGTCGGGCGACAAGACAGAAATGGTGGATGAGCTCCAGCGTTTATGGAGTGGCCACTACCCATTGAATCGGGCGCCCCATCTTACTACTTTGCGCCTCCCGGGGCTAGTAGATACCCTAGGCGCTCGCGTACAGCCCGGCCAGCAGTTTCGAGCGCGCACCTACGTCACTGACCCTGAAGGCGATTCCTTAACTGTAAAATGGGAAATGACTAATGAGCTTGCTCGCACCTATCTGCCCGAGGAAATAGCGACTCCTACTGAAACCGTCTCTGGGTGTGTAATGCAAGCGCATGGGACGCAGGCCGTTATTCGAGCACCACAGCGAGCAGGCCGCTACCGACTGTTTGTGCGCGTATTTGATGGCCATGGTAGTATGGCAACGGCCAATATTCCAATCCAGGTAAAAGACCCTTCCAAGCTAAGTATCTACTCGCTACTTAGCAGTAAAGATTGACGGTGCAGTTGGCCAGCGACCTGCACACGCAGCACGTAGTGGCCTGGCGCTAGGCCACGCGTTGGCAGCACCAGGCTACCAGTGCGCAGCTGACTTCCAGGTCTGCTCCAACGCTGACACGAGCGGCCAAGCATATCAAGCAGTTGTACTTCTACTTCCTGGTTGGTAACCAAGCTTGAAACCACGTTGAATTGGTCGGTCACAATTGTTGGATATACCTGGCACCACGGGCCTGCAACTGCGGTGGGCGCGCTAGCCAGAACAGCCGATTTGGCTTCTGAAGCGCCAATATTTCCAGCGGCGGTGGGGCTAGGGGTAGCATTACCAAAATAGTCGCGCTGACCAGGGTCAATGCCAAACTCGGCAGCCAGTTTAAGGCCGGCTCCTGCCAGCACCGAGTTGGGTCCGAAGTTGAAAGCGGCGGAGGTACTGGTAAGGGTTGTGGCGCGAGTAGAACTGCCAATAATCAACTTTGGGTCGGCGACTATACCAGTAGCACGCGAACCCGTGGTGTTAGATACTATTTCCTGGCTTGTAGCAGTGCGCCAAGCCTCTAGGCTGTTATAGGTGGTTCCAGTCCATTCAAAGTAAGGGGCAGCTGCATCGGGAGTCCAGTAACAGTTGCCTTGTAATTTCACTCCGTTAGAGGTTACAGAACTAGCCACTGGCTGGCCAGGACTGGTTTGGAATAAATTATTACGCACCGTCACTTCACTAATACCGCCACTTATTATACTGAGGGCACTTGGTAAAGAGCCATCGGCCGTAGGGCCTAGGTATACCGTATTATTGTAAATATTGGCTCGCACAATGCCTCCGTTTGCCCCTGACGACCAAATCATTATAGCCCCTTGACCATAACCGCGGCCATCATTCTCGCTGATATTGTAGCGTACCGTAAGGTCATGCATGGCAGGAGCTCCATCGAACTGTGCTAGCAAATAGCCTGGCCCTTGGTTATCGTGAGAGTAGTTGTACTGCAGTATCGAGTTAGTACAGCCACCGTCGAGGTCAAAGCCGCCACCGTCTTTGCTTGTGCCTGAAAGGTTGTGGTGCGACTCGCAAAGCTGGATGGTAAGGTTGTTGCAAGACCAACCCCAAATACCTACCGGACCGCCACCAGGGTTAGCGTTTAGCCAGCCATTATGGTATGCCGTACAGTGCTCCACTAAAGCACCATCAATACCTGAAAGGATAATTCCATTGCCGCTGTTGTTACTAGTAAAGTCAGCTTGGCCAGCATTATCATATACTGTACAGTTTCCTACATACCAGTTATGATGCCCGTATGCTGCTTGCATCATAGGGTATTCAATATAAGAGCTGATACCTGCCAACCCGTTAGCATGCACTTGGCAGTTTGTGATACGAACATCACGATAACCGCTCGCACCATTCCAACTGCCAATTGAAATACCTTCGTCGTGGTAGCCACTCACATCCAAGCTATCAAGACGAATGTGCTGCAGTTGTGTAGATACAGAATCAAGGTAAAAATTGATACCTGAATTCTTATTACTTAGCCGCCCTGACCCTATAAATGCTAGATTCCGCACTTCGATACCAGCGCGATTATAAGCGTAGAATCCGCAGTTTTCTCCACTAGTTATAGTAGCTCGTCCTGGGCCATACGAGCTAAATATAAGAGGCTGACTAGCGGTACCATAGCTACTTGAGCTTATTAGTAGGCCACCATCAAAAGATTGTCCGCCTGCTAACAGTACTCGGTCGCCAGGCTGTAGCCGAGCATTATGCACTCGGCTTGGTGTACGCCAGGCCTGCGCTGGTGAAGTACCTGGGTTTGCGTCGTTGCCACTGGTATTGATGTAATAGGTAGTAGCGAAAGAAGCAGACGGCAATCCAAATAATATACCTATGAATAATACTAATTTACTTTTCATACTAAATTATTGTTGTGAGTATGTTCTGCAAATTTAATTGCACCTTATATCTAAATAAAATACACATAATTTGAATAATTCATAATTTTTCTAATATATACTAACTAAAAGCTCTATTAACTCAACTTTATCTAAATTATGCACAAACTTAGTTTTGCTCTATTTGCAGCGCAGAGCCATTGTTCAGCATATCAGCGGATACAAGTGGTATGCTTTTCTTACCAGCCTTAAGACTAGGACTACCCTAGGTTAACCATAGGACTGCGGCAGTTTCCTTGTTGGTAGCGACATTTGCCGGGCTAGTCCGAGCAATGGGCTTGCTTTTTACCTTTATTATGAAAATTGCCGTAGTGGGTGCCACCGGACTGGTAGGCACCGAGATGCTGAAGGTGCTCGCCGAGCGCAAGTTTCCTGTTACCGAGCTGCTACCCGTAGCGTCGGCCAAGTCAGTAGGCCAGTTGGTTCATTTCCGAGGCAAGGACTACCCAGTAGTAAGTATGGACGACGCCGTGGCGGCTCGCCCGGCCATCGCTATCTTCTCGGCTGGCGGCAGCGTATCGCTTGAGAATGCTCCTCGGTTTGCTGAGGTGGGTACGGTAGTGGTGGATAATTCCTCGGCCTGGCGCATGGACCCCACCAAGAAGCTAGTGGTGCCCGAAGTGAACGCCGAGGTGCTTACTAAGGACGATAAAATCATCGCTAACCCTAACTGCTCGACCATTCAGCTGGTAGTAGCTCTTAATGACTTGCACAAGCGCTACCACGCCAAGCGGCTGGTGGTGAGCACCTACCAGAGCGTGACCGGCACTGGCAAAAAAGCCGTCGACCAATTGATGGAGGAACGAGCTGGCCACACGGCTAGCAACCCTGCCTATCCCTACCCCATCGACCTAAACGTGTTGCCCCACATCGACGTGTTTCAGCCCGGCGGCTACACTAAGGAAGAGCTGAAAATGGTGAACGAAACCAAAAAAATCATGGGCGACGACGGCATCCGGGTGACGGCCACCTGCGTGCGCGTGCCCGTGATGGGCGGCCACTCCGAGTCGGTGAACGTGGAATTTGCTCAGGATTTTGACCTTGACGAAGTGCGTGACATCCTAGGCCACACGGCCGGGGTAGAGCTAGTCGATGACGTGCAGCAGAATCAGTACCCTATGCCTAAGGACAGCCACGGCCGCGACGCTGTACTGGTGGGCCGCCTGCGCCGCGATGATACGCAGCCCAACACCCTCAACATGTGGGTAGTAGCTGATAACCTACGCAAAGGTGCCGCTACCAACGCCGTGCAAATTGCCGAGTATCTGGTAGAGAAAGGCCTGCTAGAGAATCAGTAAGCTAAGCTACTTGAGTAGTAAAAAAGAACGTCATGCTTCGACTTCGCGCTGCATGACGTTCTTTTATTTTTATCCAGCGCTTATCGTACAGCTATGAAACGCAGCCACCTGCTGAGCCGCCTGCGCTGGGGCCGGCTGCTACTTTTACTGATGCTGGGGCTCTGGGTGGCGGCTAGTTGGCCCACCTACCAGCCGCCGACGGCGGCAGCGCTGCGTCCTCGACTCAATTACCTATCCCGTGTAATTAGTGAAGGAGCAGCGCCTGGCACTACCCTAGGGCAACTCACCGCTGCCAACCCAGAGTGGGGGCTGTTTACGCTATCGTTCAGTACCTACGGTCTGGCCAACCAAGCAGCCCGGCAGCCTACATTACGCCCCGAGGCGGCTCGCATCATTGAGCAGGCCATTCGGGTGGCCCTCACTACGCCGATAGAGCAGCCATTCGAAAGTGCCGCGCCTGATAGCTGCTTGGGCTACCAGCTGCCACAGTCGGTGCTGTACCTGGGTCATCTCAATCTGATGCTCGGCTGCCACCGCCAGCTCGACCCTGCCTCGCCCTACGTCCGGCTGCACGATTCTATTTCGGCCCGCCTGTATCGGCGCTTGGCACAAAACCCAGCAGGCAACCTGCCCTCCTACCCTACCCAACGCTGGCTACCCGACAATACCGTAGCCTTGGCTTCGCTCGCAGTACACAGCCGCCTTACGGGTAGCTCTTACGCCGCAGTAGGCCAGCGCTGGGTAGCGCGGGCCCGGCGCGAGTGGCTCGACCCAAGCACTGGACTGCTGGCTTCAATGGTAGATGCGGCGGGCCGGCCCAGTGAGGAGCCTAGGGGTTCGCACCTGGGCTGGAGCATCTGGTTCTTGGCGCAAGTCGACCCTTCGTTTGCCCGCCAGCAATACGCCCGCTACCAAGCCGCCCATAGCACCAACCTGGGTGCGTTGCGGCTATACAGCGAATTTGCTAACAGCTACGAAACCAGCGTGGGCAACGCCGACAGTGGCCCACTCATTCTAGGCTATGGCATTCCGGCTACCACCTTCGCCTTTGCCGATGCGGTGGCCCTAGGCGACTACCGTAATGCCCAGCGGTTGCGGCGCGTCATCAGCCTTGGTAGCCGCGAAATCCACGAAGGCCAGGAGCTGCGCTATGGTGTACGGCTCATTAACCTGGATGTCAACCCATTGTCAGAAGCCCTATTACTATGGGCCGACGTGCCGGGCGCGCACCAAGTGATGCTACCCCACCGGCCCTAGGCCCGCTGCTGGTCGAAGTTATGGTGCCAGGTAGCTGATAGAAAAGCTATTATAGAACAGCAATACCCTACTGGGTCAAACGAAGTTGTCATCAACTAGGAGCTGTTCACAGTTGATATACATGTACGAAGACCGTCATGCTGAGCGTAGTCGAAGCATCTCTATCGCGCGGTATTGTTCGGTAGAGATGCTTCGACTACGCTCAGCATGACGGTCTCTTTTGCGACTGTGTATACGTCCTAACACTTAGGAGGCCGTTAGGATGCCTCGTTTGACCCAGTAGGGCACGCTGCTTTCTAAGTGCTATTACAGACCCTAGGCCATATAAAACTCCCAGGAGATACGGTCGGGGTCTTTGAAAGCCACGTACTGTTTGGGAACCACCGTATCGGTTTTAACGCCAGTGTTTTCGACGCCAGCCGCTTGCAAGGCGTCGGCCACGCGATGCAGTTCGGCTTCGTCGTCGCAGGCAAGCGCCAAGTGGTCGAGGCCCACATTGAAAGGCGTGAATGTGCTGCCGCCGGGATGGGTGGGCGCCGCCAGTTTAAAGCCTAGGAACATGGGCCCAATCAAGAAACCTAGTATTTCGGGTGTTTCGAGCGCGATGGGAAAACCTAGTAGCTCGTTGTAAAATGCTTTAGCACGAGCGAAGCTGGTGGTGCGCAGGGCAACGTGGGCCAAGCCCTTGGTTTTGGGTTGAATAGGCATCGGGATGGATGGGTGAAAGCGTAGCACTCCTCTAACTGAAAATGGTACACTTAGGTTGACTGGCTGCTATGCTCGGCACCAAATTCCTGCGTTTGGCCCAGTTTTATTTCAAAGCAGCAGTCTGCGCTGGCGCCTACCGCTGCCACTTGCCTAGGCCTACTCCAGCCCTCCTAGGCAGGTTACTAGCCAAAGTTGCAGTACCAGGCTGTCCACTGCTTCAGCCAGCCTACGCGCTCGCGCAGGTAGCGCCCCCGCAGGCCCGGCAGGTCGTACTTATCTTCGACGCGGGCAGTTAGCGCACTAGCGGACAAGGTGGACTACTGCGTCGGGAAGAGCGGCATAAGAAGCTAGCTGCCTAGGCACGTGGCTCCTGCCCACGGTGCAAAGCCGGAGCAACAGGCCACGTGCGACAAATTTGCTTAGGGCGCGGGCTTAGGTTGCATCAATGAGTTGCACGGCTTTTTCAAGCACTTCGTCGCGCCCCTCGCTGATGCCTTTGATGGTAGGCTTCACTTCCACATCGGGCACAATGCCAATGCGCTGGGTTTCGCGGCCGTCGGGGTAGTATACGCCAATGCCGCTGATGGCCGTGCGCACGTTACCGGGCAATATGATACTCGACACGTTACCATCGGCTCCGGCGGTGGTGCTGCCCACCACGGTGGCCCTAGGGGCAGCGCGCAGGGCCATGGTCGTGTATTCGGCCTGGCTCTGCGAAATCTCATCCACCAAAATCACCACCTTGCCGGGGTAAGCCGGGCCATCGCCAGGTTTTACGGCCAGCGACGGTGTGTTTTCAAAATAGCCTGGGTAAGTAAGTTTTAGCTGACTAAAGCGTACAAAATCAACTGGTTTGTCGAGCAGGTACTTCGAGAGAGTGAAGACGACAAATTCCGACGGATAATTGCGAATATCTATTACCAAGCCCTTGGTGCCCTTGGCTTTGGCCATAATGTCCGGCAGGTCGGCGTTGCGGATGGTGCCGAGGGCCAGGTAGCCGATGTTGCCGGGCAGCAGCTTCCAGGCCGGGGCCTTGGCGTCGGGCGTGCCGTAGCTTATATCCAGGTTGAGCTGGCTGGGCGGCACGCGGTCGATAGTGACGGGAAACTCGCGGCCAGCGCGGCGCACCACTAGGCTCACTTGCTTGGTGGGTCCGCGCAGCAGGTCGCGGGCGATGTTGCGCAGCTGGGTGGGCTCGTTGGAAGCAGGCGTAATAGGTTGGCGGGTCTTCACCAGTTCGGTTACCGGGTGGCCGTCTACCTGCACCACCACGTCGCCGGGCTTCAGGGTAGTGGCAGCCCCTAGGGTGGCGTCGAAGTAGCCTGCCACGGTGGCCTGGCCTTCCACGAAGCGTAGCCACACCGGCGCGTAATAAATACCCTTGTACTCGCTAAGCACCTTGTCACTGAAGACGTTGGCGTGCGTGTCGTGGATGCGCGCAATGAGCGACAGCGCCGCCAGCCGGTACTGCTCGGCCGTGCTGGCCGCGACAAATTTTGGAATGAACTCGGGGAGCACCCGCTGCCAGTCTTCGCCAATGGCGTAGCGGTAGGGGAAGAAGTACTCAATCATGTTCCAGTAGCGGAACAGGGCCACCAGGCGCAGGCCGGCATCGGGTGTTTGCTGGCTGGCGTAGGCTTCTTCGTGCAAAAAATTCGGATTACCCACGCCCGGCGCGGGGCGCAGATAGTAGTGCGTCCCTTGGTTGCGGTTCTGCCGCAAGTACACGAGTTGCTGGCTCAGGGCGGAACTCACCTGCTTGGTGTCGGTCAGCCAGGCTAGGTCGGGCTGCAGGCGCACGTCTTTGGCGGTGGGCTCGCGGCAGGTGCGGCACGCGGGCACTGGCCCTAGGCCCGTAAGCCAGTTGCTAAGCACCGTGCTGCAATCGGCAGTGTTCTTGGCGGCCAGCACTTTCGGCAGCACACGCAGCAGCTCGGCGTCGAGGTTGTAGTCGCCGCGAGCCACGGCGGGGTGGTAGTACTTCACGAAGCCCCACACTCGGCCCAGCACCGCCAGGTTGTCCGTTTGCTGCTGGCTGAGGGGCCCAATGGCCAGGCCCGAACCGCGCCGAAAGGTTGTATCCCGCTCGGCTTTGTATTGTGCAATCGCTTTCAGGGGCGCTCGCGCCAGCGGCTTGTCGTCCACGGTCAGGTTCAGGTCGTCGAGCCAGATGGTGCCAGTGGCCGGCATCAATCCGCCCACGTAAACGGTTGCAGCTTCCTCGTCCAGGGGCAGGCTGATGCTGTACTCGTGCCAGTCGGAGGTACCCTTTACCGGGCGCTTCTGCATATTGTCGAAAGCCAGCGTGCTGCTTTCCCCATCCACGCGCATCCACAGGCCCGCGTAGCCATTTCGTACCTGGTCGGTTTTCAAAAACCCCGTGAGCTTGATGGTCTTGCCCCGAAACGTAACGGGCACCCACAAGCCAACCACGCCAAATTCATCGCCGATAGGCTGCGGCCCAGTCGATTGGATGCGCAAGGCGTAGCGGCCGCCGTGGCGCGTCGCCGAGTCGGTAGCCCACTGGTAGCTTTTGGTAAAGGCAGCGGGGCTGCCCTCCCGCACGCTGGGCTGCCAGCCGCTGGGCAGGTGAGTGCGCGGGTCGAGCTGCTCGAAACCCAGGTTGGGGGTAACGGGTGCTGACTGGGCGGCACCTAGTAGGGGTAGCGCCCACAAAGAGAGGAAAAGGAGCTTCATACGCCTAGGAGCCAGATTGCTGCGCCAAAGTAGCACAATACCGAAATTTTATTTACCGGCGGCAGCGACCCCTAGAAAATATGTCAAGCTGGCTGATTAGCCTTGCAACCGCTCGCCAACGCGCAAACAACTTGCCTTAACGGGCGGGCACCGGGAATTTGGCAAATACGTCAGCCACGCCTTTGGCTATTTGCTTGGATGCCTTGCTAGGTGAGTTTGACAGGATGCTTGTGGTGGTGCCTTGCCACACCAGCTCCTTGCGCGAGGCATCTACCAGGTCGATGGTAGCGGTACCCTCCTGGTAGGTGCCTACCGGAATAGGATTGGCTTGCCAGTGGTAGTTGCGTTGCCCGATGTAGTAGGGCGCGCCATCGGTGCGGAAGTTGGCCTCGCGGGTCTGTACCTGCTGGCGGTTCACCATGCCGATGTTCACCAACAAGTCGGGTTTATCGGCCAACTGGAAGCCGCGGGCATTCATTTCATCCGTCACGGCGCGCTTCAAGTCGAAGATATTGGAGCCGGAGCTTATAAAGGCCGAGTCGTTGCGGGCCACCGCATCCATAAAATTATAGGTGTGGTAGCGAGTCAGGTCCACTCCTGGCCGGCTGTCGGTTTGGGTAACGCTTTCCGACGACGAGCAGGAAAAAGCGCCTAGCCCCAGCCCAAGGGCGAGCATTAGCGCGGAGAGCGAATGACGGGTGCGCGGCATAACAGACAGGAAGTAGCGGATGGAAAAGGAAGAACCCTAGGGCCGGGCTTCAAGCAAAAGCCCGGAGCAGCAAGTGGTAGCTTGCTGCTCCGGGCGGCCCGGCGCGGGCACAGCCTGGCTACAGCCAGCTGCCCCTGCATACGTAAGCGGCGCGGCGCTTAGTTACGCGCTCTTAATTTTATCGAGAACGGCCATGTCGTCGGCCGACAGCTGAATATCAGCCGTTTTCATGTTCTCCTCTAAGTGCTTCACCTTCGAGGTGCCCGGTATGAGCAGGATGTTGGGCGAGTGGTGCAGCAGCCAGGCCAGGGCAATTTGCTGGATAGTGGCGCCGTGCTTTTTGGCCACGCCATCGAGAGCTGCCAAGGCTTCCTTGTTGCCGCCGGCCAGGGGGTACCACGGAATGAAGGCAATATTTTGCTCGCGAGTGTAGTCGAGCACCGGCTCCCACTTGCGGTTATCTACCGAGTACATGTTCTGCACCGATACCACCGGGAAGAACTGCTGGGCGTGCTTAAGCTGGTCTACGTCCACTTCCGACAAGCCAATGTGCTTCACCAAACCGTCTTGCTGCGCCTTTTGCAGGAACTTGAACGTGTCCTCGGCTGGCACCTTAGGGTCGATGCGGTGCAGTTGGTAGAGATCAATCTGCTTCACTTTCAAGCGTTGCAGGCTGCCGTGCAGAGCTTCTTCGAGGTGCTTGGGGCTGGCATCGACGGGCCACTGGTTGGGGCCGGTGCGCAGCAGCCCACCCTTGGTGGCGATAACCAGGCCGTTTTGGTAGGGCGCCAGAGCCTCGGCAATCAGCTCCTCCGATACGTTGGGGCCGTAGCTGTCGGCGGTATCAATGAAATCGACCCCTAGCTCCACGGCGCGCTTCAGCACCCGAATGCTCTCGTCGTGGTCTTGCGGCGGGCCCCAAATGCCTTCGCCGGTGATGCGCATGGCCCCGTAGCCAAGGCGGTTTACAGTCAGGTCGCCCCCTAGGGTGAAGGTGGCGGGGTAAGATGCGGTGTTGGTTGCCATTCTCGTGGAAAAGTTGGTGAGGTGTGCTATAGGACAAACTTCTATGGGCTGTTGTTTACACCGCATCAGTTATCGTGCTCGCTACTACGCAAAAAGCCCCGCAGCTTTCACCACGGGGCTTTTTATTTCAAACTAACCCTAGGGCCTTAGCCGAGCAGCTTCTCGCGTTCAGCTTGGGCTACCTTGGCACTCATCTCGCGCACAGCGCGGGCGATGCCGTCGGCGTCGTAGCCGCACTCTTTGTAAAGCTGGTCCTGGGTACCGTGCTCCACCACGCGGTCGGGCATGCCCAGGCGGCGCACCGGGATATGTAGGCCCTGCTCGCTCAAAAACTCCAGCACCGCCGAGCCGAAGCCACCCATCAAGCAGCCGTCTTCCACAGTCACGATGGCGCGGTAGCGGTGGGCCACGGCTAGCAGCATTTCCTCGTCGAGCGGCTTGCAGAATCGCATGTCGTAATGGCCCGCGTTGAGGCCCTCAGTCATTAAAGCATCCGTGGCCTTCGCGGCGTAGTTGCCGATGTGGCCGATGGTGAGGACGGCCACACCGCCCGCCTCGCCTTCGCGCACCACCCGGCCGGTACCGATGGCCACGCGCTGTAGTGGCGTGCGCCAGGCTGGCATCACGCCCTCGCCCCTAGGGTAGCGAATGCTGAAGGGACCAGCGTTTTCGGGTAGCTGGGCGGTGTACATCAGGTTGCGCAGTTCCTGCTCGTTCATCGGGGCCGCCACCACGATGTTGGGGATGCAGCGCATGTAGGCTAGGTCGTAGCTGCCGTGGTGGGTAGGGCCGTCGGCCCCAGCAAAGCCGGCGCGGTCGAGGCAGAATACCACGTGCAGGTTTTGCAGGGCCACGTCGTGCACCACTTGGTCGTAGCCGCGCTGCATAAACGACGAGTAGATATTGCAGAACGGCACTAGCCCCTGCGTGGCCAGGCCCGCCGAGAACGTGACCGCGTGCTGCTCGGCAATGCCCACGTCGAAGGCGCGCTCGGGCATGGCCGCCATCATAATATTCAGGGACGAGCCGCTGGGCATAGCCGGCGTCACGCCCATTATCTTGTCATTGGCCTGGGCCAGCTCCAGCAGCGTGTGGCCGAATACGTCCTGGTACTTCGGTGGCTGCGGCGCAGTGGGGATTTTGGTGAAAATCTCGCCGGTAATCTTGTCGAACAAGCCCGGCGCGTGCCACAGCGTCTGGTCTTTCTCGGCCAGCGCGTAGCCCTTGCCCTTCACCGTCACGCAGTGCAGCAGCTTGGGGCCCGGAATGCGCTTGAGGTCGTTGAGCACCGCTACTAGGTGCTGTACGTCGTGGCCGTCCACGGGGCCGAAATAGCGGAAATTCAGCGCCTCAAATAAGTTGCTCTGCTTCAGTAAGGTAGCCTTCATGGCGGCCTCTACCTTGCGGGCAATCTGCTGGGGGTTGGGGCCAAACTTGCTGAGCTTGCCCAGCACGTTCCACAACTCATCGCGCACTTTATTGTAGGTGCGCGAGGTGGTAATGTCGGTCAGGTATTCCTTGAGCGCGCCCACGTTGGGGTCAATGCTCATGCAGTTGTCGTTGAGCACGACAATCATGTTGTTGCGAATGTCGCCGGCGTGGTTGAGCGCCTCGAAGCTCATGCCCGCCGTCATAGCCCCGTCGCCAATCACGGCAATGTGCTGGCGGTCAAATTCTTTCTTGTAGTCCGACGCCACGGCCATGCCCAGCGCTGCGCCAATGCTGGTGCTGCTGTGGCCCACGCCAAAAGCGTCATACTCGCTCTCGCTACGCTTGGGAAAGCCCGACATGCCGCCGTAGCGGCGGTTAGTAGGGAAGCGGTCGCGCCGCCCAGTCAGGATTTTGTGGCCGTAGGCTTGGTGCCCCACGTCCCACACGAGCTGGTCATAGGGCGTGTTGAAGACATAGTGCAGGGCTACCGACAGCTCAACCACCCCTAGGGAGGCGCCGAAGTGCCCGCCGTAGATGCTTACTGTATCGATAATGAACTCGCGCAACTCATTGCTGACCTGCACCAACTGCTCAGGAGCAAGCTTTTTGAGGTCGTCGGGCGAGGATATCGCCGCCAGGAGCGGGCCGGGTTCAACTATCATCGGTAGGGCAGCAGAATAATATAGCGGATAGCGCCGCCGGGCCGGCTAACGGGTTGGCCGGCTGCTACAAAGGTACGACAAGCAAGGCCGGGCGGTTGTTTCTGCGCCAAGCCACGCCCACCATTCCTAAGCATTTAGCCTAAAAACATCATCCTGAGCGCCTAAAAGCATTTCTGCCACGGCGCCTAGGGCCTTTGTAGCGCAGTATAGCCTCGGCAGGGATGTGCCTAGCTAGTCTTGCTGTTTGTTGCCGCTTTAATTAACTCAAGTTGCGGAGTAATGGAAGGTCATAAAAAAGTCTGTTCGGCGTGAACAGACTAGGTTTGGGTCTCTGACCTCCCAACCTAACCCTGACCATGCGCGAACAGACCGTTGCAATGTA